>Ga0210033_1002509_pt1 | contig 15565 bp, 11 predicted proteins | sample CryGeymeta201501_FD_185465 | JGI IMG/M metagenome (GOLD analysis project Ga0210033, IMG submission 185465) | Groundwater microbial communities from Crystal Geyser aquifers in Utah, USA - Crystal Geyser metaG 2015-01 (SPAdes) (version 2) | ecosystem: Environmental > Aquatic > Deep subsurface >... | reverse complement strand
CTTCGCGCCCACGCCTGGCCCGGCAACGTGCGCGAGCTGAGCGCCATCGCGACCCGACTCTGGCTCGACCGACCCGGTGAAATCACCCCGGATCATGTGCGGCGCGCTCTGCATGGCGTGCTCGGCATGCCCCACGAAGCGTGCCACGACGCCTCGGGCGAAGCACGTGTGCGCGCGGCGCTGACCACCGCCCAGGGCAACAAGAGCGAGGCTGCGCGCCTGCTCGGGATCAGCCGAGGCACGCTGTACGCGCGCCTGCGCGAGCTGAAGCTCGACGGCGAGACCTAGATGAGCGCGGCTGGTCGCGGGGCCGAATATGCGCGGTTCCGCCCCATTCGCCGTATCGGCTGAACAGCGCTGAACACCTTCGATCCGGCAGAAGAGGCCAAGTTCACAAGGAAACACGTTCTCCCCAAGTTGGCACGCTAACTGCTCGGATACCTGTTGCCGCAGGACGCGGTCACGATGGCGAGCGCCACGGAGGAGAGAGGCGATGACGTTCAGGGAATTGGGGAACACACGCAGGGCGGCCCGGTCGCCACGAAGGCACGGGCTCCTGCCGATGCTCCTGCTGGGACTTGGGCTGGCCGTGGTCGCGGCATCCTGCGACCCGGGCGGGCCGCCGGATCCCGTGGTGGCGAGTGTGTCGCCGGGAGATCTGTTGGAGACCGTGGTGTACTCGGCGAAGGTCTGCGTCGGTCAGCCGATCCGTGTGAAGGTCACGCCAGATGCTGCGGCCGACGAGCCCGTCGATGTGTACGTCCAAGGCCGCCCGGGCACGAATCAGTGGATGCAGTTCGATGGCGAACCCGGTACGCGTGAGGTGCAGGTCTACGCTCACACGCCGAGTGGCAAGAGCCAATTCATCACGCTCTCGATCGAGTTGAAAGCCTGCGATACGACCTGGCCGCAGCTTCACGTGGCGCTCGACACAGAGCACGACCGCATGGTCGACTTCGTGGTGGCCAACGCTCACGAAGAATTCGGCGACGGCGTCCTGTATCGCTGGACCTTCGGCGACGGCAGCGAGGTCGACAGCGACGTCCCCGCCGTGCGCCACACCTACGCCATCGACTCGATCGACTGGCATGTGCCCGACACCGCCTTCCAGGCCACCGTCCAGGTCGTCGGCGATTCCGCCGTCGCGCGCCACACCGTGGTCCTGCGACCGATGCACGCCTTCAACGAGGCGCGTGGCGTGATCCAGTTGCCGGTCGAGTACGACATCACGGCGCATACAGGCGACTACGTCATCCACAACGTCGAGGCGAGCACCGTCAGCCTCACGCGTGAACGCTTCGACCTGCAGCCGTGCGACCGCAGCCTGGATGTCACCCACCTGCCGAGTCCCAGCGTCGATATCACCATCGACGGTGGCGCCAGCTACAGTGGGCACATCGGCCCTTGGCCGATGCCCCGGACGACGTGTGCGGTGTCGAGCTACACATCGAGGGCGAGCGCAAGAGTGACGGTGCGCGTGTAGAGGTCCCGATCTACATGGAGGTGCGCGACAACCCGAGCCGCACCCACAACGTGAACGATCCGGCCGTCCAGCACATGCTGGAACAAGCCCAGGCGGCCGGACTCATCGACGGGGACCGGATAAGCGTTGGCGACTTGCAAGAGTACGCACGCGAAGGACGCGTGGACTTCGCACGACCGACGCCGCTCGTGGAGTCGGACCTGCCGCTCCTGGGGAGCGTCGTGCCAGTCCGCGGGGAGCTCAACTGCCACCCTGAGAACGCGCACGAAGAGCCCCCCTACGAGGTTATTCGCCTTCTTGGCAGTGACATCGAGTGCCGGCCCAGCGGCCATTATGAAGCACAGGACGCCTACGTGGCCAACGGTCACAGCGGCAACATCGCCCTCAGTGCCGGCTGTGGCACGGTCGGTGCGCTCTTGCGTGCCGTCACCCCGCGCCAGCGCTTCAGCCACACGGGTATCTTCACCGACGACCTCGACACCCTGCGCAACTCCACGGCCTCCGAGGACTGGCTCCATGCGCACCAGGACAGCTACCGGGGCATTTCCCCCGAGAACCTCCGCTATGCCCGACCGGGCATCCTCAGGGAGACGGTGGGAGACGCCTATTACGGCATGACCTGGCACGATGACATGGAGTCGGCGGATCGTAGCTACGAGCTGCAAAGCTTCAACATGGATCCGGTTCGCTGCGAAGGAGACCGCGGCTTCACCCGGCCGACACTCATCTCGCCCACCCTCCCGAGGGACGACAGCGCTGGCGAGCGCAGGCGGGTCAACGACCAAGCCACCCTCGCGCGGCGCGTCGCCTTCGTGGTCGACGGCATGCAAGGCCACTACCGCTTCTTCGGTTACAGCTTGGGCAACATCGGTCTGGATCGATCCATGGACTGGGGGGTAGCGGGAGCACTTCGCGGTGACGATGGCCGCAACCACGCCACCGTCTGCTCGTCCACCCTCTGGACCGCAGCCAAGAGCCTCGCGACCTGGTCCCACGACCCCGGCGAGGATTGGGAGAACCTCACCCTGGAAGGCGAGCTCGAGGCCGCCGACCTAGCCTTCGCGGACCCGCCCACGGGAATCTCCGGTGCCGAGGAGGATGGCCTCTACTTCTACACTGAAGAAGAGCGCCGAGCAGGGGCACATCTGCTGTTCGACAACATCTACGATGGCGTGGGCTTGACCTTCTCGCATTGGGCCAGCGATGCACGCGAGAACTACGCCAACCAGATCACGAACTGCTTCGCCAGTGACGAATGCGGCCAAGAAGCGCGCAACAACGACCACTGGCGCAACACGGGTGGAGGGGTCGCCGTCAGCCCCGACGACCTCTTGCTCTGGGACGACCCGTGGGGTCACAACGAGCCCCTGGCCCTTCGTCCCGCGCAGTATCGCCAAGTCTACACCTGGCAGCGGCGGACGCTTGGTCAGGGTGAGCTGTTGGTGAAGGTCGTCGATTCAGAGGGTTCGGACGTCGTCGGCGCGGTCACCTATGTCGCCGGTCAGTACGGCCGAACCGACGCCGAGGGCAAGGTGCTCTACCTCGGCGTGCCCGCGGGCTTCGCCGAGGCCAGCGCCACCATCTGGACGGGAACCGCGCCCGACGAACACTTGCTATCCGGGCGCCTCGGACGTCGTGAGCTTCGACCTGCGCAACGGCTTCTGCGTCATCCGCGAGAGCGGAGAGGTCGCCTGCGACCGCAACTTCCCGCCCTTCACCGAGGAGCCCGGCGGATGGCAGTACGGCGACCTCGTCCCCATCCGCGACCTGCCTCGGCTGCCCGCCGACTTCACCGCCGAGCCCAGCCTCGACGCCGGCCTCGATCTGGACGGGGGCACGCCATGACTCGCTGCACCTCCTCCCTGTTCTTGCTGGCACTTTTCAGCCTCCCCGCCTGCGGCAGCGCCGACCCCCCGCGGCCCACGCCCGACTGGGCCAGCGTCTGCGGGCGCCACTGCGCCGGTGCTCCGGTCCAGGTCGCCGTGGGAGGCCATCAGGTCTGCCTGCGCTACCCGGGCGGCGCCATGATCTGCTGGGGCGAGGTGCGCGGCCGCGCCGACGACGTCGACCCGCTCCTCGTCACCACCGAGGTCGACGAGGAGACGCTGGCCCATGACGACCCGGGCCGCGCCACCACGCTCGTGCCGGGCATGCTCAATGTGGGTGACGTGAGCTGCGGCCAGAGCTTCTGCTGCGCCGTGCGCCAGGACCACGGGCTGTGGTGCTGGGGCATGCTCAATCGCTGGAGCGCCCCCGGCCAGCAGCGAGCGCCCGATGACCCGCGCGTGCCCCGGCTTGTGCCCGGCCTCGACGACGTAGCCCGCGTGATCGGTCAGGGAGACGAGCAGCTCGCCCTGAGCTCGCTCGATCAGGACCTGCTCGCCCTCGGCGACGGCGCGGTCGTGCGCACGCCAGCGAGTGACTGGCCGCACTTCCCTGTCACCACCGCCGTGGCCTACTCCACCACCGGGCCCAGCCTGGTCGCCGACGGCCACGTCTATTCCATGTGTCTCGACAACCAGCACGGACAGTGCGGTGGGGGGTCCGACCTCTACAGCTCCCGTGTCGACTACTCTCCTTGGCCCGTTTTTCTGCTGCCGGTCCTCGACATCGACGACGCCATCGACCTCGCGTCTTGGGACTACACGCGTTGCGCACTGCGCGCTACGGGCGAGGTATGGTGCTGGGGCGACGCCCAGGTGATCTGGTACCAGACGGTGCATGAAGACGGAGCGGTGCAGCGCACCACCCGACGGCCCACCCGCGTCGAGGCACTGAGCGACATCGTCGCGCTGAAGGCGGGCAGCAAGTCCTTCTGCGCCCTGCGCGCCGACCATCAGCTCTTCTGCTGGGGCATCGACACCACGGGCATCCTGCACACCCGTCACGCCGATGGAGAGCGCTGGCAGCCCTACGCGGTGCCCGATGCCAGCGACGTCGTCGCCTTCGACCTCGATGACCGATCTGCCTGTGTCATCCGCGAAAGCGGCGAGGTCGCTTGCAGCGCACAGCTTCCGCCCGACGCCCCACGGCGCGGCCACCAGCGCGGCGACCTCGTCCGCGTCCCCAACCTGCCCGATCTGCCCGCCGACTTCGCCGAGGAACCCACGGTGGTGCCGACCGACGTCGACGGTGGCGTGTTGGCGCACCATGCCCCGCGACGCTTCCGTCGCAGACGCCGAGCTCGAGGGCTTTACCGGGGACGCCGGCGTCGACACTTCGACTGGCGATCGGGGACGGCACGACCACCGCCCGGTTGACGCCGCCCGCGGTCTCCGGGCTCAGCGACCAGGTCGAGATTGCGGCCGGCGACGACCTCCCCCGCGCACGCCGGAGCACGGGCGCCGTGGTCTGCTGGGGGCACAACGCTGACGGCCAGCCTGGCGACGGAACGACCATCGATGCGCTCACTCCGACGTCTGTCGTCGGCCTCTCGCGCGCGCCGCGATCACGCCGCGCGCGGCGCGGTCTCGGCCTTCGGGATCTCGCGATTCGGCGGGCGTCCGGGTGGCGCCGTCGTCAGCACCTCGACCAGGAAGGGCGCGGAGAGGGCGATCAGATCGAGGCTCGGGTCGAGCTGCTTGCCGAGGCCTTCGGCGACCAGGAGCGAGAGGTGTACGACGGTGAAGACGGGGTCGACCATCACACGGTGGCGGCGCAGCACGTTCATCATGCCGGCCACCACGGGGCCGGTCTCGAGCTCGCCCAGCGGCTTGCCGGCGAAGCTGGCGAAGTAGGCCACGACGTCGTCCGCGTAGCGCTCGTAATCGAGCGTGCCCACCTCGGGCGCGTAGCCGTAGAAGAGCTCCGCGGCGCGTCGACCGTCCTGCTGCGAGACGGCGAGGAAGGTCTCGATCCACGGGCGCTTCAGCTCGTCCTCGATCTCCGCGACGAGTCCGAGGTCCAGGAAGACGAGGCGGCCGTCCGCGCACAGGAGGATGTTGCCCGGGTGCATGTCGGCGTGCACGAAGCCGTCGCGGAAGACCATGTGCACGATGGCCTCGAAGCCGCGCTTGGCCAGGGCCGTACGGTCGCCGCCCACCTGTTCGGGATCCGTCGCGCGCACGCCGTCCACGAAGTGCATGGTGAGCACGCGCGGGCTGCACAGCTCGGGCACCAGGGTCGGCACGGCTACGCCCTGAAGGCGCGCGAAGCTCTCGGCGAAGCGCAGGTTGTTGCGGGCCTCTTGCTCGAAGTCGAGCTGCAGCTCGAGCGCGTCGCCGAAGCGATCCACCGCGCCTCGCAGCGAGAAGAGGCGCATCGAGGGCAGCCACTCGAGCATGCGGGTGCCGGCGCGCATGAGCGAGAGGTCGCGTTCGATCTGCGAGCGCGCCTTGGGACGCAGCACCTTGATCGCGAGCTTGGTGCCGTCGGCGAGCGTGGCCGCGTGCACCTGCGCTACCGAGGCGGCGGCGATGCACTCGCGGTCGATGTCGAGGATGAGCGCTCGCGCTTCGGGCGAGAGCTCCGCTTTGAGCACCTCTTCGATATGCGAGAAGGACTCGGGCGCCACGTCGTCCTGCAGGCTGCGCAGGCCCTCCACGTAGGCGGGGCCGATCAGGTCCGGCCGCGTGCTCAGGATCTGTCCGAACTTGATGAAGGTGGCGCCCAGCTTCTCGAGCGTCTCCGCCAGCACCTGCGCGCGCAGTCGCTCCTTCTGCTCGCGCGGGATGAAGCCCGCCTTCATCCGCCGCCACGCGTACACCACGCCCGCCCAGGCGAAGACCCAGGCGATGGAGAGCGCGCGCAGAAAGAGTGCCAAAAAACGCATCGGGACCGGGGAGCCTATCTTGAAAACCGCGACCGAGCAGCGCGCCGTACGACAGGCTTCCCAGCCGCGGCCGCGAACCGAGGATCAGCCGCCGTCGCGCGCGAGCCAGGCGGTCGCGTTCAGGATCCAGCTTGCGTCGTCGGATTCGCTCCAGCCGTCGAAGAGCGTCGCGCCGCAACCGGAGCAGGTGCCGTCATCCGCGGGACTCGAATCGCCCAGGAGGACGAGGCGTCCTCCGGAAGGCACAGAGGAGGTGACGAGCATGCCTTGCTGCCCCGCGCGCACGGCGATGGCCGCGTTTTCGTTGGTCCCGGTCAGCGACACGGTCGTGCCCGCGTGGAACTCCAGGGTCGAGGCGTGGCCGAAGGGTCCCATCCCGAGGTCTGTGGCCATGGTGTCACTGCCTCTGGTGCCCGACCGCGCGATGCTGTTGCCGTCGCAGCGCACGCCGAACGTGTCACTCAGGGGGGAGGCGCTCAGCGCCACGTTGATCACTCGCCACGCCTCCGTGCACGAAGTGCAGCGCTGCGCGCCCGCGTGGTCCGCCACCAAGAAGATGCCCCCGCCGTTGTTGGCGAAGCTCGAGAGCGCGCTCCGTTCGTTGGGCGAGAAGGGCTCCTCCGGTTCGACCGAGATGAAGACATCGTAGGTCGCGAGATCGGTGGGGCCGCCCTCTCCAAAGCTCAACCGCGTGCCGGGCACGAGCTGTCGAATCACGTAGCGCCCCGACTGATAGAGCCCGAAGCCCCAGGCCGAGACGCCGCCCGACCAATCGAGCTCGGAGCTCGGATCGGCCGGAGTCGGCTCGACGCCGCTGTTGTCGACGACCCAGTCCGCGTTGGACACCGAGTTCCGGTGGCTGGTGTCGAAGAGCACGCGGAAGAGGCGAGGCGAGGTGCCGGCGTCGGCGTCCGTGCGCGAGTCCATCGACGCATCGGATGGCGTGGCCGCGTCGACGGAAGTGGCCGGCACGTCCTGTGGACCACAGGCGACGAGTGCACATGCGGCCAGCAGCGAACACAGCGCACGGCCACCGACGCTGCGTGGGCCTCGGGTCTCGTTCATGGTCATGGGCGGCGGATGCATGGAGGGTAGGTCGCGTAGCCTAACCCAGACCAAACGAAGACGTGGCGCCGCGAGTCGATGGACAGCGTCGATGGCCAGACTGTCGTCGGTGCAGGACAAGTCCTGCACCCCACGTACGAACTTGCGTACGTAGGGCGAAGCGCTTGCGCGAGCCGGGCTCGGTGATGCGCTCGTTCAGAGCATCGACGCGTCGTACCTCGGACGTGCACGCCACTGGTGAGGCAGAGGTTCGCCGTGGCGCCGTCGAGGGGCGGCGCCGAGCGGTAGTCATCCAGACCCCCGTCGAGGCCCTCGGACCAACGCACCTCATCGAGCGCCGTGGACCGCGGGGGGATACGAACGAGGAGATAGCCCGTCTCCGTGCGAACGAAGATCTGGATCGGCGGTCCTGCCGAGGCCCACGACTCCACGCACCAGCCCATGTGTTCGGTCATCTGGCTGGCCGCGCATCCGGCGCTGGCGAGCGAGCACGACGCGACGATGAGCAGCAAAGACAGCAGCCTGGCGCGTCTTCGTCGACTGCAGTCGTTTGGCGCGCATGCCCAACAGAGTTGCCTCCACCTGGTGCGCGCGCAAGTCGTGGGCAGTCGCGACCGGGCACGGCTCGCCCCGCGCTACGGCAGGTCCAGGACGGGCATGGGCACGGGTGAGGCGGTGGTGCCCCCGCGGCCCAGCTGACCCTGGTTGTTTGCGCCCCAGCACCGGACGCCGGAGTCCAGCAAGGCGCAGGCGAACTGGCCCCCCGCGGCGAGCGCGCTCGCTCCCGCCAACCCGTCCACGCGCAGGGGCGTCGCGCTCGAGCCGAGGGTGTCGGGCTGGCCAAGCTGACCCGAGCCGTTCGAGCCCCAGCACCACACCTCGCTGCCGCCGCGAAGGGCGCAGGTGAAGTTGTCGCCGGCGGCGATGGCCGTGGCGTCATGCACGCCCATGACGGGCACGGGCCCGGACGAGTCTCCGCCCGAGGTGCCGTCTCCGAGCTGCCCGCTGGCGTTGCGGCCCCAGCACAGGACGTCACTCCCTCGGGTGAGCGCGCAGGTGTGGTAGGCGGCGTCGAGCCCGGGGCCCGCGCTGAGCGCGACAACGTCGGCCAGGCCCGGGACGGGTCGTGGCGTGCTGCCGCAGGGCACGCCCGCCGCACTGCAGCCCGGCTCGAGGGGGGCGCCGCCCAGCTCGTGATGGACGTCGGAGCCCCAGCACCAGACCATGCCGCTGGTGCCGGCGGCGCAGGTGTGGCCCTGCCCAAGCGCCACGGCGACGACCGCCTCGGGGAGGCCGACGCGCGTTGGCGCGGGCACGCCCGCCCCGCTGGTGTTGCCGTTGCCGATCTCGCCCGAGTCGTTGGCGCCCCAGCAATAGAGCGAGCCTCCGCTTCGAACGGCGCATGTGTGATCCGCCCCGACCGCCACGGCGAGGCCGTCGTCGATCGTAGTGACCGTGGAAGGCGCTTCGCCCGCGAAGCCGCCGATCGTGCCGTTGCCGAGCTGCCCGTAGACGTTGAGTCCCCAGCAGGTCACGCCTCCGCTGGCCTTCAACGCGCACGAGTGGAAGTTGCCGGCGGCCACGGAGACCGCGGTCCCGGCGCCCATCACCGGATCGCTCGGTCGGTCACGCCTGAGCGTGGTGCCGTCCCCCAGCTCCATGAAATCGTTGATGCCCCAGCAGCGCGGCGCGCCTGCGCTCGTGGTCGCGCATGCGTGCGAGGACCCACAACCCACGCCCAGCACGTGCGCAGGGCCGGCGTCCGTCGATGCGTCCGTCGAGGCGTCCAGGCCCGCGTCCACGGCTCCGTCGACGCTCGCGTCCACCGCGCCGCAGGCGGGCGCGCCCGGGGCGAAGGTCGAGAGCGAGCTCGGAGGACGAGCGGCCGACTCGCAGGTCCCCGCGCGACAGGTCTCCGTGGCGCCGCAGACGTGAGCGCGGCAGGCGTCGTCGAACAGCAGCCGCAGCCCGAGGGTCTCACCCCGGCGATAGCCCGAGGCCGCGCGCACGGTCGCCAAGGTCAGTGCTCCCGACCGGAGATCGGCTTCGACGAGGAACGTGCGATTCGCATCATCGCCAGCCGGTAGCAGCGGAACGCGACGTGGCAGCGGGCCCGCCGCCGACGGCTCCAGTGTGATCACGGAGGGCTCTCCGTCGGGGCCCTGCACGCGCAGCACGATCGAATCGGCGTCCGCCAACAGCCCGCACTCGGCGTCGAGCTCGAGCATGACCTGCGTCCGCGCGTGAGGGTCGGCGCATGCCGTGATCAGGAGCAGCGCGAGCCAGCCGAATCGACGCTTCATCGTTGGACCAATGTGCGGATGACGAAGCCCACGTCGCCTTCGAGTGGTGGTTCGACGCCCGGATCGCGCGTCGCCAGCACGACGGACAGCACCGTCCCCGCTGCGACCACGCCCACCGCGGTCCACAGCCACCAGCTCTTCCATACGGGACGAGCCTCGATGTCGGCGGGCGGAGGAGCCTGCGTCGGCGCGGTCATGGACGCTTGCGCCACCTGCTGCGGAGACAAGGCCTCGCGGCGCGCGATGGCCTGCCGGATCGCCGCGATGCGAGCCTCGACGCGAGAGCGCTCGGGCGCGTCGGGCATGGCCGCCACGAAGCGCTGGAAGGCGTCCAGAGCCAGCTCGTCCTCGCGCAGGCGATCCGCCGCCAGGCCGATGTTGTAGAGCAGGGCCGGGCGCTGGCTCAACTCGTGCGCGCGCTGGAAGGCGTCCAGAGCGTCCGCGAAGCGCCCGTCTTCGAAGGCGAGCTGCCCCGCCTGAAACAGGTTTCGCGCTTCCATGTCGCTCGGCCTTGCCTCCGCATCACCGGCGGTCTGCGAGTCGGCGGGCGGCGCTTGCGCGAAGGTGAGCACGGGACTCAGCCAGGTCACGAGTCCCAGGACGAGCGGCAGGACGCGACGCATGCGTCGATCTTGCCCGGAGCCGCGGCAGGCAGGAAGACTCCCTATTGGGGGACACGCTGTGCTTCACGGATCGACCGCTTGGTGCAACGCGGCTCGTTCACGAGTCGTGGGCGGGCGCGAGCGGGCCTGGACTGAGTCAGGACGCTCGCCGGCGCGTTCACCCGTTGAGCGCGAGCAGCGCGCAGACGACGACGGACAGGGCGACGAAGCCCGCTCGAAAGGCGAGCTCGACCCCAATCGACCTTCGCGGATCCGCGTCGGCGACTCGCCGCGCGGTGTCGATCGGGCGCGCCGCTTCGCGATACGGGTCTCCCCTCGGAGCCGGTGACTCGTGCCGTCGTTGCCAGAGTGCGCGCCACTCCCGCTAGGTTGGTAGCACCCGCAGCGAGAGCACGGGCGCGCCCACGGCGAGCAGGAACAGCGCGAAGAAACGATCGTCGAGAGCCGCGACCAGCGCGATCGTGACCAGCAGATATCCGATCCAGCGAGACGCCCACACGACCCGGTCAGGAGGGCGACTCCCCCAGTCGATCCGACTCCCATCGAGCGGGCCCTCCACGATGTTCGCTGCGCGCTCGTCCAGCGCCGTCAGGACAGGCTCGAGCGTGCTCGCGCTCATGCTCCGGCGGATGGACGGAGCTCCTTTTGGCGCCTCGCTCCAGACGGTGATGGCGTCTCTCGCATCGCGCCCCACGATCTGGAGCGCGTCACGGGTGTAGCTGGCGGAACTCGTTTTCACGTCCCATTGGAAGTGGGTTGCGACGACGTCCTGCCACGCGATCCGCATGCGCACGGCGCGGCCGTCCTGCTCTTCGCTGCCCAGGTCGTCCCAGACGAGGCGTGCGCCGCGTGGCTGGCGCATGTGCAGGATGAGAATGGGGATGAGGAAGGGACCGAGGATGCCGAGCGGCGCAAGGGTGTTTTCGACCTCCACGCCGGTCATGCGCCGCAACAGCACGGCGACCGCCCCGATGATGGCGATCGCTGGGAACAGCCCGAACAACCCCGCGACGGCCAGCTTGGAATAGGCACCGAAGCCGAAGCCTAGTTCAAGCTTGCCGCTCGTCGGCTCCCTTGCTCCTTCTCTGACACGCGACCGAGCGCGCTTGTGCTTGTGGCCGCGGCGCTGTCGGCTAGGCATCGGAGCCGAACCCCACCGCCAGCGTGCCGCTCGTCGTGTCCCTCGTCTCTCCGCTCATCCGCCGTCCCGCCCCTTCGTGACACGTGAACGCGGTCGACTATTCGTCGGGACCGAGCGGCACGGGGTCCTTGGCGTCCGCTTCGGCTTCGTCGCCGCCGAAGCGGGCGACCAGAGCGGTGATCCCGTAGCCGAGCAGCACGAGGCCGAGGGCGGCGGCGACCTGCGCGACGCTGGGGTGGAAGAACTCGGTCGGGTACTTGTCGGCGGAGAGGTTCGCCAACAGGTCGGCGGTCATGACGCGACCCTTGAACATGCTGCCGAGCGCGGGCGCGACGCCCTGCTGAAAGGGCCAGAGCCCGATCACGGCACCGACCAGCAGGCCGAGGAGCGCGCCGAGGGTGGGCTTGTCGTAGCGTTTCAACAGCCAGCCGAGCAGGTTGCTCACGCCGAGCACGCCGATCACGACCCCGATGCCCACGGGGATCACGATGTGCGTCAGTGGGCCCATGGCGGCGGACATGTCACCCGCCTTCAGCGCCTGCTTCAAGGCGTCCACGCCGCCGAGGATGGGTACGTAGACGCCCATCAGGAGCAGCACGTAGCCGCCGCTCACGCCGGGCAGAATCATGGCGCTCGCGCCGATGATGCCGGCGACGAACAGGAAGAGCGCGCCGTCGTTCTCGACGCCGCCACCGGACTCGTGACCCTGGGCCAGGCCCAGCGCGGCCATGCCGACGAAGGCCAGCACGGCGGCTACCCAGGTGGAGGCGTTGGCCGGCTTGGCTTCCTTCCAGACCACGGGCAGGCCGCCGAGGGTGAGGCCGATGAACAGGCTGTACATGACCCAGCGATGGTCGACGACCAGTGCCTTCACGGTGCCGGCGAAGAGCAGGATCGACATGGCCGCCATCAGCACCACGACGCCGAGCACGAGCAAGGAGCGCTTCTTGAACTTGAAGGTCGTCACCTCGGCGATGGCCTGGATGAAGCGCGGGTAGACGCCCGAGGCGAGCAACATGGTGCCGCCGCTGATGCCGGGCACGAGGTTGGCCAGGCCCATCAACACGCCGCCGATGGCGCTACGCGTCGCCAGCAGGGACAGCGCCGTGGGCGGCTCGGCCCCCGGGTAGGTCTCGGAAGGGTCGGCGGGCTCGTCGCGTTCTGCTTCGCTCATGGCGCGCTCGTAGCCCGGATTCGTGGGGACGCCAAGTCCCGGGACGGGGAACAGGCGGCTCCGGGTGACCCCAGTGGACCGTGGGGTGCAGGACTTGCCCTGCACCGATGGCGGTGGGGACATCGACGAAGTCATCGAGGTCGGGTCCGCGCGAGCGCTGGCCCTCCATGGCGAGACTGAGGTCGGGTCCGCGCGGGGGCGATCGCCGCGTCCTGGCGTATAGTCCTGTCATGGCCGACGACTTCGTGACCGTGGCGCGCTACGTGGACCCGATCCTCGCGCAGATGGCGGTGGACGTGCTGCGTCAGGAGGGCATCGTGGCCACGGCGCCCGGCGTCGGCCACAGCGGGGTGCTGGGCGCGGCGGGCAGCATGCTGCTTCAGATCTCGGTGCAGGTGCGGCGCAGCGCAGCCTTGCGCGCCACGGAGCTGCTCGAGGCCCTCGAGGAGGGTGGCGAAGTCGTGGACGACGACGCGCCCGAGGAGCTGCGCGCGCCCAAGCCCACGCATCCCGAGGTCGCGCAGGCGGGCGACGGGCCCTATCGCGGGCACCGTGGGGAGATCACCGAGCCGACGGCGTTGAAGCCTGTGATCGGCGTCTGCGTGGGCCTCTTCCTCACGCTCGGTGCCGGGCACTTCTACGCACGCGAGAAGGCGTCGGCGGCGCTGCTGGCGCTGGCCGAGGTGGGCAGTGGGCTCCTGTCCATGATGGGCCACTCGAGCACGCCCATGCTGCTGCTGCCCACGGTCGTGCTGGTGGACGTCTTCGGTGCGCCGGGCGCCGTGAAACGACAGAACGCGGGTCAGCCTCGTTCCACCACGGAGCAGCTCTGGCGCACGGGCGCCTGGGTCGCGGTCGGCGCGGCGCTGCTCTACATCTTCGGCGGTCTGCTGGACGCCCAAGTCCCCGGCTGAACGCTAAGGTCGCATCAAGACCGCGGCCGTGCGCGGGCTGAGCGTGAGCCGAAGGTCGCCGCCCGCGCCCACGACGAAGCGTCGCTCGCCCCCGAGCGCGTCGAGCACGGTGGCGCCAGTGGGAAAGCCCGTGGGGATCACGGCGCCCGACGACTGCAACGCGTGCGTGTTGACGGCCACGAGCACGTGCTCCGCGCCATCCACGCGCTCGTAGGCCATCAGCCCCGAGTCGGGTGCGCTCGCGCGTCCGCCCGTGTCGGCCAGGTAGCGCACCGTGAGCGAGCCGCGTCGCAGCGCCAAGGAATCGCGCCTCAGCTCGGCCAGGTGCGCGATGGTCGCGAAGAGCCGCGTGCCCTCGTCGAAGCCCGAGGTCCACATCACCTCGCGCGAGCCGTGTCCGCCCTGTCCGTGGAAGCCCTGCTCCGTGCCGTAGTAGACGCTGGGGATGCCATCGAGGGTGAAGAGCAGAGTCATGGCCACGCTGGCGACGCGCGGATCCCCGAGCTCGCCGGCGATGCGCCAGGTGTCGTGGTTGTCGGCCAGCACCACGCGCGCGTGCCATGGGTCCACGCCGATGCCCTGCGCGGCGCCCTCGCTGGGGAAGAGCGACTGCGCCTCGCTGAGCGCGTGGCGGGCGGACTCGGGCGCGTCTCCGTCGAGCAACACGCCATCCACCAAGGCGTGCTTCATCGGAAAATCGAAGAAGGAGTCGAGACCACCCCCTTGGGTGAAGGGCGCGATGCCGTTCGGGTCGGCGTCGAAGACCTCGCCCAGGATCAGGAAGTGATCCTTGCCCAGCGCATGCAGGCGCTCGCGTAGCGCGCTCGAGAAGGCGGGCCAGAAGGCGTCTTCGATGTGGGGCACGGCGTCGATGCGGAAGCCGTCGACGTTGGTGTCTTCGACCCAGCGCGCGCAGGTGGTGACGAGATCCTCGCGCACCTCGGGCCTATCCGTGGCGAGATCGCGCAGGCCGTCGGGGAAGTCGCCCAGGATCTTCTGCATCGGGTCGCTCAGATCGGCGCGCCCACGGCGATGAAAATCGTCGGGCTGAAGCGCGCGTACGCCCTCGGCGCTGAAGAGCATCGGCAGCGGCACGCGCCAGAGCAGAGGCGCGTCGTAGGGGCCGTCGAGGGAGAAGGGCGGCTCCGCTTCGTCGGCCGAGGCCGCGCCGTTGCCATCGAGGTCGTAGTCGAACACGCGCCCCATGTGGTTCGGGACGATGTCGAGGATCACCTTCATGTCGCGCCCGTGGGCCGAACGCACCAACGCACGCAGCGCCTCCAGATCCCCGAAGTGGGGGTTGGTGCGCGTCAGGTCGGCGGGCCAGTAGCCGTGGTAGCCGTCGGCGTTGGCCTCGCGCCCGATGGGCGCGGTCACGGGCGAGATCCACAGCGCCGTCGCGCCCAGACGCTGGATGTAGCCGAGGTGCTGTCGCAGACCCTCGAAGTCACCGCCCTGATAGCGCGAGAGGTCGCCGGGCATCACGCCCACGCCGTCGACCTCGTCGTTGCTCGTGTCGCCGTCGGCGAAGCGATCCGTGAGCACCTGGTAGATCACCTCGTCACGCCAGTCGTCGACCTCGGTGGTGATCTGGGGCGGGCCCGTGACGGGCGTGGCGCAGGCCGAGAACGCGAGCGCCGCGAGCAGGATCCAAGGTCGTCGCGCCCGCGCGCGCGGCATCAGGGGCTGCCGAGGACGAGGAAGCTGCGCGGTGGGAGGTTGGCGGCGCCGCCGACGTGCGTGCCGCCTGCGATCAGATCGTCGTAGCTCCCCGCGGGCAGCGTGACACTGTGCGCCGAGTCGCCGCGGTTGATGGCCACGATGACGTCGCCCGCCGCGTCGCCGCAGCCAGTCATGCGATAGACCCAGGTGTCCTGATCCACGCTCATGGTCATGCGTCGACCGCGACCGAGCACGGGGTGGGTGCCGCGCGCGTGAGCCAGAGCGCGCACCTTGTCGCGCAGGGCGAGCTGGTGCGTGTTCAGGCTGGCGTCGTTCCAGGGCATCAAGCGTCGGTTGTCCGGATCGCCGCCGCCCGCCAGGCCGATCTCGTCGCCGTAGTAGATGAGCGGGATGCCGGGGTTGGTCATC
>Ga0210033_1002506_pt1 | contig 15590 bp, 12 predicted proteins | sample CryGeymeta201501_FD_185465 | JGI IMG/M metagenome (GOLD analysis project Ga0210033, IMG submission 185465) | Groundwater microbial communities from Crystal Geyser aquifers in Utah, USA - Crystal Geyser metaG 2015-01 (SPAdes) (version 2) | ecosystem: Environmental > Aquatic > Deep subsurface >... | reverse complement strand
TTTTTAATTCTTGTTTTACTGTTTTGGGATTGTATTTGAAAAATTGGTCTAAAACCTATCATTGACTATTTGAAAAAACTATATTCTCGGACACGCTCCTAGATCGGAATAAGCCCGCATTCCATAATAAGTATATCCAACACCTTCATCAGCAGTGCCGGAAACCATTCCTTGAATAAATCCGTTCAGTTCAACTTGTACGGTGTGTAAAATCAATCGGTTAGGATTTTGTTTTAAAAGGAATTTTATTCTTCCGTTCAAAGCAGTGTATTTTATAAATTCACTGTTTTCTTCATCGGTAAATTGAAAATAATTTGCGAGATACTTTTTCATCATTTTACTTCGGTACCAGGTTCCGCCCGTGGCGCTAACCACCGGCTGCCCGTTGTACAAAGCCATGCTGTCGTTGTAGGCGATCACACTGAGAAAATGTTTTGGCGATGCGTTGATCCAATTTAATAATTTCAGTCCATAACCATCATCATAATTATAATCGCTATCGAGGAAAGAAATTCTTTCGATGTTGTTAGGAATTTCTGTTGCGTTATTCATAAATCCGAAAGTAAAACTGCCGCCACCGCTATGTCCTGTTAAAACGACAAATGGATCATAAGCTGAGAAGATATTTTTTAAAAAGGTAACAAGATTATTAATCAGTTCCGGATTGTTCGGATATTTCGCTCTCCACGAGGGCCAGCTTTTTTGTGCGGTTTCAAGATAGACCGTTACTAAATTTGTTTCATTTGATTGATTGCGGAGGAAACGTGTTTGCGCACCGATATGCTGAATATCGTAATGCCAATCATCGCCGGCATTTAATTTTTTCCCGATAGTTTGTTCAATGGTATTTCCGTTTGGAAGAGCGAACAAAGCAATCTCCGTGCGTTTATTCGGGTCGAATAATTCCGCCGGAGGAGCATTTATAAAAATTCTTATCTCCGGATCATAATTGAACACGCAAATCTGTTCATTAAAATAAGGACTGATAACAAAGCCGGGAAGATGCCCACCGGTTGGTAAACTTTTCTGTGGCTCAGCAGAAAATAAGTTGCGGGGAATTATTGAAGAATTAAAAACATTAAGAATAATGAAAACATAAAACGCTAATTTCTTTGCCATAGTTATTCCGGATAATGGTTGTAACTTTTGGATGTAAAAGTACAAAATTTGTCTCTAAGATTTTACCTATTTCTCTTAACATAGAATCTTGTACTTCGAATTAACAAAAAAACTTAGCGAGCATTATTATGCTGACACGTTTACTTTTTTACGCCTTGCTTCTCTTATTCCCTTTCCAACTTTTTTCACAGGGAGAAGTTTATCTCGTCTTAGGTTCCGATACAGGAATTTGGGAAGGACTTGATGTTACCCGCCATTATCATACTTACCAGCTCGGTCTTTATACCGATCCCGCACGGAATGCAAACAAAGTGATGGACTTTTCATTTCGAAATCAGATGAAAGATTCCTATGGCACTCCGCTTAAAATGACGTGGTGGATGATGTCGGGAAATACGTTTCGTTACGCGGTAAATAAAAATGTTCCACACGCAAATTCATTGCCATTATACCTGGTGAAAAAATATCACGGCGCAAATGTTCAATTGAACGGCGATGAACTTTCTCTTCATTATCATAATTGGGTGTGGACAGATTACGATAACGACGGAAAATATTTTTGGAACCAGGCGATTACCTATAAAGAATTTGCGGAAGACTTCACTTATACATTAGCGGAAAATCTTCTTGAAGAAAATATGTTCCCGGTTTCTTACCGCAGCGGCTGGCATTATATGAATAATGAATGGCAGCATTATTTAGAAAACATTCTTCCGTTTTCGATGCACAACGATTATCCCGCAAAACGAACCGACACTACCGAACCGCTTGACAATACGTATGATTGGTCGCTTGCTACTCCAGAATTTGTTCCGTTCCATCCCGCAAAAGATAATTATCAAATCCCCGGTAATTTAAAAGGATATGATGTACGTTCGGAATATATGGCAAGTTTTAGTCAGACTTTAATGAACCATGTTTTTGAACAAGCGAAAAAAGGAATTGACCAGGTCGTTTGCATTTGGGCGCATTTACCGGAAGAAGATTTTCTTACGAATATAAAACGGGTTGATTCTCTTGCGCAAAAATCCGCAGCAGCTTATCCTGAAGTTAAGTTCCGCTACTGCACCGGCGTTGAGGCTTATCAACGCTGGTTGAAGACAAATGATCTTACTCCCCCTGTTATAACTTTAAATGAAGAAACTTCAGGAGAGCATACTTATTATTTAGTTCAAGTTGATGAACCGATTTTTCAAACAGTTCCCTTTTTAGCCGGAAAAGATTTATACGAAAATTATTTTGCAATTCCCTTGCAGCCGCTTGGAAATAATTTATGGAAATCAATTTCTCCGGTACAAAAAAGTTTGATGGTTAAAGTTGGCGCCGCCGTAACTGATACGTCGGGAAATTTATCAACAAAAATTGTAAAATATTTACCGGACGATATTTTTGTTGACAATACTGATGCGGGGTATCAAGAGGTTTACGGCAACTGGACTTTATCAACAAATAGCGCGTGGGGAAATGACTGCAGATCGGCTTCGCTTAATCCAACGGATTCCGCATTAGTAAAATTTTCGCAAGTGATTCCGCAAACCGGTAAATACAATATTTTTCTTCAATCGCCCGCAATTAGTAATCCACAACCGGACATCATTCTAACTGCAAAAGAAAACGGAACTACTATTTTTGAAAAAAAAGTTATCAATCCTTTGCAGACAAACGATTGGAACTTCATTGGCACAGTTTCTTCTTCTGCCGGAAGTAATTTATCAATTGAAATTAAATTAAAAGGAAGCGGCGCTTCGGTTACAAATTTTTCAGCGGATGTTATAAAAATTTCTTCGATGGTGAAAGAAAGGGAAATTTCCGTGCTGCCGGGAATAATTGAGTTTGGTTCTTTTTCCGCTGACGATTCCTCTTCCGCAGTTTTGATTATTGAAAATAAAGGGATAAGTGAATTAACCATTTCCCGAATTTCCTCAGCTTCTTCTCATGTTATTTTTAACGAAACGCTGCCGATAAAAATATCCGGGATGGGAAGCCGGACCATTCAACTAACATTTGCAGCTACTGTCTTAGGTCCAAAAACTGACACTCTTTTTATACAAAGCGATGATCCGATAACTCCTTTATTATCAATTCCCTGCACCGCAAACATCGAACTTCCTTTTGCTATTGTAGATAATGAAACAGCCGGAAGTTACTTTGAATCGGGAGAATGGTTTACGAGCGTTGCGCAAGCGTTTGGCTCTTCAAGTCGTTATAGCTTGCTAAACAAAACGCCGAAAAATTCCGCTGATTTTAAAACTATTTTAAAACACGCAGGACTTTATGATGTTTTTGAAATTGTTCCGACCACGGTAAACGCCAGCAATAAAGCTCACTACATTCTTAGCGTAAACGGAGTTCCAAAAGATTCGGTTTACGTAGATCAAAATCTTGGAAGCGGTAACTGGGTGAAAATTTTTTCTACTAAATTGCCTAAAGATGTTCAGGTAGAAGTGAAAGTGATTGATACAGGCTTGAATACGGTAACAAACGCAGTGCTTCGCGCTGATGCAGTAAAATTTTCTCTCGTTTCAGAAATTACAAGTTTGACTGAAAAAATTTCATCTCTTATTCCGGAAGAAACCAAGTTGGAACAAAATTATCCCAATCCGTTTAACCCGGAGACGAAAATTCAGTATTCAATTTCATCGGTAGAGACGGGGCATACCCCGTCTTTACTAACCGTGTTTGATATTCTCGGCAATAAAGTTGCAACGTTAGTGAATGAAGAACAGTCAGCCGGTACTTATCAAGTTACATTCAACACACAACTAACAATCAACCACCAACAACTTCCCAGCAGTGTTTATTTTTATCAACTGCGCGTAGGAAATTTTGTGCAAACAAAAAAAATGATTTTGTTAAAATAAAAAGCCGCAGACAATTGCCCGCGGCTCTTTTTATCAGAGTGTGTGAAATGAATTATTTCAGCAAAACAAATTTCTTTGTTTGCACAAATGCTCCTGCCTGCAAGCGGTAGAAATAAGTGCCGCTTGCTAAGTTTGCGCCTGAAAAATTAACGCGGTATGTGCCGGGTTCTTTTTTCTCATTAACCAACACAGCCACTTCAACGCCAAGCACATTAAACACTTTCAATGTTACGTAACTGCTTACTGCCGACTGCCAACTGATGACTGTACTCGGATTAAACGGGTTTGGATAATTCTGAGATAAAGAATATTCAGTTGGAATTGCCGGTTTATCCGTAATTCCTGTGGCTCCAGATGTATGTTGCCCGTAAAGCCCCGTTCCGGTTCCGACTAAAAGTGCATCATAATAAAGAACATTTATTTGGGTTCCGGCGGGATAGGTGTAACCGGTAGTCCAGGACGATGCTGCTTTTTGCATATAGTATATTTGATTATCCACAGCTACGAAAATTGTATCAGCGCCATAGGAGCCTGCTCTACCGTATTTTAAAAATCCTGGTGATGAAGTGGGGAAACCGCTTGTCGTTAATGCTGTCCAAAGATTTGTCCCGGTAGTATTTTTGTAATAAGCGATGGGATGATTTGTTGTTGCATCAGTTCCCACTGCAAATATGGTATCTCCTGAAACAAACAAATCCATAATCGTTGCAGTGATGGGATACCCGACAGCCGTATAAGAACCGTCAAAATCATTTCTTACCGACCAGGCGCTTCCATTCCATTCAGCTCTATAAACGCTGCGCGCTCTATTTGCAATGGTTACAGCAGTATCATAGTTCACGCCGATATAGGCTGCGGGATTTGGTCCTTCATTTGAAAAAACGATATCATAAACATCAGCATCGTCAGTTCCCGAAGCGGCTTTAAGCAATTGTTGATTCCATGTACTTCCTGCATCTGTGGAGAAGAAAAATCCGCCTTGAGGAGTTCCATCTATAAAGTAACCTGCTGTTACAAGGTTTTCGTTTGCCGGGCAAACTTCTATCGCTTCAACTCTTGCCATAGATGAATAAGAATAAGGAGCGCTTTCCGCGGTAAAAACTTGTGTCCAGTTTAAACCGGAATTTGTTGTTTTATACACTCGTACATTGCCAACATAAGCGGTGTCATCTTTATCATTATTCATTTCAGCGGAATAATAAGGCGAGCCGTCAAAGTTGGGAAACATTGCATTTGACCAGGTAGGAGTAGTCTGAAAATCAGAAACTTTTCTAATTCCGGCTTTTGAAGCCAGCCAAGCCCATATTTTATTTGAAGCCATATCAAAATCATTTACTTGTACCGCCTCAATACCATCGTCAAATTCAGAAATTACAGAACCCCCGTTTGTTGTTTTTCCAAGCCCTTGATCCGTAGTCATATAAACGATCGAGGAATTTGTCGGATCGGTAAAGACCACACCATCGTTAGGATGAGTTTCAAAACCCGCATTTCCAAATTCTGCCCACGCGCCGAAGCCCGAACCATCTGTATAAGTTGAATAACCTTTTGTATAATTTACAATGTAGGGAGAAGCGCTTCCGCTAAAAGAAAAAGTGGTATTGCTTACGCCGCTTAAACCGGTTGTCCCACCGCTCCAAGCAGCGCCGTCACTAGCTCCCGTTGAATAATTTACATATTTTGTTGAAGATAATTCTCCACCAAAAAACATTGCTCCATCCGGTCCAATTCCATAAGCATTCCACGTAACGCCAGCGGTCATACTTCCCAATGAAATTGCCGAAAACGAACTACTGCCTGTTAAAGCATCGTAATTTTCACTTGACTTATAAAGCGCAGGAGTTGCCGTTGAAACAACCCCGACATAAACTTTGTTATTTAAGGGACTAACCTGAATGCTTGTGGTTCCTGCCGTTCCGTGCGCAAATGAAACCGTGGCTGTAACGGCGCCTGTTCCATCAAGAGTTTTGGAAACAAAGTTTGAACCGTCAATGTAAAGCAGATAATTTCCATAGACTAATAAAGAACTCACCTGCCCCGAACTGCTTATGGTAGAAATTGAACTCGCGGTTGTATTCACTTTATAAAGATTTCCGCTTGCGATAAAAAATAGAAAACCGGAAGTGTGAGCAGCTATTTTGGAAATGCCGCTTCCATAATTATCATCAGCATTCACATCGGGAAACGCAGCAAAGTTGGCAAAGGTGGGTGTTGTAGTTGTGTTGGTAACATCAGCATAAAAGAGAGAATTAGCGCTTTCGGTTGCGATAAAAATTCTCGAACTTGATGCTGTAATACCAATGCCTGTAATAGCATTAATTCTGCCGCCGTAAACTGCTTCAACAGACGGGGCTGATAATTGTGCGAAGAGATTGGTATTCAGAACAGCAATAACCATTATGGTTAAAACGACCTGTGAGTAAGTAACTATCTTTTTCATTTCTTTTTTCCTTTTTTGTTTTTGCATCCGAAAACTACAAGGAAGAAAAAAGTTTGCACTCACACGAAAGTGTTAATTTATTTTTGGTATGGGGAAGATCACAAACGGGAAAGAGTGGAGGTTAAGATAAAAACCGGTTATTTGTTATCCAGATATTTAAGCACCGCTTCAGTGGAGGATCGGACTTGCAGCTTTTCATAGATATTTCTTAAATGGCTTCGCACCGTTTCTGTTCCGATAAAAAGGGAAGCGGCAATTTCTTTATACCGTTTGCCTTTGGCAAGATGCTCTAAAATTTCCCACTCTCTTTCAGTAAGCATTGCTTTAACTTCATTTACTTTTTGAACGCTCGCAAATGATTTAACGACCATTCTTGCAATCTCCATTGACATTGGTGAGCCTCCGTTATGTGCTTCTTTTATCGCCGAAAGGAGGTTTTCTTTTGTCGTTCGTTTTAATAAATAACCGATTGCTCCACTTGCAAGCGCTTCAAATACTTTTTCACTATCTTCATACATAGTAAGCATAACAATTTGTGTTTGCTGAAGATGAGGTTTTAATTTTTTAATACATTCAATTCCCGATTCGTCCGGAAGATTAATATCCATTAAAATAACATCGGGATTTAATCCCGGTAGAGTTTCAAGCGCAGTTACTGTGTTGGGACACGTTCCAATACAAAGATACTCGTCAGTTGAGTTTAATAATAACTCCAAACTTTGAGAAACCTCAAAATTATCTTCAACTATTCCAACGGTTATTTTATTCATAGCGCCCAAAACGGTTTTTCATGATTCAAACTTACTAAGCTAAAATTTAAGTGACCTCACACAAACGTGTGAATTTATTGTAACGGAAGTTTAAGAGTGATTTTTGCTCCTCTGGGGGAAGAGTTAAGAATCTCCATACTCCCTTCAAAGTCTTCAATTCGTTTTGACATATTTTTCAATCCGTTGCTAAATTGATCAACGCTTGAAAGGTCTATTCCTATTCCATTATCTTCAAGGGACAGAATGAAAGAGGAATTTTCAAGAGAAATGCTCAACTTTACCATATCAGCGCCGGAGTGTTTAACAATGTTGTTCACCGCTTCTTTTAGTACAAGGAACAGATTGTGGCGCAGTTCTGCATTGAGATAACGTGACGGGATCGTGTCGGGGATAGCGACGGCAAATTCAATTTCAGTTGATGAGAGATAGTCCTCAATATAATGGATGAAGTAAAATATTGTTTTCTCGAGCGAATCATTTTTAGGGTTGACAGCCCAAACAATTTCGTCCATAGATGAAGCCACGTTTCTGCTTGCTTCCGAGATGGAATTTAAATCTTTTTTGAGTTGACCGGGATCTTCCAGGTTCCTCTTTGCCAGATCGCTCATCAGCGAAATTTTTGTTAAACTTGCGCCGAGTTCATCGTGCATATCTTTTGAAATTCTCATCCGCTCTCTTTCTAACGCAGCTTCGGCTTCAATTATTTTTACCTTTCTCTTATATTTTCTTTTAAAATAAAAGAGGAGATAGATGGTTGTGAGTCCGAGAATCACTACCGCTGATAGCGCTTGAAACCAAAAAGTCTGCCAAAAATAAGGATGAATAGTAAAATTAATCAGCGCTGCGTTTTTGCTTTCCGTTCCTTCCGGAGTTACGGCAACTATTTTAAAGGTATAACTCCCGTGCGGCAGATGAGTAAAAAAAACTTGACGCCTGGTTCCTACAAACACCCAGTCTTTATCAATTCCTCCGAGTATATATTTATATTTAAGATATTTCCCGTGTGTGAAAGATATTCCGCCATAGTTTATTTGTACAGATTCTGTATTTGGCGATAAGTCTTTCAATACGTCTTTTGTTCTCTCCTTATAATTGACAAAAACATCATCAATATAAACACGTGGCGGTTCAGCTTTCGTTTTAAATAGCTGTGGATCAATGATAACCACCCCATCGTGTGAAGGAGCATAAATTTTACCGGTGCGGGAAATGCAGCCGGCGTTATCGGCTACCGCGAGAAAATCATCGTCAATCATTCCGTCATTTTTGCCAAACAAACTGAAGACGAGCTTTTCTGTTTTTCCATTAGCAACGTTATTAAATGCTTTCTTTTCAATTGAAAAAACTCCCTGGTTCGAAGTTGCCCAAAAAGTAGTGTGCCCATCGTATAAAAGTTTTTTAAGTGTGTTGGAATAAAGTCCATTCCGCTCATTAAAATTGAAAATGCTGTTGTCTTTTATCCGGCTGATTCCCGAAACGCTGGTGCCCACCCAGATAACTCCTTCTTCATCTTCGATTATTGAATTAACAATATTATTCGCGAGTCCCTCTTTATCCGTAATGGTTTTTAGAATTTTGCCGGTACTATCAAGAACGGAAATTCCGCCGCCGGAGGTTCCGATCCAAAAATTATTTTTCCGGTCTTTGCAAATACACGCGATAAAATCGCTTGAAAGTCCTGCAGCTTTATCAATAAATTTTACTTTCCCGTCTTTCAATAAAATAACTCCGGCGCCGTTTGTTCCTATCCAGAGCGTTCCATCGTTATCAAATTTGAGAGAGCGGATATAACTTACCTTCAGCAATTTCCGGTCTGCAACTTGTACCAACGTATTGTCAACAATTTTAAATATTCCTTGAAGAAGCGTCCCCAAAAATATTTCTCCCTTTGCATTTGCAGCCCATGCGTGAACAGAAAAATCCTTTAGTGTAGTTTTAAAAGGAAGAACAATTTTCTTTCGCTCATCATACTTTGCAATTCCGTCTTTGGTCCCAATCCAAAGAGCATCATCCGGCGCTTGAAAAATTGTACGGATAATTTTATCCGGTATTCTTTGCAGTTCAGAAAGGATTTTAATTTTATTTTGTTTTAATATGAAAAGTCCGCCGTCTGCGCTGCAAATCCAGATGCCGTTTTCAGTCGGAAGGACTTGTAAAATTTTATCTGTTGGCAATAAATTTTGTGTGGTTAGATTGTAAAAATTTTGGTGATTGTAAACATAAATACCGTTGTTAGAAGTCGAGAACCATATGTTGCCTTCGCTGTCTTCGGAAATATGATTGATGGTTTTGCCTCTTAGAGGGAAAAATTCTTTTTCTGCTTCAAAAGATTTTCCGTTAAAAACATAAACGCCGTTGTGTGTTCCCGCCAGGATTGTTCCATTTGATTCTTGAAAAATATGTTCTACTGCGGAGTTGGGTGAGATAATAAATTTTTTAATTCCGGTTTTATCCAGAAGATTAATTCCCTCATCATATGTGCCTATCCACAGTCTCTCGTTTCTATCCAGGAGGATAGAGTGCATATCATTACTGCTTAAACCATCTTTTTTATTTATTACACTGAAGTGATTATTTTCAAAGATATTTAAACCACCGCCGAATGTACCGATGTACATCTTCCCGTCGGTTCCTTCCGCAAAAGAGCTTGGATGATTTATTGAAAGTCCATCATCTTCCGAGAGTCTTTCAAATTTTTCTTGGTCCATTATTACAAGACCTGCACCGCCATTCGAGAACCAAATTTTTCCGGAAGCATCTTTAAAGAGATCGGCTGTGATATTCGCCTTTATTTGAGGAGTGTTTCCGGCAGTAAAGGCTTTAAATTCACTGCCGTCAAACCTGACTAATCCGTTACTTGTTCCTATCCAGAGGAAGCCGTCATCACCTTTAACAATGTTATGTAGCGTGTTCGAGGGAAGTCCGTCATTCTTTGTCCATACTTGAAGAGAGTATTCAGATCGAATATCTTTTACATCGAAATTAAATCTGAACTGCGCATGTACGAGAAAATCAAAACGGAAGAATATTACTATTCCTAAAATGAGTTTTACCATTCTATACATTAAGCGTTTCGCCTTCACTTTTTGCAATGACAACCGCACAGCATGTATCGCTCAAAACATTTACCGTTGTGCGCAGCATATCAAGAATTCTATCTACGGCTAGAATTAATCCCAATCCTTCCAACGGCAAACCAACCGCTGTTAAAATTACCGAGATCATTACGAGTCCGGCCATTGGAATTCCAGCCGCACCAATTGAAGCTAAAAGCGCCGTAATGACAACTACAACTTGACTCAAAAAACTAAGCTCAATACCGTAAGCCTGGGCGATAAACATTGCCGCAACGCATTCATACAGTGCGGTTCCATCCATGTTGATGGTTGCGCCAAGCGGCAGAACAAAGCTTGTAATCTTGTTAGAAACTCCGTCGTTCATTTCTACCGCTTCCATAGTTAGCGGAAGTGTAGCATTTGAAGAAGCAGTTGAAAATGCAGTAAGCAATGCAGTTGACATATTTTTATAATGCTTCAAAGGATTCGATTTACCAAAATATTTTAAAATAAGAGGAAGAGAAACAAAAGCATGGAAAGAGAGACCAAGTATTACTGCAAGCGAGTATAGTCCGAGTCTTCCGAAGACGGAAAGAAGGTTAGCGGAATTTTGTGCTACTATTTCTGCCACAAGTCCAAGAATCCCAAGAGGAGCGAATTTTATAACGAACATGGTCATCTTCATCATCACTTCAAAAATACCGTTGAAGAAATCGGTAAGTTGAGCCTTCGGTTTTTCTTCGAGCTTCAGAATGAAAAATCCAAATATGATTGCAAAGAAAATAACCGAAAGAACATCTCCGGTTGAAAATGCATGGAAAATATTTTTTGGGATTATCTCCAACAGCGTATTTCCAAAAGAATTTCGTGCGGCGTCCAGTCCTTCAACTTGCTGGGTGAAGTTAAGTTCTGCGCCAACACCGGGCTTTAGAAGATTTACAAAAAAAAGTCCGGTAACAATTGCAACCAGACTTGTTACCATATAATAGCTGAAAGTTTTTATTCCGATCCTTCCCAAATCTTTTCCGCTTTTTAGGTTGGAAATTCCGGAGATCATTGAGCTGAAGATAAGCGGGACTACAACCATTTGTAACCCGCGGAGGAATATTTGACCCATCCATGAAACGTACGCTACATAATCAGTTAGCGTTAAACCGTAAACGATTCCTATTAAAAGCCCAATTAATATTTGCCAATGAAGTTTTATCTTTAACATCAGTCAATCCTTTATAGAATGAAAAGGAAACCATGCAGAAGCTGTTTCCGCCGTAAGCAAATTTAATAAAAATATTCTTTTATTAAACCATAAACTCTTTTAGAAATGAACCAAAATGATTTTAAAACTGTTTATCTTACAGTAAACAAAAAAAGGAAATAAAGTATTGTCGTTTAACTCTTTGTTTTTTGCAGAAGATATTTTAGGCGCTTTGCTGCCATTACATCAACCATCAAAAATTAACCATCAAACATTGCAGCTTGAGGCGCTATGAAGTTAGAATTGTTTTATGGGATAACTTGTCCCCATTGCAGAGTATTTAAAAGATTGTTAAAAGAAGTGCTTCCGAAATATGGCGGCAAATTTGAATTAAAAGAAACGTTGGTCAGTTCACCCGTTGGTTGGATAAAAAGTTTTAAACTTGGCATTCATGCAGTTCCGGTTCTGCTGATGAACGATGAAATAATTTTTAGAAGTTTACCAACAAAAGAAGAACTTATTAATAAACTAAATGAAAGGATCATAAAATGAACAAAAAACTTCGCTGCCCGATGGGCATACCCGGCGGAATAATTGCCGCTATTGTTGGATTAGTAGGGATGGTGGTCAGTTTCAATTCTGGTAATTGGATGTCGTTTGCATTTGCAGGCGCATTATTTTTAATCGGCGGACCAATCGCGAGAATAACAATGATGGTACATACCGCGCTTGACCAGATTGAAGAATTGAAGAAGAAGTAAGCTGGAAGTTTACAGTTATCAGTAATCAGTTTTCAGATTGAAACCTCCGGAGTTTTTGAAATGCCGGAGGTTTTTTATTTGTAGTTGACTTTCACCTCTTGAATCCATAGGTTTGCCGTAGAACAAAATAATTAATACTTGGGACCGTATGAGTTATGTCCGGGTTACTGATATACCACCCAAAACCCCAAAGAAAAGAATTAGAAACATAAGTTTGAAAATAAATAACTTGAACAAAGGATGATCTCGACCATTTAAACCAATTATATTTTTAAAACTAAGAGAAGGAGAAACTTTTGAAAAAGATATTTTTAACAAGTTTACTAATAAGCATGATAGTTTTTATCTCATGCAAAGAAAAAGTAACCAACCCGCCGGATAATCCCTTGCCGGAAGGATATCAACAAGATGTTCCCTGGCTGTCATTAGCCGATTCCCCCTGGCCCATGAACCACCATGACCCTCAAAATACTGGAAGAAGTAATTTTGTTGGACCTAAATCAGGTGCAAACTATCTTGTTATACCAACATCTTACCATGAAAGCGGGGTTTCCATTGGCAAAGATTCATCAATTTATTTTGCGTCTTTGACAAATATATTTTCGTACACACCTGATGGTCAATTAAATTGGAAGAGATTGGTAGATTCCCTTGGGTGGGAAACCTATACAACTCCACTTGTTTCTTCAAATGGAAATATTTTTGTTGTAATTCCATTGACAGGCCGGATTTCTTGTTTCGATGCTTCAGGAACAAAAATATGGTCGTATAAAAACAGTGAACAAATTTGGCAAAAAACTTTAGTGATTGATAAAGTGGGCAATATTTATTTTATCGATGCTGGGTCAACACTAAACGTTTTATCCTCTCAAGGGCAGTTGTTGTGGTCAATTACGGATTCACGTTTTTGGGTCGGTTATTCATCATTGGTCTTTTCTCCCGATGGTAAAACATTATACTCTGCTGGTTTAAATCCTTCACTTTTTGCAATTGATATTTCCCAAAGACAAATTAAATGGGTCTTTGGAAGGTATTCAAACAGACAAGAACCGATGATAGACGCTCAAGGTAATATTTACCTTTTGACAAAAACAGATTCAATCGATGGAGAGAAACCTGCCTTGTATTCTTTAAAACCGGACGGAACTGTGCGTTGGGTTTATGTTCATAACAACGCATTAGAAAAAGAAATATATACAAATTCACCAACCATTGATAAAAACGGCAATATTTATTTTGCCTTTGATTCTCTTTATAGTGTTGACTATCAAGGTAAATTGAGATGGAAACGGCCACTCTCTTTCTCATGCATTGCCGATTGTCCGTTAGTTTGTGACGCAGAAGGGAATGTCTATGTTGGTTTGACGACTCCAGAACAACAATATATTACCATTAAAGCATTTAATTCAAATGGTGTTTTGATATGGGAAAATAATTTCACAACAACAGGTTTTGGGCAAGTTGGCGGTTCGCCTGCAATTCTGAACTCAAAACTAATATTCCCATCATGGCGAAGTAAAGAAATTTTTATAATCAAATAAGCAAGGAGAAGAAAATGAAGCTTTTAATAAAATATTTTATTCTAATCATTTTTTTTGGTACTTATATCATTGCACAGGTCAACACTAATTTTGGGATTCTTGAACTATATCTAAAAACAATTAATTCTTCCGGTAATACCCTTATTGTTAAAATGGATGCCAGAAGCGCTGTGTGGGACGAATATCTTTCAATTACTAATAGCTATATAAATTCCGAGCAAACAGTGATTGGTAATTATAATTTACCGGAAATAGGTTGGCATTTTGTTGGGAGCTCTGGTCCTGGAAACCCAATTGTGGGATACGGGTTTTATAAGGTAAGTAATAACTTAAACAACTCTATCTTTTATTTAGATTTTAGAGATTGCGAGTGGGGAAATGCCAATTCCAGTTCCTATGCTGGTCGTATTTTTGATATTTACTTGACATATGACGGGAGTATTGGAAAGTTTAGTTATACAGCTAATAACGCAGATTATTATTTGATAAATAATGGTGATGTGTTAAAAATCTGAGAAATCAAAGACAAAGTCCCGATTGAAATAAATGTGACAAATGGATTTCAAAGTTATAATGCAAATAATTTAAGCATTTACTCGACAAACAATAATCCTAAACTCATCTGGGAAACAAATCCTGATTATCAAAATATCACCGGTTATAAAATATATCGTGCTTATACTCCAGGAAATGATTTTGCAAATGAAACTGATTTTCAAGAAATAGCCAATGTTACGGGTACTAATTTATATTTTAATGATCTGGCGGTTAAAGAACTTGAAACAAATAATTTAACCGAACATTCTACAATAACATATAAAATAAAAGCATTCAATGGCTCAAATTATTTATTTTCATCAAATCAAGTTTCTGTTCACGGATACACTGACTGGTCTAAAACACTTATTTGTTCTTCTATAAATAATCATCCAAAATTGATTTGGGGCAATTTTACAGATAATATGGGTAATTCTACTGTTAATTCTTATAAAATCTATAAACAAAGAGGTGGTGGGAATTATTCTTTAGTTGGTACAACATCATCAACTGTAACTTCATTTACGGATCAATCTGAAATGCTTTATACGGTAGGCAATACAAAAACTTATATCAATTATTATATTACAGCGATATATGGTTCTAATCCAGCAATGGAATCGATTCCTTCAAATTCAGTTTCAAAAGCCGTGAATGAATGGATGAATAAATCAGTTGGACAAGAAGACGAAGAAGTTGAAAATAATTTCTCTTTTTCTTTGTTACAAAACTACCCCAATCCATTTAATCCTGTCACAACAATAAATTATCAAATACCCAAAGAAGGATTAGTAACACTAACGGTGTTTGATATCCTTGGCAATGAAATTAGAACACTTGTAAACGAATACAAACCAGGCGGTAGTTATAAAGCAGAGTTTAATGCAAGTAGCCTTGCAAGCGGAATGTACCTTTACCGGTTGCGGGTGAATGAATATGTTTCAACAAAGAAAATGCTGTTGTTAAAGTAATACAACCTCACCCTTAGTCCCTCTCCTTACCAAGGAGAGGGAAACAGGGAGAGGTCAAATGGTGCTATGATATGAATGCCCGGTGAAGAAAAATTTTTTAGTTGTTTCCATAACCCTTAAGTTTACTCATTAACATTTTAGATTTTATGGAAACACATTCTCAAACCGGCGGGCTTTTCATCAATAAAAAGATGAATACAGTCCTCACCTCATTCGTAAAGCGAAAAACTTTAGCCCAATCATTATTCTTGCAAACCATAAAATCTGTCTTAACTAATAAAAATTATTTTAATCACCAGCATCAAATCAATTGAGGTTATTATGTCAGAGTATCTTCAA
>Ga0210033_1002499_pt1 | contig 15605 bp, 21 predicted proteins | sample CryGeymeta201501_FD_185465 | JGI IMG/M metagenome (GOLD analysis project Ga0210033, IMG submission 185465) | Groundwater microbial communities from Crystal Geyser aquifers in Utah, USA - Crystal Geyser metaG 2015-01 (SPAdes) (version 2) | ecosystem: Environmental > Aquatic > Deep subsurface >... | reverse complement strand
AAACTACTATTACCAATAAACAGAAATATAGATTTAATACTACTGAATAAACGTAAAATTATCAATAAATAGTGTAAATTTTAGGCGAAATATCCGTTTTTTTATCATTAATTAACGTATGTTCACAGCTACACTCGGTAAGACCAAAAAATCTGGTAATCAAACTGCAATCAATAAGGCTCAAAAAGAACATGATGCGTATCATAAACTCTGTCGTGCAGCGGATAATATGTCACTCGGAGTAAGTGTTGGATACTTGTCATGAACTTTATTGAAGAACTCAAACGGCTGATGAAGCTGGATTCAAAAAGACGATTGGAATATTTATAAGCTGTCAACGTTAGAAAAACTTCTCGTGACTGGCAATTACATAACTCAAAAGGAGGTATCTTCGGCGTTTCTGCTTCTTATAGGCAATATGGCGGAGCAATGAACTTCTCAAACGAGCAAATGATAGCCAATACTGAATTTTCAACCAAAAAACAAGTCACCTTCGGGTGGCTTTTTATTATTAAAATGTAGAATAAATCATTCTAATAAACGGATAGCGAAAATTAAAACACAACACAAGGGAAATAATGAGTCATAGTGATGATTTTTTTGCTAAACTACCCTTGCGCGGACAAGTGTTTATCTTTAAGTTATATGCAATACGCCCTCTGGACCTAATCATCCTTTTCAAAGCAAGTCGTTGATGTCTATTTCTCATTTTTTATCCTTTTAAATCGTTTATTCTACAATTACTTAGGCAAAAGTTCATTCTTAGGTTTTACAGCTTGTTTAACCAGAATTTACTCTACTTTACTCCGAATATGAGTCAACTCAATTTCACCGTTCATACATATTCAACTCTTGTGCTAAATACAAAGAAGCTAGTGTAATCATAACTCCATCAATCTCTTGATAGATTACTCCTGCCGGACGAGTATATACATACTCAACTGGTGAACTTCACTTGCCGTAGCACCACAAGCTTGTACCAGTTTCAAAGCATCTTCAAGAAAACGATGGTTACGCTCAATTTTATCTGAAGAAATTTTAGCACCGAAGCAAGCTGCCATTCAGGGAGTAACTCGATGTTAAAACGCACTATGCGAGTTGTAAATTTCGCTATTACCAGCATCGAATGACTTTACTTGTTCGATAGCATTATCGAGATCAATTACGGCTTTATTAACACGATCTTTATCAACACCATTAAATCTCAACACGCGCCTTGCTGATTCATAAACCTCACGTAGAATTTCGAGTTCGATTTTATTTGTATTGCCATTTTCCTTTAACAAAACATTTTCATGCGTCAATCTCTCAAGTAATTCAACGGCGCTTTTAGCTGTATTAGTTGCATTGCCAGCACTCTTTCCTACAATAGCTAATGCATCAATAAACTTGACAAAGCTAGATGCATAAAACGCTTTTTCAGTAGTTAATTTAGCAATGTCAAGTTCAAGTTTACAAACTCTTTCTGCTAAGAAAATATCGCCATATTTGTCTTCAATTTGTTTTGCAATAGAACTCATTTGTAATCCTAGATATGTTAAAGACTTCATCTACACGCTTGCGACCTGGTTATTTTTCCATTTTGAGTAGCGTTATCTTTGATTATTTTTAACTCAGCCTGTGCCCGAGTTAACGTGATAACGCCGTCTTTAACTCTTTGCATTAATTCCAATCTTACACTCATACTATCTGCAATTAATCCTGTTTTTTCAGCATTTTTTATTGCAGATTTGTTTTTTTGTGCTCGCCAAAATGAAGTCATTATTTTGTTATTCTTTGTCAGGCATAAAAGGTTGGATAGGAACCCATGCAGCAAGTATGTTGTGTTTTATGGCACTTTGTACATTACATATACGATCATCAAAAAACATATCTCCACCTATTGCCGCCACGATTGGTCCTTTTTCCTTACTGCCACAAAAGTAAATACCATGCACATTTACACCCCAATGCGCCAATGTTGACATTACCCTAAAACTCTCTTTTCCTGTTCGTGCAGTGAGAATTGAAATATCAATATTTTTAATATTATTTACTGACATTAAGAAATTATACAATGGGCCTTCCTGATGAGGAATTAATCTGTTTTCCCATTCGTAATCAGTAAAATCAGAAGGACGACGACCATTACCAAATAATTTTACAGCATGATGTTCATCGTTAGAGGCTACCGTAGAATCCCAGTCGAAAATCAAGTGGATTTTTTCATTTAATTCTTTTTTAACAAAATTATTATTTAACAATACAGCAGCAGAAATGGTTTTTAGAGCAACTCGAGCCTCATCCTCTGACTCGGTGAGCAGTATTGGGTAAGCAGATAATCTTTTAATCATGATTTTAAGCCTCAGTATTCCTTATTTATCTTAGCTAATTATACTAAAATAATAATTTATTGTCAATATTCTGATTTATTATTTTTGGACACACTTTTAATGTGTATTTGCTTTAACACTATATTTTTAATTAATTTAAAATTATATATGAAAATGGCTAACAACTCCATTTAATGAATTGTTAGCCATTACCTACTATGCTATTTCTGTATCTTTTTAAGTCGGGGAATAACCTCGACGACCAAGCTCAGTAAATATCCAACGACAAGATGGATAGCTCTTTTGAATATCTGCTTCAATCAACACAATTGCATTCATTGCAGAAAGGAGAGTCATCTCAGTAAGCGGTTCAATTTTCATTGTTAGCTTAACTTCATGACCATGTTGTACCGCAATGATATCAAAGGCAACAAAACCATAAGAAGAGGCAACTAAGCTTGTTATGACATTAATACCTGAATCCGCCGCTTCACCAACAATTAACCCGTGCAATTCTCTTGTAACAGCCATTGCTACCACGACTAACAGCAGACCGACAATTAAACTACCTACAGCATCAAAGATAGAATTCCCAGTAAGCATAGTTAAGCCAAGCGCAACCAACGCAATCGTCAAACCAGCCAATGCAGCAATATCTTCGCCTGTAACGATCATTAATTCGCTGCTACGGGTTTCCCTAAACCATCTCCATAGCGTTTTGTTACCACGTTCTTCCTTGAGAGCAAATAACGCACCGCGTAAAGAAATCCATTCAAATATAACTGCGAGGACAAGAATAGTTACAGCTATACCAACATACTCGACCGGTTGAGGATGAAGTAATCGTTCAAAACCTTCGTACAGCGAAAATACGCCGCCAAGAAAAAACATCAGAACGGCGACCATTATTGACCAAAAATACATCTCACGTGCATAACCAAGCGGATTTTGGATTGTAGCAGCACGCTGAGAACGCTTCATCCCAACCATCAATAGAGCCTGGTTTCCGCAGTCCGCAACGGAGTGAATGGCTTCTGCCATCATTGATCCAGAACCAGTAAAAATAGCTCCGATAACCTTTGTTACAGCAATACTTCCGTTAGAGATAAGCGACAGTAAAACAGCCTTTTTAGATGAACTATGACTCATTTATTTCCTTATGGTGTTATTTATAAAAGTTTGTATCGGTAACATAGCTTATTGAATTACACGATTTCCTTGAATTAATTATGTTGAGTACAATGTTTTAATACCATTAACAGTTTAATAAAGGAAGTGATGTTTTTACATTTCCATTACGCAAATTAGTGATATAGACACGTCGCTTTTCCTTTAAATTATCATCAGCCAATATCTCGGCAGCTGCGATAATTTGATTATCCTCAGTAACTACGATACAACACACAGAATCAATTGAAAATAGCGCTTTCACATAAGCCATTTTCATGATCAGATTCGCATCTGCAGATTCTTTTCTATTAGTTGCAACCGTAATATCAATAATTGCAGAAGGAAATTTTTTTCTTGTGTTTAACCCCCAGGTTTTAACGTGTTCACCATGTGAATTGCCAACCAGAAAGGCACATGAAACTATGCCAATTTTTTGCTGTATTGCGTTAAAAAGTCGGTTCGATTGAGATACTGGTTGATTATCACAATCGATTAAAATTATCACACCAAAGAATCCGCTCAATACATCTCCTTTAATTACTTTTATTTTCCCTTGAACAAACGAGCAATTCTTGTTTAAGTCTGCTTATTTCTCCATGCAATTTAACTTCTCTCTCACCTCCCATTCCATTTAACCTGGCCTGTTCATTTGTTTCTTTAATTTGTTCATCTAATTGATTCTTTAGTTTATTAATAATGACATCTTTTTTTCGACTTCAATATTTTTTACATCAGTATTTTGATTAATTGATAACTGCAATCTTTTAAAAAAGAGATTGATACGAACTAAAGCCACCCTGCCAATGGAAAATCCTTTATCATAAATATTACATTCAGACTTCATCTTTTTAATTGCTACACGAGCAGCTTTAACTTCTTTTAGTAACATTTGATTTAAGTTTTTCATATTTGAGCCTTATTTTGTGCGATGACGAAATGATTGTTTAAAATCGAATCCGTGTTGAACAATACGATCTTTATCAGCCACTTGAACCGGAGGTGCCGTATCTGGCGAATCATTCATTGTATTAGCAATAAAATAAGCAATATCCTGGTAAATCTGTTCAGGTTTAATTAATGAAGCTACACCTAAATTTGCCAGAATAGGAATGTCGCCATCAAGACAAATATGAAAGTCAGATTCGTTAAGTTTATTTTGTCCACGACTAATATTATTAATGCAAAAAACCGGAGCGTTAATCTTTTTGGAAATATCAATCAATTCTTGACATTGTTTATTAAAGAATGGGGAATATTCTTTATGTTTGCTAAAATAAAATCCTCTATAATTTTCGTCTTCGCCCATTTTCTTATATTTGTCAGCGGACAAAATTTGATAATCTTCATTCCCTAAATGTTTACGGTAAAGCAAATAATATTTGCCAGTGATTACAAGCCATTTAAAATCAAAAGTCATAAGTACGTTTTGACTAGGAAAAAGAGCAATTGTGTCAGTATCAACAATCACGTCTTTAACCATATTAAAACGAGGATCAATTTCGCCAATACGCTTTCTTACGTAAACAATTTTTGGGTCTCCACCGCCATAAAGATGCGCAATATGATCGTAATAATCTTTGAATTTTTGTGACTTGATAATCATTTTATTTTTTAATGACGCGATATTTTTGAATAAATATATTATACAACTAAATTCATTGATTTACAAGTTTAGTTAAAAGATTAAAAACCAATAAACGACGGATTTGGAACCCTTGGAAAGTCAGCAATTTTTACAACATTTCTGACAGGTGATCGTGATTTAGAATTTTCAATATCAATAATTTCTTCTTCACTAAGTTCGGTTAATTCAGCCATTTTTTGGTGAAAAACACGAAATAATTCTCTTCGTTCTTTTAAAAAAGAACGAACATCAAATTTAGTAGCAATATAGCCATTATCATCAAGTTCTTTTAGTCTTTCCGGACTTAACGCAGATTCAACCTGACTTTTCGTCAACACTAAGCCAGTTGCATCCTGGGTATATTTAGACAAATCATCTTGACTTCTTATATACAGTTTTGTAATCATGACTTAATCAAAATTCTTATTGATTTACTTTTCATTTTCATTAATAACTTTCTGATGTTTATTTCTTTTGAAAAGAACAAAATAAATAAACATAATCACCATGGCAACTAACAAAAATTGAAAAATCAAGTTAATGACAAAAAAGCAATAAATTTTTCCATAATATTCCTTTAATTCTATGATTGTATTTTATTCGTTATTAATAATAAAAGCAATACTTAATAAAACAATAAACCCCAGTTTCCTGGGGTCTATATTTTTTAACTATTGCTTTTTGACCAGTCAGATTTCATCCTATCAATCAATTTTTCTTGCCAGATCAACTTCGATTTAAGTAATAAATCATCAAACGTTCCATCATTATTTATGTAAAGATTAGCAAGTTTTACAAGCTCATCAACCTCCGCTTCAGAGGCGTGGTTATATAATTCTGCATTCGAATTCTCAATGCCAACAATAACACCTTTATTATTCCTGATTGCATCGTTTTCATTGCCAAAACGAACGTCAGTGATAATAGCTACACCACCTCGCCTAGCAATTTCTTGAGCTTGACGTATTGTGTAATTTGTCCATGTTGTCTTATCCAGAGTTCTGAATCCTTCGGTGCCAATAAGTTGAGCTGCTTTTCTTGGCGAACAGCCTTCTTCTGGCAGTAGATCAACAAAAATACGTTTAGCCTCACTAAGGACATTGATGGAAGATAAATCAAAATCAACACCGTATAGATCAATCAATAAAACATTCATTCTTTGCTCAAGCTGAATCTCGTTAATACTATTCATTAATGAGCAAGGAGAAAGCGAAGAATGATCTACATTTTTAAGATCGCGGTCATGAAAATAATGAACTGGAACATCGTACATTTCAGCAACAACTTCTTTAAGTTTTTCAGCAAAAGCAAACCTTTTTGCTTCAATCCCTAATTCAGATAAAAGTGTTATCAGTACACCACAAATCGTATCTTTACCGGCTGCCGCTCGACCTGTAATTCCAATGATCATAAATACCTTTCTTTAATTTTATTATGGACTTTTGAACTCATAGATTTAGCTGATTTACCATTTTTCAAGCGGCTTGTCAGTAATGTTGACTTTACAAATTGAAATGCATTCCACATATAAAGAAAATCAGCGCAATTATTTATGAAGTGCCTTGCAAAAAGTAATAAATAGCACAAGAAAGCAATTACATGGTAATGAAAATTATTCCATTACGCAACGCGACCGGCTTTCGTTAGCCTTATTTACTTAAAGGGAAAAATAATGTTTATCTTTTTTAGTGTCATCATTTTAGCTGTTGTTTCAACTATTATTGAAAATAACGACATATTCCTGTACGGATGTGGCTTTCTGTTAGCATTCAAAATGTGGAAGCATATTGATATTAGCCCAAAGACGTCTACACCACAATGTTTTCCCTCTACATCTTCAGATGATGATGTCGTTTACGACGAAAGGCTTAAAGACGAACAAGACCAACGTGATGAGCAATTTAGAAATGAAATGGCTCAATACGAAGCTGACAAAATTTCTGGCGAGCAGTCTCGTCAAGAGCATCGCCGCGAAGAAAATAGACAGGCTGAGCAAGAGAATTTAATTCGGCAAGCCAACTACGACGACGAACAACTTATTCGTGACGAGCAGAATTAACAGTATGCTGCCAGCCACGAATAATTTCATTTTATTAACTTTACAAACACCCCATTTTTTTGGGGTGTTTTTTATTTATATGTTTATACAATATGTCTCAATGCATAACGAATATTAACCAAGGAAAAATCATGAGCAAAATAGTTTTAAATTCCATAATGGGGCATATGATATTAGGTCATCTGCAGATAAAACAAAATTTTCCAAACGAAGGCATATTGGCTGGTCAATCCGTTGTTTCAGCAATTTGCGAGTTGTTTTTGCCTGGTGAAATTAATCCTGTCTACAATGATTTTGATATTTTTTATTACGATAATAATACAATCATTCAAGACTCTGCTTTTGAGTATGAGTTTTCGTCTCCTGAGAATTACATTCTGCATAGTGAATCACGTGAGGGGATGTTAAATCACATTAGCGTAAAGACTAAAAATTTGTTTTTTGACCCGGATATTCTTATCAATGGTTTTGATTTTAACTGCACACAAGCGGCTATCGATTTAAAAACAGGCATTCTGTATTGGACCCCTGAACTTGAATCATTTCTTAATGACAAACAAATAAAGCTTGTTACTCTTTACACCCCTGCACGCTCAGCTATTCGATATTTCAAGAAAAAGCGTGAGTTAAATGTAGGTGGAAATGATGCGGAAATAATGGGTTTAATTTCTGGAATGATGAATGCTGGTAAGCAGTATATGTTGGATTATTTTAATCCACTAATAGGAGATGTTTATCTTAAAAAATTCAATCACGAACATATTTCTGAGATTAAAAACTGGTTTTCAGTATCGCCAGTTATTGATAAAACAACACAGCCAGATATCCTAAGTATTGATTTTAAAAAAACAAGTAGCAGCAGTAAGGATGATATTGATGAATTATTTAACATGCCAACAGTGGTTCCTTCTTCACTTATGCTAGTAATGGGTAATTTATATCCGGAATCAGAAATTCAAGATAAACAAAAACTTGTATTAAATCTGATGTCACCTTTGATTTATCCAAATGATTTAATCAAAAATATCATTAAGAATTACATTAAAGATCGTGGATTTATCGGTATTCAAACTAATATTGCAAAAATTTATTACGGATATAAGCCCGTAACTATTTTTAGTGATCAAGACGATGCAATCTCTTTTTAACCAATCAAATTACACCCCTTATTTGGGGTGTTTTATTTTGCGTAACAATTTAATTTTAAAACAAATCATTATTAAAATGTAATTGACTTTTTAGTTTTATAAGTATACATTCACCACAACTAAAAAGAGGTTTAAATTCATGGATAATTGTTTAAAATGTGATGTAGAAATACCAGACGGGAGATTACTGTGCGCATTGCATGAAAATGAATATTTTGCAGAAAAATCACGAAAAGAACATAAATTTGATGACTTACATCGTGATAAAAAAAGTAATTTACTTGTTCAAAAGGAATCAACTCAATCTTCTGAGCGCAGTCTTGTAGACGATCATTTAACACAAGAACAAGATCGCCAAAATGAGTTAGATCGTCAATCCGACGCTGATAGACAAGCAGAACAAGAGCAAATTGATGAGCAAAATCGCCAAAATGAACAAGACAGACAAGACGAACAAGACAGACAAGACGAACAAGACCGACAAGATGAGCTAGACCGTCAAAATGAACAAGACCGACAAGATGAGCTAGACCGTCAAAATGAACAAGACCGACAAGATGAGCTAGACCGTCAAAATGAACAAGACCGACAAGACGAACAAGACAGACAAGACGAACAAGACAGACAAGATGAGCTAGACCGTCAAAATAATGATGATCATCACTGCTATCACCATCGCGACGACTAAAATTTAAACAAAAAAAACAGTCATCCGAAGATGACCGCTTTGTTTACCTGTTTATGTGCGGAAAGCACGATCCTTTAGATGGCCTTTGAAGTCAACCAAGTGTGGAATAAAATCAACGAGTTGACGTTTAACGCCTACCGGGAACCAATTCCTGGTGTGGGCTGGGTAAATTGCGGCGATTGGTTGAGTAATTTCGATGTCCATAAGTTGCTTAACGGTTACACAAAAACCAACCCCGTTGCGATAAATATGTTCACCGTACAGGAAATTTCAGCGGTGCACGCTAAAGCTAGAAACCAGTTCAAGAAATCGAAGTTACGCTGGAGAATTTCCGGTGGCACACGCAGAAATCTGGGTTGGATACCGTTCCGTGTCGGTGCGGTAAACTTCAAAAACGGTCAGTTAATCTATGCTAAACACCATTTCAAAATCTGGGATAGTTTTGGCTTATCCAAATACAAATTCCTGTCTGGAAATTTTGCCGAAGATGCACGCGGACGTTGGTATTTTAACGTCTGTGTCGAGGTTGAAGCTCAACCGAATCAAGCGACAAAATCCGTAGGTATCGACCTTGGTTTGAAAGCCACGGCGACTTGTTCGGACGGGGTAAAACTTGAAGCTGAACGATTTTATCGCAAGTTGGAAGCTAAGTTAGCCAGCGCGCAACGGGCGCATAAAAAATCCAGGGTTCAAGCGTTGCATGCCAAGATTAAGAATCAAAGAAAGGATGCGTTACACAAATTCACCACGACATTATGCAACGAATATGGGGCTATTTTCGTCGGTGATGTGAGTAGCACAAAATTAGCAAAAACCACCATGTCCAAGTCAGTTTACGATGCGGGTTGGGGGATATTGAAGAGCATGCTGAAATATAAAGCGATCGCACGGTCAGCATGGTTTAGTGAAGAAAATGAGGCATATGCCACCCAACTTAGTTCGTGTTGCGGGATTTTTTCCCAAAATAGACCAAGAGGTAGGACTGGGCTTGGAATAAGAGAATGGACTTGTGAATGTGGTGTAATTCACGACCGTGACGTTAACGCTGCACGGAACATTCTCGCGCTTGGACATAAGCGCCTCGAAGGAGGAATCACCGGTCTTTCAGTCCGGTGAGGATGTCAAATCTTACCGCTTTTTCTTGAGCAAGATTTATCTGCTGAGCAGTCATGTCTTTTTCTATGCAATCGCGCTGTTTAATTGCTGTATCGCGTTCATCATTAGAACTAGAGTTGGCAGCAATAATGTTCGACCAGACATGAGCCATGACAATATCCTGAACCACCCCACTCCCAATCAGGTACATCATCATTACATTGTATTGAGAACGCTTATGCCCCTGTATGGCAGCCAAACGATACCATTTAACAGCCTCGCTATAGTTTCTGTTAACTCCGCGACCATAATCATACATAACACCAAGATCATACTGAGCGGTCACATTTCCCTGCTCTGCCGATAATCGATACCACTTGGCTGCTTCTTTATAGTTCTGCGGAACACCGCGTCCAAAGTCATACATAACGCCCATGTAATGCTGCGCTTTATTATTACCTCTTTTAGCTAAAGGTTTAAACTGTTTTATCGCTTCCTTGTAATTGCCGGCAATATAAATATTTGATATTTCAGATAATTGATCAGCCGAAGCGGAACCAGTCAATATAGCAGCACAAAAACAAGACAATAACATTCGTTTTGATAATTTAATCATCGGTTTGGACAAGTCATTTAAACACTAATATTTTTAATATTACCAAAAAATGGCAATTAAAGATAGCTATTAATAGCGTGACACACTCTTGACATTTTAACATCAAATAAGGTACAATAATCATCTCAATTAATGCGTGTTGAGTTTACAGGCAACGAACGTCGCGATTTGTCGTTCGTCGGCTTTCTCAAAAAAAATTAAATAAAGTTGACAAAAACTCAAAACATGATATTATACATACATAGAAACACGGAACTGGTTACCGATTAATCAGACAGTATCCAGACACTGAGAGTCTCGGGACTAAGATAGGAGTAACAGATCATGGCAAAACCACTTAACACAATCACTAAAGATGTAAGCGTCGGGATATACGACAATTGCGAATATGTGGCGCGCATCTACGCGGACAAAATCATCGTGATTACTCCGTATGTTAAATGGATTGGCAACACAGGCGGATACGCGGAAAAAAAGGAAGCTATCCGCGACGCAAAAACAATAGCTGCGGTCTTGTCCGATTTGGCTGATGATTGCGAGGAATCGGCGTGGGAAAAAATAGGCAGCTACCTGCAAGACTGTTGGCTATCTCAGGCAGGCTACTAAACATCACACAGGCCGCTTCGTCGGCCTCTATCAAGGAGATTATCATGCGCACCACAGTAATTATTGCAAAACGCGGTGAGGGCTATATCAGCACAGTTGCTGGTAAATTTGGCGGGGGACATCAAGGCACTCGTTGTGGCCTCACGCCCTACGACGCGGCTGCCGCAGCAGCACGCTACATGATTGAGTACGCCAAAAATAACCCAGATGGCGGTGACCTGATGGCCCCTGCTGAAGTTTTGGAGCTTGTGCCGGAGCATTTGCGCGCTATCAAAGCTGCTAGAGATAGGTAATAAACTAAAATCAGGAATAAGCCGGGTTGATGCTCGGCTGTTGCTCAATATGCTAGTGTATATACACTAGCATATTGAGCAAGTCAGACGTTACAGATAAATTCAATTATTGATATTCACTGATATCAATATCGATTGTTTTCATCATATTTACACAGATAAATCGAGTACCATCAACAACAATATCAATGTCTTGATGATAGTGCCCAAATATCCATAATTTAGGCTTATGGATGTCATACATCGCATCTAAAGCTTGACTCGTGCGAGTATTGATTTTGTACTCCGGGAACGGTGTTGCTATCCGTGGGCAATCATGACTAATAACGATGTTTGGTTTATGAATTTCATAAACATCAATGAGTTTATTTAATTCCAGAATAGTCATTTCTTCTTCAGTCCACCAATCCACACTTTCTGTTCTTAAACAGAAATCAGTGCTAAATGCACCGCCAATAAAAAACATACTATTCACAAATGTACCATCCTTAATCCAATGAGGATTTTCTTTGCACAAATGCGGATTATCATGATTTCCACGAATGAAATTATGATCACCAGACGGATTCGGTACTGGATTTTTTACGGTGCCAAATCCAATACCAAAATCACCAACTTGAATACTTTTATCAGAACCCTTAATTAATTCAAGGTAATCCTTGAATTTACCGTGGATATCGCCGACAAATCTTATTATCTGTTTCTTTTTCATTTTTAACTATGAAGTCTCCCGCCACTAAGCGCGTAAACGCGTTGTAGTGGGAGTTCCTTCTTGGGTCAACGACCAGAGCGCAGGGGTGTTGCCACCCAAACGGCTTACCACGGTCTCACCAGGCGTAGATTGTGATTTCTCACAACCGGTTCGAGAGCCTTCCGCCCCTACCTTGATACGTGTGATCCTGCACCGTTTCTTTTCTTTCTGAACACACTTGCCAGCCAGTAATTGCCGGACACCACGCATGGCGATAACCTTCGCCGCATTGTGATCCGCATGGTCGATGTTCCCGCAGCTTAGGCAGACGAACTCGGCTTGTGAAATCCGGTTGTCCTGGTGAACGTGGCCGCACGCGGCACATTCCTGCGAAGAATAGAACGGTGGCACTTCGATAACCAGCTTGCCTTGACGGCGAGCCTTGTACTGCAAATAGGTTTTTGTCTGTCCCCAAGTAGACGCCAGAATGGATTTGTTTAGCCCGGACTTGGCGGCTGCACCATTCTTGATCCAGCGGCCTTGTTCGTCTTGTTTGGGCTTGACCTTCGCGGTCATGTTCTTGATCTTAAGCGCCTCGAACACGAACAGTTTGTAGCGTGGATCGGCAGCAAGAATATGACTGGTCTTATGAGCTACATCCCTGCGGACATCGGCACCATACCGCTGATAACGCGCTACCTTACGCTTTGCCTTGACCCAGCCTGCCGAACCTTTGTCGCGGCGTGCTTGACGGCGTTGCCAGCGTTTCTTGTGGCGTTCCTGTTTTGCTAATCGGTTTTGCTGAACTTCCGAAAATCCGAATTGCTGGTAATCGCTCCCGGCCAGCGGCAAAGTGACGCCACGATCCAGCCCAGCAGTCATCTTGCGCAATTCTGTTTCGTCGAACTGGATTAGCCAGTCGGTTGTGTCTTTGTCGGTTGGCTCTGGAATACCATCATCGTAGTTGAACGAAACGTGCCAGCGTCCGGCATGAATACTGATGTGCAAAGATGCTGGAAGTTTGTACGTTTTGTGCGCCTTGAAAGCCAGTATTCCGACAGGAAATTTTTTGATGCCAACGTGAAGCTGGTAGCCGGTTATTTCTCCCGTATCGGTATCGGCCATCGGCACAAACTTGAATAATTCCGACGTAAGCCAGACAGCCTGCTTACCGTGCTTCTTGTGTATGGTTGGGCGACCGCCCAGCTTGGAGAAATAACGACTATACGCCTGCTTCCACAACACCGCGCCATTACGCAGCAAGACGCTAGGCACTTCGGATAAATACGGCGTGAGATCAGTTTTGAACTGGCTGTATTGCTGATCTATCGGGGCATACTGCCCGGCGTGCTGCAAAGATTTCTGTGCAAAGCGGCGGAAATATTGATCTTCGCGCACTTTGAAATTGTAGATATTTCGCTGACAACCAATCCACTGCAACAGGATTTGCTCCTGTGCAGCAGTGGGGTAACAACGAAATTTATTTCCGATTTGCATAGATGATATACTACCACAATTACTTAAGGCGCAAGCATGGAAAACAATAATAAATCAAGTTCGCACGCAGTTTTTAACATTAAGCTACATATCGTCTTTGTGACTAAATATCGCCGCAAAACACTTACGCCGGAACTGCTGGAATACCTCGAAACCGCCTTTGACGAAATACTCAAAGGATGGCGTTGCAAGCTAATTGAATTTGGCGGTGAACCAGACCATGTGCATCTCCTGGTTGGTATACATCCGGCACTGGATATATCGGTACTGATCAATAACCTTAAGACAGCCAGCGCACGCAGAACAAGAAACAGGTTTGCCGAACATTTGGTAAAGTTTTACTACGCCAAGCCATTGTTCTGGCATCGAGCGTATTTTGTTGGCAGCGTTGGCGGCGCTACGCTTGAGACGGTTCGTGCTTATGTGGATGTACAGGGTACGGCAGAGCACGTAAGAAAATCAGCGGCAAAAACCACGTCAAAAACCACGTCAAAAACAAAACCGTCCGCTTGACCCCCTGCTGGTGCAATGCTGATTCGGAACTCACCTAGCAAGGGGAATGCGCGGACAAGTGTTCAGTTCAAAGTCATACTGCCCTGCAATAATGAAGGCTACATTTGTCACATCCGATGTTCCAAGAATATTAAAGCCTAACATCGTTGCTACTTGAAAGTTTTTCATGTTTTCCCTTTGATGAAATATTGTGATTAGATACAACTATAACGTGTATGTAATTATTTTATTAAACAAAACCCTCAATCTCAATAAAGAGAAAGAGGGTCTTACTAATTATTTCCAACCTTGATTGTAATTCTGTTCGTGACCAGGGAGATCAACAAAGCCGATAGGCTCGCCTACATCATGACATTGACGCGGTTCAGGAATATCACCTTGATCAATCAGTTTTTGAATGGTTTTAACCCCTTTCCAATCTTCTCCTTCAATAACCCAACAGTCATCAATAAACATTTTGCTGGTGCGAACAGGAATAACCAACGTAGCTTCATCACGGTAAACAACACCAGCAACAAAACGATTGTTAGCCAAGAGTTCTTTTAACTCATCAGTGATTGGCGACAATGTTGCCTCAATATTGTCGCTATTTTCCGAATCAGAAGAAAAAATGTTTTCTGTAATAACGTTTGATACGTTTTGCAACTTGGCAGCTATTGCTCCCATGATTTCTACCTTCTTCGTTAATTCATCTTGACGTTTTTTAATCTCATCACCCATCCCGTCAGAAAGAATTGCTAAAGCCAAATAAGGATACTCATTGGCTGCTCGCAAAAGATATTGTCTGGTGTTTAATTGACCTCTCGTCAATGGTTGCAACGCATCTAACGAAGGGAAAACGTCGATATTTGAAATCATCTCCATCGCTTCTTCGACAGATAAACAATGCGACAATTTTTCAGCCGTATCTTTGTATTTCAAACGCAACAGATGATAACCAGCATCCCATCTGTTACCTAATTCAGACTTCATTATAACTGCTGTTTTCATACTTTTCTCCTTGAATTAAACAAACTTTGTGATAGGAAATATATTGCATAGGGATGTAATCAATGATTTAATTATCAAACTATTTTGTAATACAATAAAATAGACTTTTCTTTAACAAAAGGAGATTATTAATGGCATGTTCATTACAAAAATTAGTCAAGTAAATGGACTAAATCAACAAAAAAATAAACAATTCGCCGCTGATCATATGAGAGCAATTAACAGTGGTGAAATTGTAGAATTCGATAATGTTATTTGGCGACGTATTGACTGGGTAGAACGAAAAGCTTTATCGCTGATAAC
>Ga0210033_1002498_pt1 | contig 15610 bp, 14 predicted proteins | sample CryGeymeta201501_FD_185465 | JGI IMG/M metagenome (GOLD analysis project Ga0210033, IMG submission 185465) | Groundwater microbial communities from Crystal Geyser aquifers in Utah, USA - Crystal Geyser metaG 2015-01 (SPAdes) (version 2) | ecosystem: Environmental > Aquatic > Deep subsurface >... | reverse complement strand
AGCAATTTTTTCGCGGGATTCTGGGCGAGGAAAACATCATAAAGCGTAGTCATGGCAATTCTCCATTGTTTCTAGGCCCGAGTTTACTGTGAGACCCAAATAGCGTCAAGCTAAAAGATTGATCCCGCCGATCCCCTGGACTGCCGATCCCCTCGATCCCGCCGATCCCGCCGATCCCCTCGACCCCGCCGATCCCCTGGACTGCCGATCCCCTCGATCCCGCCGATCCCCTCGATCCCGCCGATCCCGCCGATCCCCTCGACCCCGCCGATCCCCTCGACCCCGCCGATCCCCTCGATCCCCCGGCAATTCCGAATTTCTGTTTTTACATTCCGAAAACTGAATATTCGCGGCTGGCAGGGGTGCAACACGCCGCCGATCGGCTCCAAGGCATTGTGAAATATGGCGTTTTTGTTTTTCTGGGATTTTGGTGGTGAAGTCGATAGGGGGGTGGTTGCCGGGCGTTACCGCGTTATGTGCCGGAGGCCAAAACCCCAGAACCACGAAAAATCACGAACCCGTCAACCTAAAAACTCAAAAAGCCCCCAAACCTGTGATCCTTCGCGGGCCGAATCTCCCGCCACCTTGACATGGCGCGGAGCCAAGGGCTAGAATGGGGACAGTGTGTGGCCCCATAGGGATTCTCGGGTAGGCAATCCCTGACGATCCCGTGGGAAAAGCCCCCATACACGTATGCGATGGCCCCCTTTGGGTGCTCCTTCGGGAGGCCATCGCATGCCCAGGAACGGAGCGCGGCGTGAGCACACCCAGATTCCCCGGCAGCCCTGCCCGGATTCCCACCTTTCGCGCGGGGGCACCCTCCACCCTGCCGGATGTTGTGCGCGGAGAGATTTGCAAAAGCGCGGGGAAGTATGCACGTGGCGCGCTGCTCTATGCTTTCGAGGCAATCGGGGGTGCCGATGCGCTGGCTGAGTGGGCTGATGAGAACAAGGGGGATTTCTACACCAAGATGTTCATCAAGCTGGTCCCGAAGGAGGTTGAGGTCGCGGACGTTCGGAGCCTGGATTCTCTGATGGACGCTCTTGACGGCGACTACGAGACAGTGGAGGATGAGAATCACGGCCTCCCTGGGGATTCCGAGGAGTCCCCATCCTTTCCCGCTTCCCCCCCTCTGGAGAAGCGGGGATTTTTTGATGCCAAAGGCAGCGGGAGTGCCCTTCCCTCCAAAGACGACGACCGATGAACGCGGCGCAGCGGGAGGCTGTCCGGCTGACGCCGGAAGAGGCACGGGTCGTGGAGCGGCTGCGGGATTACCGTGGCAATCTGAAATCCTACGCGGGGCAGTGCTTGCGGATCGTCTCGAAGGACTCCACACTGGTGCCGCTGGTTCTTAACCCGCCGCAGATGCTGGTTCATGCCAAGGTGGAGGCCCAACGGCAGGAGAAAGGCATGGTCCGGGTGATCGTGCTGAAAGGGCGAAAGCAGGGGGTGTCCACCTACATCGGAGCGCGATTCTACGCCCAGACGCGGCTGTGGCGCTACCGTAACGCCAAGGTCATGGCCCATGTGCAGGACTCGACGGATGCGCTGTTTGCGATGGTGCGGACGTTCTACGACAACGATCCTCTGCGACTGCGCGCAGACACTTCAAACGCCAAGCGTTTTGCTTTCTCGAACGGTTCGAGCTACACCGTGGCGACGGCGGGAGGGTCCGGGGAAGCGGGTCGGGGAGACACCCCCACTCTGGCCCACCTGAGCGAGGTGGCGTTTTACAAAAACGCCGAGAAAAACTTCGCGGGGTTCGCAAACTCGGTTCCGCTGGCACCCGGCACCGAGGTGTTCGTCGAGAGCACGGCAAACGGGATCGGAAACGAGTTTCATCGCCGCTGGATGCGCGCGGAAGCCGGGCTGAGCGACGGGGAGGGATCGGTTGGGGTGGCCTACGCCCCGATCTTCATTCCGTGGTTCCTGTCGCAGGAGTATCGAATGCCGGTGGAGCCGGGGTTCAGTTTGCGCGGTGAAGCCGAAGGGGATGGGCTGCCATCCGAGCGCGAGATCGCCGAGATGTTCGGATTGGACATGCCACAAATGGCGTGGCGAAGGTTCATGGCCCATGAGCAGCTCGGGTCGGTTGAGGTGTTCATGCGGGAGTATCCGTGCTCACCGTCGGAGGCATTCCGCAGCACCGGCACGGACCTGTTCATCGCGCCCTTGCTGGTGATGCGGGCGCGCAGTCATCAGGACATCCTGCCGCAGGGGCCGAGAATCCTCGGGGTGGACCCGGCAGGGCAGGGTGGCGACCGGTTCTGCATGGCCCTGCGGCAAGGTAACGTGCTGCTGTGGTATCGCAGCCGGGTCGGGGTTGATCCCGGAGAGGCGATTCATTGGGTTGCCGCCGTGGCGGGTGACGAGAAGGCGGATCGGGTCTGCATCGACAATGGTGGCGGCTGGGGCGCGTCCCTGCTGTCGGGTATCAGGACGCATTACCCGCAGTTGGCGGACAGGTGCTACCCGGTAGACTTCGGCGGGCGGAGCCAGTTCAAGGCGGCAAGGCCGCATATGCCGGGGCCAAAAAACCGCAGGGCCGAGATGTATATGCGCCTGCGGGACTGGTTCGGGATGGACGAGGGCGTGAGCATCCCGGACGACGATGAGCTGCAAAGCGATCTGGGAGCGATCACGGCGGTCATGGGCGGGCAGAGCACCGATACGGTCATCGCGTCAAAAGCCGAGATTCGCAGGGTCTTGCGCCGGTCCTGTGATGTGAGCGACGCGGTTGCCCTGACTTTTGCCTTCCCCGACCGGGTTGTGGAGACAGCAGAAACGCAGACTTCCAGCGCGTGGATCACCCCGCCCGACGCATTCCGGCCTGTGGGGGACTATGGTGGTTCCGCCGGATGGGATTCCGGCGGCGGCTGGATGGTTTGAAGTTCGGTATTTTCGTGCTATGAGTCGGCTGGCGGGAGATGGGTATGGCCACGGTTTCAAAAAAGCAGAGTTCCAGAGTCGGAAAACGCTTTGCTGTCGGATATTCCTCCGAGAGCAAGTTTCTTTCCGACACGCGGCAGCTTTACGATCTGGACGTGCAGTCGGACCTGCATAACATCGAGCCCGCGCGGCAGGACATCCAGTTTGTGATCGGCGATCAGTGGGAGATCAACGCGCGGCTGCGGCGCGAGAGGCTGAAAAAGCCGGTGCTCACGATAAACCGGCTGCCTGCCTTTGTGGCGCAGTATATCGGGGCATGGTTGCAGAGCGACACGACCATCAAGGTGCTGCCCGCGCATGGTGGGAGCCGCGAGATCGCTGAAATCCGGCAGGGGCTTATCCGGTCGATCACCCGGCAAAGAACGGCCAAGCAGGCCCTGCACAAGGCCATGGAGACGGCCTACATCTGCGGGGTTGGAAACTTCGCGGTAGGCTTGCGGGACGCAACGGACGACATTTTCGCCCGCGACATCGTGTTTGAGTCTCTCGATGATCCGTTCGCCGTGATCTGGGACCGGGCGTCGCGCGATCCGACCGGCGAGGACGCACAGCATTGCTTCGTCATGCAGTATATGACCAAGGACGACTACCACAAGGCGTGGCCCAAGGCCGGGGAGAACGACACCGGGTGGGTTTCGGACAATTCCGAGTTGTCGAGCATGATCAGTAACGGCTGGGAGATCGACGACATGGTTCGGGTCTGCACGTTCTGGCAGATGCGCGAAGAGCCAATTACTCTGGGGGTGGAGGTTGATACCGGCGACGTGATCGACCTGTCTGGCATGACCGAGGCCGAGATCACAGCCAACGTGGCGACGGACCAGAGCGGGCAGCCGATGATCCGGGAGACGATGCACCGCTATGCCGAGGCCTATGTGCTGTCGGCAAGCCGGGTTCTGGAAGGACCGATCCGGCTCGACATTCCCCGGCTTCCGGTGTTCCGGGTCGAGGGATGGACCTTGCAGGAGGCCGGGACGCGGTATCGCTGGGGCTTCGTGCGAAACGCCAAGGACCCGCAGCGTCTGCACAACTACTGGCGGTCCATCGTGGCCGAGCAGCTTATGGCGGCTCCCCGCGCAAGATGGCTGGTGGACACGGCGGCGCTCAAGGCCGGGGCGGTTGATCAGTTCCGAAACGCACACTTGTCTGCCGATCCGGTGTTGACCTGGGATTCTCAGGCCGGGGGCGGCAAGCCGGAGCTTATTCCCCCGCCCCTGCTCAACACCGCTGTTCTGACCGAGGCGGGTCTTGCGGTGCAGGACTTGAAAGACGTGACAAACAAGCACGAGGCGTCTTTCGGGCAATCGTCAAACGAGGTTTCCGGGAAAGCGATTTCGGCGCGTCAGCGCGTGTCCGAGCTTGGGGACATGATCTACATCAACAACATGAACGCGGCACTGTCGGAGGCTGGCAGGGTGATCAACGAGTTGATCCCGGTGGTCTATGACGTTCCCCGGACCATCAAGGTCATGGGGGCGGACGATGCCGAGTCGCTCAAGGAGATAAACGGTATCATGGGGGATGCCACCCCGGATATCACCGTCGGGAAATATTCCGTGACCTACACGACAGGGCCGTCCTACCTGACCAAGCGGCAGGAGGCGGTGGACGTTCTGTTGACCTTGATGAACACCATGCCATCGGCGGCGAGCGTGTTCCCCGACATTCTCTTGCGGAACATGGACATTCCCGGCGCGGACGAGATCGAAGAGCGCTTCGCGACGCTGCTGCCGCCGGGGTTGGTAAACCCGGACAAGCTGCCCGCCAGCCGTCGCGAGGCGGTGCTGCAAAAAGCGCAGGCGCAGGCGCAGGCCGGACAGTTGAAGGAAAAGTTGCAGCAGGCCGCTGCCATGCTGGAGATGGAGAAACTCCGGGCCGAAACTGCCGAGATCAAGTCGCGCACCGCGCGCTTCATCGAGCAGGCGCGGCTCGCGGGCAGTCAGGTCGGCGTGGACGCCGCAAAGGTCGAAGTCGCAGCCAGCAAGGTCGTGGTCAATGCCGCGCAGGTCGGCGTTAACATGACAAAGGTGGAGCAGTCAGCCTTTGCGGCGGGCCTCGGGCTGGCGACCAGCAACCACGAGGCAGGGCTGGGTCTGGGGGTAGGGTTGCCGCCTTCGGATGGAAACGGCGAAGATGCCAACGACAAGGGCTTCGCGACGGGACTCTCGAAAGCGCTTTCCAGCTTGCCACAGGCTCCCGATGTGGTTCCGCCTCAGACTTCTTCCCCTGGGATACCCCCAGAGGCTTCGGGAGCGCCCCCGCAGCCGCTCGAGGCGCTCCAACAGCCCCAACAGTCGCCCGAAGACCTCGGAGTGTCTCAGCAGCCGTCTGACGGGCTGCCAGAAGCACCGGCCCCCCAAATTTCCTGACAAGAGCAGAGCGGAGAGATCAAATGTCTGACGAGGACGCAACTTTCACCAAAGAAGAAAACACTGGCGCAGGCGAAGATCAGGACACGGGCGGGGATCAGGCCGAAGGCGCGGATCAGGTCGAAGGCGCGGATCAGGTCGAAGGCGCGGATCAGGTCGAAGGCGCGGATCAGGTCGAAGGCGCGGATCAGGCCGAAGAAGCTGATTCACCGAAGAAGCCGGTTTCCGAGGCCCAGAAACGGATCGAGGAGCTTGCGCAGCGGGCAAGAAAGATCGAAGCAGAGCGCTATGCTCTGGAGTTGAAAACCCAGGAACTGGAAACAAAACTCGCTGCGTTTTCGCAAGGGGCGCAAGCCGTTCAGGCTCCCAACCCTGATGCGTTCGCTTTCGGCGACAGCGATCCCGAGTATGTCCGGCAGGCCATTGCCTACGGGGTGCAGCAGGAAACGGCGCGGATTCAGCAGGAAGCCGAGGTTCGACAAACCACGGAGCATTTCAGGAAACGTCTCGACGAGGTTCTTGCCAGCGGTGAGAAGAAATACCCCGGCTTCACGCGAATGACGCAAGAGACGCACTACCCCCCCGAGTTGGCGCGGCAAGTGGTGGAATCGGACAGCGCTGTTGACATTGCGTATTTTCTGGGAAACAATATCGACGAGTTGCGCAAGCTGTCCGGTGCCAATCCTGCCACGCAGGCGAGGATGATCGGGAGGCTTGAAGAGCGCTTTTCGGCTGCTTCTGCCGCGAAGAAGAGAAGGACCAGCGCCCCGGCGGCATTGGGAACCTCTCAGGCTCCTGCCAAATCCGGGGATGAAGCGAAATATGGCCCGTCGAATCTGGATGATTTTGACGCGGTTTTCTTTGGCAGGAAGTAGAAAATGGCAATCGTCGCAGCGCAAGCGAACATGATCCTGAACACGTTCATGTTGCATATCCGGGACAACATGGTCTCGTCCAATCTCGTGTCCTGGAACGTCCACACCCGGGCGATGAACGACCGCAACGGCCTCATCGTGTCGCAGCAGGTGCCGCCGTCCTTCGTGGTCGTCGAAACGGTCGGTGGGGTCAAAGACCTGTCCGCCGGGGCGCAAGACGTTGTGTTCGGGGCACAGACCTTCACGCTCAACCGCACGTTCAACGTCGCGTTCAGTGCCACCGACATCGAGTCGGTCGTCAGCATGCAGGAAGCGCGCCGGTCGAAGGCCCTGCGGGCAGCAGCGGAATCCATGGCCTCGAAACTGGACAACCACATCATGGGGGTGGCTTCGAGAGCGTTTCCGCTCATCACCGGGACGGCGGGGGCCGGGGTCACGACTCCGCAGGCGTTTGACGCGGCGCGGACCCGGCTGGCGGAGGCGTCTCTGGAATCGGATGCCCGGCTTTCCGGTGTTCTCACTCACGCCGATGCCACGTCGCTGAACCAGTTCATCTACAACAACAACGCGTCCATGTCTACCGAAGGCGCGCGCGCCATGGCCGTCGGCTATGGCGGTATGCTCGGCGGCGTCCCGATCAAGAAAACCAACACTCTCGGGATCATCACCACCGGGACGCGGGGCGCGGGAACGGTCGCGGGCGCGGCGCAGAACGTCAACTATTCGGCGGCGGCGGATGCCGGATCGAACGCGGGCTACTACCTGACCCAGACTCTGAACATCGCGGGGATCGGCGCTGCGGCGACGGTCAAGGCTGGCGAAATCCTGAGTATCGCGGGCGTGACGGCCTACAACCCCAACCTCGAAAGGGTCCGGCCCTACACCCAGCAGTTTACCGTGATCGAGGATGCAGTGGCCGATGGCGCAGGTGCCGCGACGATCCGCATCTATCCGGCGATCATCGTTGCCGTCCCGGGGTCAGCCACCGGGGCGAACGCAGTCAACACCGCCCATGCGACGGTCGATGCTGCCCCGGCCAACGGGGCTGCCGTGACGTTCTACGGGAACGCTTCGACGGCCTATACCCCGCGCCTGATCTTCCGCGACGACGCTATTATGGTACATTCGGTCCCTCTATCGAATGTCTACACCGGGCAGGCTTTCCCTCGACCTCTGGCGGACGTGCAACGCGACAATGTGGTTCCGCTGGCCCCCCGGTTGTGGCTCTACTCTGACCCGGATACCGGGATACACACCGCCCGCATGGATGTGTTCGTCGAGGCGCAGCCTGCGGATCGGGCCTTGGGCGTCCGGTTCTTCGGGGCGTGATCCCCAACTGCGGGCGGCTTCTGGAAACGACGCCGCCCGCGTCATTCTGCCAAAAGGAGCAGCACCTTGGCTTACCAGGAATATCCCCGCATGATCTATGGTGCCGATGGCGAGACGCGCATCATCTCCTGCAAGGAGGAATGGCCGAAGGGGTTCTTTGCCGCGCCCGGCGAGGTTCCGGTGCCCAAGGCAAAGCGCGCGGAGGATCGGAAAGCGGAGACTGCCGCTACGACCGCCGACAAGCAAAAAAGACAGCGCACCGAGGTTGTGGATTTTCTTGACCGGCACAATGTCGCGTATTCCCCCGATCTCACGCTGGGGCAACTCGATGAACTGGCGGCGCAGTTGCGCGCCCATCTGGCCGGGAAAAGCGCGCAATGACAACGGCTGGTGAAATTGTCGTTCTGGCTTACCGGGAAGCCAATTTCAAAGGCACTGTCGATGCCCTTTCCACCGAAGAGCAGAGCGAAGGGCTCACGCTGCTGAAATCCATTGTGGACAGTTTTTTCGGGCTTGTGGTCGGGACACGCGCGGCGGCATGGCATGTCCCTTCATTGAGCCTGTTTCCGGGGTCCGCGCCGACAGGCTACCCGGTGCGGCAAAGCGAAATGCTTCGTTCTGGCAATCCCAACGATGCCTGCCCTCCGCCGAACGTGCGGCTTCTGATGCGCAACGAAACTACCGAAACTCTGTATCTGCCGTTCCCCGCCGAAGATGGCGCGATGATCGAGTATGTCGATGCGGGGCATGTCGCCGATGTGGTTCTCAATGGCAATGGTTCTCTGTTCGGGCTGTCGGGGTCCGTGGAAGAGGTCGCGATCACGCCGCTCTTTCCGGCTGGAAGAAACACTCCCCGGCGCTGGGTGTATCGCGGGGATTACGCCTCGTGGTTGGAGATTTCCGATCTTTCCGCGTCGAGCTTGCTGCCTTTTCCGGGCATGTTCGATGATTACTTCGTGACCGCTCTGGCGATCCGGCTTTCCCCGCGCTTCGGGGCGGAGCCGCGCAAGGTGACGATCTTCCGGGCACAGCAGATGGAGGTCTTCATCCGTGCGCAGTATGCCCAGACTCGCGAGCAGATCACGGGTAACGGGGGAATGTCCTCGCTCCAAGCTTACGGGCCAGTCGGGGTTTCTGATGGTGGCGAGACCTTCGTATGAGCCGAAAACCCGTAGAATATCCCCGCGTTGTCTATGGCCCCTACGGGGCGTCCATGGTCATCCAGCGCGCCGAGGACTGGCCCGAAGGCTGGCGCGCGCTTCCCGGAGTTGCTGCGCCGCCGCATTCGGCAACACGCCATGCAGCGTTGCCACGCGCTGAATTGAAGCGGCGGTTGCGGGCGGCGGGTCTTTCGTTCGACGAAAACGCAGCGGACACCGCGCTCGAGAAGAGGCTTGCGGATGGCTAACGTCCCGCTGTCCTTTGCAACCTCGGAACGCGAATTCGCCGGACTTCCGCCGATAGTTCTAAAAAATCGTTTTGGGGAGCAGAATCTGGCGCAAACCGATAACTCGGCTTTGCTGGCGCGCCCCGGAACAGATCTGGTCAGAAGTTTCGGGACCGGGCCGATCCGGGCGATCTACTCGCTTCCCGGCTTGTTCGGCGGTGCAGTTTTCGTGGTTTCCGGGGACGCCCTGTATCGCATGGAGCCAGACGGTTCCGTTGTCGGGGTTGGCGGAACGATTCGGGGTTCCGGGGATGTCGGTCTTGCGGGAGTCGGCGGCGCGGGATTCGAGCGGCTGTTTCTGGCGGATGGCGTTCTTTTGCAGGTTTACCAGGGTGGGGCACACGCTTTTGGTGTGCTGACGGCCTCGATGAACGTGTCGGCGGGGATCACGATCAGCGTAGGCGGTGTTTACTACCGCTGGGATAACACGACAGAAGGCGGGAGCGGGACAGAAGCGGACCCGTGGAGGGTCTTGGTCGGCTACAACCTTGCCGAGTCGCTGTCGAACATGGTAAAAGCTATCAACTTCACTTGAGAGTTTGCAGGAGGATGAGCGGATGACCATGCAGTTTTCTGCCGATGTGCGAAACGCCGCGCTGGATCAGGTGGAGGTCATTACGGGGGCTTCACCGATTTTGCAGATTCGCACCGGCTCTGTTCCGGCCAACACCGCAGCGGCGGACACCGGAACGGTTCTCGCCGTTATGACCCTTCCCGCAGACTGGCTTACGGCTGCTTCCGGGGGAGCCAAGAACAAGAACGGAACATGGTCAGATACGTCGGCTGATGCGTCCGGCACGGCGGGCCACTTCCGTATCAAGAACGCTGCGGGGACGGTGACACATATCCAAGGGACGATCACGGTATCTGGCGGGGGCGGGGACATGACGGTTTCGAGCCTCGCTCTGACCGAGGCACTTCCCGTTGACATCACGTCGTTCGTTCTCAGCATTTCCGGGGCCTGACGAAGGGAGGTTCGCGCCATGGCCGAGTCTCTTGATTTGCGGGGATCGGGGTCGTTCGGCCAAGGGGTGGCTGCCGCTGTGGCCGGTGGCCTCGAGTTCGCGTTGTCCGCCACCGCAGGTCAGCCAGTAGTCGCGCAAGGCGAAGGGTTTCTGGTGTTCGGGTCTGTCCCGGCTCCCATTACCGGTCCAGTCTACAGTCCGACCCTCGGGGGGCCTCACCCCGCCGTGACCGCCTCTTTCGACGCCGAAGCAGGGACCATGACGGTGACGGCGCGCACTGATCTGGCGGCCGGGAACGCCATTGAAGTAACCTCGTCGTCTTCCAATGTCACGTGGGATGGCACAACACTGCACGGCGGCGGCGCGCACGGCATTACCGGGATCGAAGTGCCAGACGGGCTGCCCCCGGTGTCTGTGGCGGTGCTCAAGAGTCACGTTATGATCGGGATCGGGAAGTCCGACCGGTTCTACTGGTTGCAGCCCGGATCGCTGGAAATTGATCCTCTGGACTTCGCGACGGCAGAAAGCCAACCGGATGATGTGATTTCCGTCATCACGTCCGGGGACAACGCATGGTTCGTCGGCGAAGGGTCCACCGAGGTCTGGTATGCCACAGGAAACTCGAGCACCCCTTTTGCTCCCGTCGGCGGGCGAGTGTTCGATCAGGGAGCGATTGCCGGGACCGTGGTCAATATTCAGGGCATCGTGTTTCTTGTCGGGCGGGATCACATGGTCTATGCTGTCGGTGGGAGTGCCCAGCGCATTTCAAATCACGGCGTTGAAGAAGAAATCAGGAAAGCCCTGGGGGTGTCGGTATGAGCCTGCTTTACGCTTGCAGTTTCGACCATTACGGGCCTGCTGCCCCCACAGCCCCGGTAAACGACATCTGGCATATCGGGACCGATCTTCTGCTTGGAGACGGGTGGTCCTTTCTTCCGACAAACTCGGCTTTCATTGCTTCGATTTACGGGTCTTACTCCATCGGGGCTCCGGCATGGGGCGCGCGGGCTGGGGACTACGCGCTGATTGTTGATTCTGCGGATTTTTTCGTTGGCGGGAGTCGCACCCGGCTCGGAACGGAATCCCTGCGCCTGCCTTTCCCCGGAGCGTCACAGACTACCCGGCTGATCCACTTCGCCTTCTCGGTTTCTCAACTTCCCGCCTTTCCATCCATGACCGGGTTCATCTGCGACTTCCTGTCCTCGGCAGGGACCATCAGGGGGACGTTGATGGTCGATGCCAGTGGCAGGCTTGTCATTACTGACGGCTCGCCCCTCACGACAAACCATGGCGCGCTGGTTGCTGTTCCGGTAACCCTGCTTTCGACTGCCGCGCCGGTGATACAGGCGCAGACGTGGTATTCCATCGGTATCGAGATCACGACAAGTGCTGTGCTTCCTGACACGGACATCAAGGTCTATCTCGGAGACATCGTTCCGGCAAACAAGGTTCTTGAAGGCTTCGCGCTGGCTTTCTCGGATACCCCGAGTCAGAATATCGACATCCTCGGCTTTCTTCCCGCATCCTTCACCGGGCGCAGCCCCAACACGGGGGACAGCACACAGCGCGCGATCCGGGACGTTGCGCTTTTCGACACTCTGGGGGCGCGCAATAACGCCCTGCCGGGTCAGATTTTCGTCTCGGCTCAGGAGATCAGGCAGGAAGACGCTGGCGGGGGCTGGATTGCCAATCCGCGCCAGCATATCGGGGATGGCGTTCTCGACGCGGTGACGCACTCTACCGGCCTGCGCTGCGCAGACGCCGCAGAGTTGGAGATCGGGGCCGGGGACTTCACGCTGGAAGCCTGGGTGCGCTTTGACGTTCTGCCCGCCGCAGATACTTCCATGGAGTTGATCGCCAAGTGGCGGGCGGCGGACAACAAACGCTCTTACCGGCTGTCCTACTACGGGTCTGACAACACTCTGCGATGGGGGATTTCAACGACGGGGGTCGATGAGATAGTGGTCAAGGCAATGCCTTGGGTGCCGATTACCGACAGGTGGTATCATGTCGCGGTTTCCCGCGCGGCGGGCCAGACCATGATGTTCATCAACGGCACTCAACTCGGGGTGCCTCTGGCCGACGCAAATACCTACTACAACGGCACCGGCGCTCTGGGGATCGGCGCGCGCTTTGATTCCACCACGACGCTGATCACGACTTCGGTGTTCAAGGGGTGGATGGACGAGGTTCGTCTGACCATTGGGGTTTCCCGCTATGGCGGGAATTTCACACCCGACAGCGACCCTTTCCCCCGCGAAGGCGTGGGCGACCCGTCGTGGGCCAGTGTCGTGCTGCTGCTCGGGTTTGACAACCTCTCTCTGGCCGACGAGTCGCCTTATGGCCGCACAATGACCGTCGGTTCTGCGTCATCCCCGGTCGCGGCGATCCAGCCCGACGATCTGGCGCAGAAGCACAATGTCCTGAACGAGCGCCCGTCTATCGACGACACCTACATCGAAGCGCCGCAAGAGTATGCCGAGGGCATCTTCACTTTCGACGCGCTGCCGATAAACGGCGAAACCATGACGATTGGCAGCAAGACCTATCGCTGGGTGGACGCTCTGGCGCTTGCGAACGACATCAAGATCGGTGTGGACATCCCGGAGTGCATCGACAACGCCATTGCCGCAGTCAACGCTGGGGCCGGGGAGGGCACAAAATATGGCAACGGCACGGTTGCCAACAGTGACGCTCTGGCGCTGGTGTTCCAGTCTCCGCAGTTTTCTCTGCGCGCTCTGGCGGTCGGGGCGGTCGGCAACTCCGTGGCGACGACAGACACGATGCTGGACGGCTTCTTCATGGCCGCAACGCTGACCGGCGGCGCGGACATCCCCGCAGACAGCCTGTTCGCCATGGAGCGCCTGCCTATCGACGTGACGGGGGTTCTGGCAATTCAGGTGACAAACCGGCACTACAAGACCGACGCGGGCGCCGCACTGATGCGAGTTGATCTGGCCGGGCCGGGTGGGGCAGAAATCGCAGGGGCAGCGCAACAACCGGATTTGAGCCCGGCATGGGCGCACCAGATTTTTGAAACAGACCCGGATACAGGGGGCGGGATTACTCCGTCCACCATCATCGGGGGGAGACTCCGCTTCAAGAGGACAACGTGAGCCGTGACCTCCATCAGCGTCTTTGTGGCGACGGCGCAGGCGGTCCATCGCGGGGCGCAGGGTTCCTCCTTGCGCCTTGCGCAGGGCGTGGCTCAGGCGGTCCATCGCGGGGCGCAGGGGTCTACCTTGCTGGTTCCCCAGAGCACGGCGCAGGTAATCACCGGGCAGATACCTCGGGGTATCCGGGTTGCCTATTCAACCGCACAGCTTGTGCGCCGAGGGGAGACCGGGGCTGTGCCACGTGAAGCATTCAGTGCCGTGCAGGTCATCTACACAACGGGCGCACCCGCCGCTGCGCGCCAGCGGGCGTGGACTTTCGATCTTGATGGCCACACGTTCTATGTTCTGGACATTGGGGAGCGGGGTTCCCTGCTGTTCGATATCTCGACAAAGCAATGGACGAAATTCGAGACTACCGGCTACGGTGGGCATTGGAACTTCAAGAATGGGTTTCAGTGGCGCGACGGCGGGAAAGTGCTGGGCGGGGCGTCCACGGGAGCCGATGTGTTTGCTCTCAATCCCGAGTCTTTCCTGGACGAGGGCTGGCGGCCTGTTGTTTACACGGTGATGGGTGTTTTGCCTTCGACGGGCGTCGATCAGCACCGCCAGTATGCCCTGCGTGTTCTTGGTTCCACTGGCCTTACGGCAGACGGCGAGGCCCCGGTTCTGTGGATGCAGTTTTCGGACGATCATGGGGCATCATGGAGCACTCCGCGCAGCGTGGCGCTGAAACAGGACGCCCGGCAGCGCGTCGAGTTTCGTTCGCTCGGGGCTTTCGCGGCTCCGGGGAGGCTGTTTCGCATCTACGACGAAGGCGGGATCAAGTATATCGCTACTGTCGAGGCCGAAATAGGGGGCGAAAATGTCCGCTTCCCCGCTTAACCGAAACCGCCCAATCGCCGATACCGGGGGTTTTCCGACCGCTGAATTTCTACGCTGGGCGCAAGACCAGAGAGATTTGAACGCCGGGATATTCCCCTTGGAAACTCCGGCGCAGGTCGGGGCGGTGCTGGACAACATCGGCGGCGGGGTGCAGGGGGCGATCCTATACCGGGGCACTTCACAATGGGTAGCCCTGCCTCCGGGTAGCGCAAACGCCCTGCTCGCTACCCAAGGAGCTGGTGCTGATCCCGTATGGGCCACCGTAGGCGCTGTGCTGGACGCTCTGGGGGGGTCTGCGCAAGGGGCTGTGCTATACCGGGGTGCTACAGGATGGGCACTCCTGCCTTCTGGGAACGCCGGAGACGTGCTTACTACGCAAGGGGTGGGGGCAGACCCGGCATGGGTAGAGCCTGCGGAGGCTTTTGTTGTGGACGGCAATGACATCGAAGGCGAAGGTGGCCTGCTCTTTGTCGATATGGAGGCTTTCTGATGGCTGTCGGCATGATCTTCACTTTCCGGCGCAAGACGGCGGCTGCATGGACTGCGGCCAATCCCGTTCTTCTGGCGGGAGAACTCGGGCTTGAGACGGATACCCGGTTTTTCAAGTTTGGCGATGGCGCGACCGCTTGGGCGACCTTGCCGTATGCTGCGGCTGTCTCATCCGTGTGGGGGTCGATCACTGGCACTCTGGGAAATCAGACGGACCTCGCTGCGGTGTTGGCGGGAAAGCAGCCACTTGATTCCGATCTGACCACAATCGCGGGGCTTGCGGTTGTCAACGACAACTTCATGCAGGCCAAGGCAGGAGCATGGGCGGGAAGAACCGTCGCGCAAGTCAAGACTGATCTGGGAGTTCCCGGAACGGCATCGGGGACGAACACCGGGGATCAGACCATCACGTTGACCGGAGACGTTACGGGGTCCGGGGCAGGGACTTTTGCAGCTTCCATCAGTGCCGGGGCGGTTACTTCCGGCAAGATCGCTGCCGGAGCGGTTGTGAACGCCGCTCTTGCCAACATGCCCGCCACAACCATCAAGGGCAACGCCACGGCAGGGCCTGCTGCGCCCACGGACCTCACCGGAACGCAGACCACGGCCATGCTGGACCTCTTTGGAGTTACCCTCAAGGGGCTTGTCCCGGCTTCTGGCGGGGGCACCGCTAATTTCATGCGCGCGGACGGGGCGTGGGCGGCTCCCCCCATGACTACCTCTCTGCCTTGGGGGTCGATCACCGGGACACCGACAACCATCGCGGGCTACGGCATCACGGACGCCGTTACTCTGGCTGGCTCGCAGACTGTGACCGGGAGCAAGACTTTCAGTGTCTCTACCGCTTTCTCTTCCGGCGCGGTAGTGACCGGCTCCATCACCGGCACGGCGATCACCCAGACCGCCACCGACGCCACGGCGGGGCGGCTTTTGAAGGTGGGTGACTTTGGTCTGGGGGCTACGGCGGTAACGCCTGTCACCGACTACGACGCGCTGACCGTGACCGGCTTTTATCGCAACCACGAGGTGGCCACCGGCACACCGATTGCATCAAGCCTTTATTGGTCGGTGCTGCACATTGCCCATGCCAGCGATGGCACTGCCGCCAGCCAGCTTGCGCTGCGTTCGGCGGGGGTTACGAGCAATGACATGTGGCTGCGACGCAAGAGCAGTGGCGTATGGCAGCCTT
>Ga0210033_1002496_pt1 | contig 15615 bp, 24 predicted proteins | sample CryGeymeta201501_FD_185465 | JGI IMG/M metagenome (GOLD analysis project Ga0210033, IMG submission 185465) | Groundwater microbial communities from Crystal Geyser aquifers in Utah, USA - Crystal Geyser metaG 2015-01 (SPAdes) (version 2) | ecosystem: Environmental > Aquatic > Deep subsurface >... | reverse complement strand
GCTGACTTCAAACTGACAGAATCACGCCAATCTGTCCAACTACCCAATTTACACCCATTTGCTCTTTTTGGCCCCGATTCTGCTCAAGACACGCAGAAGTCCGTGGATTTGTTCGTCAAATAGCAAACATCTAAAAATCTTCAATTAAACGGCCTGTGCGCCGTTTTTATGCTTTAGGCAGGGTAGGGCAGGAGGATCTATAAAAAACGCAACTGGCGACGTTCTGGTGAACCTGTTTTGTCATTGCTTTGCGCCCGTCATGTCGATCCACATCATTTTCAAGGACAAACAAAAAAGGCCACCTGATCAAGTGGCCTTTTAAACTGATGTTTCTCTTAGACAGCAAAATCAGTCAGCGATTTGCCAGCGCTGATTTCTGCGGCCAACCAGTTCGGTTTCAAACCACGACCTGACCAAGTGTTGCCATTTTTGTCGCGGTATTTGATTGGGGCTTTCTTGCCAATACCTGCGGATTCGCCTTTTGCATCGGGTTTGAATTTCAAGTCGCCCGGACGCAAGCCAAATGCCGCGATCTTTTGATTGATTTCCGAAACAACCGTTGCCAATTCAGCGGCACGAATTTCGTTTTCTTTTGCTTGCAGTTGTGCGATTTGCGCCTGAATTTCATTGAGAGTTTGAGAGTGTTCCATGTTGCTCATTTGTAGTTGATGACGATTTGATTTTATATTGAAGTTATACGATTAACAATTATTTAAAAAAATAGTTAACTAAATGGTGAGTAAAAGCGTATTATTTTTGCAACTATAAGTCGATGTTTGCCATGCCATGAATAAAAAATCCCAGCACGAATGCCGGGATTTTGGGGTGGAATGTCAAGAAGGGTTTAGCCAACTTGTCTTTTTTGTGATCAGTTCTTCTGAGCCATAAACAAGCGCTCGCCAAAGAATCAATGCCGGGGCAAAAAATCCTATCGGTGTGTGAGCTGCTCCTTTAAGAAAGCCAGTTAAAAAAGATTTCATTTTTTACAAGTCCTTCATTGCCTTGTAGGTGGAAAAAATAGTCCACCAAGCCAAAAAAACAATGTCAGCATAAAGGATACCTGTTTCGACGAGTTTTAACAACCCAGCCAACTCAGGTCCAACGATGCCAGCATACCAGTGCACAAACATGCTCAACGCACCACCTACCAACGCAAGGGACACAAACATGGCGGCACCAAGCAGTACATGCCCCACAAATTCACCGAGAACTTCCAGCGATTTCATTTTTTTTATTTTCATTTCAACAGCTCCTTTTAGCCAATGTCAGCAGCAGAATTACTGTGACTGCATTGGTTATGCCGTCGTCAGGGAAAGTCACACAATAGCCTTATGTACGCTCACCTTGGCCCCACTCTTCTTCGTTCTTCTGTGCATCTGTGGCGTGAAAATCCTTGACATGAAGTTGCACATTCATAACCGCCTGCGCACACACATCATGTCTCATCGTGGACAAAGCCTTCAAAGCTTTGTTAGCACTGCTACTGCTTGGCAGATGGTCATCAAAAGTTGCACACCGCAACATCAAGACTCTCAACATTTCGAGCTGCTGATAACCGAGATTTAGACGATGGCTCAACAAACGATTGATGAAGGGCAGGGTAGGGCGACCAATGAAAAAAGGCTCCAGAAATGAATCTAGAGCCTTTGGGGATGATGATTTGAGATCAGAGGCGGCGGTTAACCACTCTGACACCAGCTTTTCGCCATTCGTTGACACGATGACGCTGACATGCTCTGTAAACCGGGCTAGGTTTCCAGGGCTCATACAAATCAACTACGCCTGCACGACGATTGATCCGGTCATCGATACTGCCGTGGGCAATCTCGTAGAGCCACTTCAATCGTGCTGCGGTGTACCAAACAATGCGACCGTCAACAAACTTGTTCCGAGGTGGCGCACGATTGATGTAGTCGCGGATCTCATTAACGTGTAAATCCTGACACATGACCGACCTCACAGATTTGCAGTTTTCCACGCAGCAACAGCAGATTCCCCGTCACGCGCAGTCACAACACCCAACACAACTCGGTTGCCCAAATACTTCTGTTGGTACTTGCGATCACCTGGCCATGCAAAAAGTTTTCCCGTGTAGTTGCTGTACACGATTGAAAAGACATTCATTTGTCAAACTCCTTCAAAACAAAAGAGAAGACTTTTGCAAAGGCACTTTCGTCATGAAAGTAACAGTCACCTTTCCAGACAACGGCCATTTCACATCACGTTCGCACAATGCCGTACCAAACTCATCAATTTCAATTTCCTGATCCGGCAAGATAACCGTCAAATCTTCATCACACTCAAGCATGACCAGACCGAGCTTATTGATCATCGAGCCATCAATCTGAAGGTTAATTTCATAACCATCGACAAACACGGTATTCGCTGCAGCCAGGGCAGAGAACAAAGTCGTCTTGAACGTCTTTGCACTTGTCAAATTTGCAGCAATAACCTGTTTGACGTATTCCGGCACAGACTCAGGGAAAGCCATTGCTTCAAACCACGCTTGCTCAAGGGGATGACCAGGCTCGGGGATCGGGAACAAGTCGCGCACTTGGGCCAAAGCAGCGATCAGAGCGTCTGAATCATTGACTTTTTTAGCTCCAAGATTCGGGAACGATGCCAATTTACGCTTCATTGCAGTTTCCATAAATTTCTCCAAAAAAGTGACTGCGAAATTGCAGTGGCACTAGACTGGATATGCCCATGAACAAGAAAGCCTGCACACGGCAGGCTCTCAGGTTGCGCTAAACGCAAGAACGGAAAAGAAAAGCTGGTTACGCATCCAGAATGACGCTTTCGGGGTCATCGCTCTAAATCCCGCCTCATCTCTTCAACTGGCTACCTTTATACACGCTTCAGAGGCATTTCCGTGTTTTCATTATGAGAGTGCATTAACACTTACTCAAATTCTATGACATCAATAGTATGTCGTTAATGCGAATTTAACACAGTAAATTAAACCATGCAAGTATCTCTGAAATTGAAAAAGCCCTGAATGATCGGAATGATCAAAGCAGGGCTTTAGGGATAACAAAAGTTATTGCAGATATGACTCTACAACGGCTTTGGCGGCAGAACTGCATTGAAGCGGTTCGGCGCAGTAAATCTCAATTTCTTGAGAAGGAGCCTTGATGAACCAAAGCACAGAAACACCAAGATCGCCTCGGGCGATGATGGCACCATCGAACTGGAGTCCTTGCGGGCCAGTGACATCAGCAGTAACAGTCTTCAAGTGCTCAAGACCGGCCTGGTGGCAGATCGACAGAGCTGGGAAAGCGGAAACAGAAGCAGAAGCAGAGGTACGCATGGGAATCTCCTAAAAAATAAGTCCAACGGAATTGTTGGTGACTTGGTTGGAGATGTTTTGTTTTTGGAAAGTCAAAACAAACCAAAAAAAAATCATGTAAACGTCATAAACAGATACAATTCACAACATGGCAGACGCACTTCTCCTTGACTCAATCAAACACGGGTTCGACCTGAAAAACGACGCCCAACTTGCTGACTTTCTTGGAGTCACCAGGGCTTCAATTCACACCGTTCGTTTTGACCCTGATCGGCAGATTGGGCCAAAGGCGCGGTTTTTGGTGATTGACCGAATTGCGTTCTTGAGAACCGACGACATGCCTGGCCAATGGGTCAAATCCGTGCGTGACCGCGAGCTGATTGACCTGATGATCCGCAACAGCGATTTCGATACACGCAAACGGGCCAAGGCGCACTCAAAACCAGAAGGGCAGGGGTCAACAGCCAAAGAACTGATTGAAATGGCAAAGATCGTTTTGGATTGCCGAACTGATGATGATTTAGCCGCGATCCTTGAGGTTGCCAGAAATACCATTTCTTCGCTGCGAACCGGCAAAACTTCGCTCGGTTTGATTCCACGGCTCATCCTGCTCAATCAGCTTGAGAAGTTTGATTTGGACAGGGTGAAATTACTGGTCGATTCCGCAGACGATCTGGCGCAAGAAGTCAGGCTGTGGAAACAACGCCAGGTAGGGTAGGGCGCTCAAGGTAGAAGGCAGCACCAGGCAGAATAGAGGGCTGGATGCCAGTGAAACGATGTCACGCACTTTTTTGACGATCTGGACGTTTGAGAGCCCTTTCAATCCTGATTCGTCATTGATGTAGTTCCAGGTGAAATTCACCGCACGCGCCCATTCGCACAGCACGCCAGCGTGCTTGTCCTTGATGCGGACTTTGAGCGTTTTGGTAGTGGCCATTACTGTGATTATAAACAGTGGTATTTACTTATGCCAGTGGCAATGTAATTTCACAAAGGAACTCTAGATCCCGGCCTGAAGGCCGAGGCTTGGGCTTGATGTTGTGTCATAGTCAATCAGCAACTTTCCTGCGCTTGTCAGCACCCAAAAAATTGACCGCGTGCCACGCTTAGTGATTTTGTTCACCAGGCCTGCTTTCGCAGCTTCGTTAAGCACCTTCAAATGCCCGCGATAACTCTGGTAGGGTAGGGCACCTGCTGGACGCGCATGGCTCTCGATGAACAGGTAGCGAAGTGGCAGCTTCAATGCCGTGGTTTGAGGGCTGTTTGCCGGAACCAGCAACCTCTCGACACTCTCAACAAATGCATTGGGGTCGGCCAGGATCGATTCAATTTCAGTCTCGCGCAGATCGCTCACCCGAAACAGCTTGACCTTGCGAATCTTGCCAATCAAACGCATCACTTCCTGCCGGGGTGTTTTGTTGTTTTCGCTGATTTTTCCAATCAAGTCGATCAGCCGTTTGCGCTGCTCACGAAGGTAGCGGTTTGCCAGCGTCCCCATTGGTTTGCCGTCGTCACCAGCCGACACATACGAGTCACACGACGGGAACTGTTTGCACAAAAACAGAAAGCCGAAGCCGTCTTTTTTGTAAACCTTTATTGCCGGGGTGTACTCGACTTCACTTGAACAGTATGGGCACTTGAGTTCATCCATGACGACTCTCCACGCAGGGGCAAGCCTCTCGCTTGCTTGGGTTAAAAAAGGCTTTACAGCCGCGACAACTCGCCATGAAAGTAACGGGTCTTGAACGAGGGATCATTACCGTCAACCTTTGGGACCGGCACAACCGAATGAACAAGCAGTTTGTTCGCCATAAAGCTGACATAGCCCGGATACAGGCCGTTCAACTGCACTTCTTGACAATCCGAAACCGTGAAATTGACCTTGTAGCTGCTCAGATACGGGGTGAGATTACCGATCATCTTGCAACCGTTTCTTGTCAACAATGTGAACTGGCCATTGCCGTCGATTTCTGCAAAGGCTTGACCAGCCCAAGCCGCGTCATTGGTTGATTTGGGGTTGTGGCTCACGCTGATGTCCACCTTGTCCGACCACTTACCGATCACATCGGAAAAAGGGGCTGATTCCGCTTGTACCAATGCGCCAGAGAGAGCGACTAAACAGGTGATGATCTTTTTCATGCGCTATACCGTTTGGGATACCAGATCCTTGATGTGAGCCACATCAGGGATGTCTTTAAAGTTCACGCGATGCAGCTTAACGCCCGCGTCGGTGAGCGCCTTTGCCTTCTTCTTTGCCGCAATCAAACGGCTGGGAAATTCATGGATTGACGTGTCAATATCGAATGCGGCGATCACACTAAGATCCACCCTGCAGACAAGGAAATCAACACCCATTTGATTCAGCCTGCTGCTCCATGCAAGAAAGTTGTGGCCTTCCTTCACACCGAGAAAGCGTGAGAGTTGCACCTGTGGCATCACCAGGCACCCCGGCATTGCTTCAATCAATCGTTGGTAGAGTAATTGTTCTGGTGCCGACAGCACGCTTTTGGAATAGAACGGCCAAGGCTGACTCACCGTTGCTGTAGTGATCTTCACAGCCTCTTTCGCAAGCACTGTGTCAGCGCCTACAACTGGACCATCAGCCAAAGACTTTTTGCGAACCAAAAGGACCGCAAAGTAGGCCATTGCAAGCAACAGGGAAATGCCTAAAAGTCCATTCATTGAAACATCCAGTTAAAGGTTGTTGCGTCAATCACGCTCAAACAATCCGACCAGCCTCGCCCAAGCCAAAAAGAGGCCCAACGAGACAAAAAGACGCGCTCGCTCACTCTTCCAAAGCTCGTAACCGAGGGCCAAAGCCATCACAGTGATCAGAGTCAAAAAAATCGCCATACTGTTTTCGTTAGTGGTGGTGTTGCGAAGATTATAACGAGATATTTATTTTTGGAAGCATTTTGATCCATCAGATTCAAGTATCTGTTCTGGAATTGCACTCACACCACAGAGCGCCCAACAAGTAAATCTGTGTCCGACTTGTGAACCAAAGTTGAGCGCACTGCTGGCCGATTCAAGAAACAACGACATCAGTTCAAACATTCGCACAACGCCGTGATCCGTCACGGCTGCACCAGCCCGGCCAACTAACCAACACCACAGTTCAATCTTGAGTGGCGCGGAATTGAATGTGCAGTGGCGACCAAAAGCACTGTTGTTTCATCCAGCACCAAAACGCCTAGTCGATTGGCACGTCAAGCACTGCACCGATCCCGCAGAACGTAAGCCATTGAATTTGCTTGCGATCTTGATCAATGCCGCTTTAACAGCTTACGCGAAACTTACAAGCAAGGCAAGCTACATGCAGAACTATGCAACAACCCGAATTAAATCGCTACCATCATAATTAGAGTTATGATGGTATTAAAAAGCGTGCATTTAATTCGGAACATGATTACAATACATTGAAATTGGCAAAGTTGGCCCTAGAACGGGCCTCAAAACCGACAAGACAAGTCCGCAAGCACCTACACAGCCATCTACGGGAGAAACAATGACCACCTTCACGGAAGTCACACCAGCCAGCATTCAGCCAGCCTCATTCACTTTCCCGTTCACCCGCTCGGACGCCGGACGATCTCTCAGTAAGCGCCCAAAGCAAAAAAACGATTGCACCGTTCGTGCCTTGGCCACCGCTCGCGCCATGGACTATGACTTGGCCTATGACATCCTGGCTGAAGCTGGTCGCAAGTGTGCCAAAGGTTTTCACATCGGTCAATGGCTTGAGAAACAACCCGGCGTGAAAAAAATCGCTTTTCCCGCAAAAAAGGGCCAATCAAGGATGAATCCGCTCACTTTTGCAAAACAGTTTCCAACTGGACGCTACATCTGTCGAACAGCCAAGCACGTTTACTGTGTGATCGACGGCGCAGTCTTCGACACGGTAAAGCCTCGACACAACCGCTGCATCTACACCGCCTGGGAGATTAAGGCATGAGTCAATTTGAAGACATCTTGGCAGCATCGAGCATGACCGAATCTGAGAAGGCTCGGGTATCGGCTGCTTTTAACGGCGTGCCAATGCAAGGTGATGCGGCTTTTTCGCCCGAAGTCAATGAACGGCTCGCTACTGCCGAACAGAATGCACGGCAAGTCTTTCAAACCATCGAGTCACCATGGCCTGCGGTTCATCGACTGATCACCACCGCTCACTCAGCGCAAAACAATAGAAAACGTGTTTTTTGGCTCAACAAGGCTGCTGATGCCCTGCTCAACACCTATGGGCCACTGTCTGCATGCAAAACAGGTTGTGCCCATTGTTGCCACATCCCTGTAGAGATCAACAAGGCCGAAGCTGACGCGATTGGTAAAGCCATTGGTCGCAAACCCACACCAAAAGCCGATCACCTTGAAAAGACTGGCCCTGAATTTGAGCCATGCACCTTTCTTGAAGACAACCAGTGCGCGATCTACAAAGATCGACCTTCGGTTTGTCGCTCACACATCAACATGGACAAAGACGATTTGCTCTGCCGCCTTGTCCCTGGTGCCGCAATACCTGTGCCCTACCTTGACACCCGGCCTTTGATCATGGCTCGGGCAATCATTGGTGGACATACTGAGTTAGCAGACATTCGGCAGTGGTTTCCAAAGTAAGGATTGAAATTGAGTTACATCACCACCATTCTCCAAACCCGCCAGGCCGGACCGGATCATCAAGTGGTCACGGTTCAAGGTGGTCATGGCAGCTATCGACGTGAACCATGCGCCGATTGCCCGTGGAAAGTCTCATCAAACGGCATCTTCCCACCCGAAGCCTTCCGTCACTCAGCCTCAACCGCTTATGACATGGCCACTCACGAGTTCGGGTGTCATCAGTCCGGCAACACCCGTCCGGCAACCTGCGCCGGGTTCCTTCTAAACGGAGCGATGCACAGCATGGCCGTGCGCATTGGCTTTCTCAAAGGCCGCTATCAAGATGATGTGACTGACGGTGGCCACGAGCTGCACCAAAGCTACCGCGACATGGCAATAGCCAATGGTGTTGACCAGGACGATCCGGTTCTCAAGCCTTGCCGCTAAATCTCTGATCATGTCAACAATTATTCTTCAGTCACCATCATCATTCGAGACTCGTGCCATCCGAGCTGCCAGCATGGTCTTGGACCACATCAAAGTCACCGACTCAACTCTGACTTCATTGACACAACACACCCAGCAACTTCAAAACGGCGCATTGCCAGTGGGAAGCGTTGAATTTGTTCGTGAAGCCATGCGGATCGCATCAATACCTGAGCCGGAAAATCTCAGCTATCCAAACAGCGCGAAAGCCTACCTTTATCGCAACATTCGGCAAAGAAAGGCCGGCGAAGTCATTGGGTGTGTTTTCGTCAAACCTGTGACCACCAAATTGTTCACCGGATTTGTCTTTGACACCATGCAAGATCGGCATCAGTACAGCGAACACGACCAGGCGCAGTTTGACGCATTCATGGCGCTCGATGCCAATGAAAAGGTTTTTATCAGTGATCCTGTTCAATGGCTAAGTGAATGGCGTTACTACGTTGTCGATGATCAGATCATTGGGCATGCAAGGTACGACCAAAACGAAACTGAAAATGCGCCGGAACCCGACATCAACACTGTCAAGTCTTGCATTAAAGACATCAACCTCAAGCACCCTTACGCACTTGATTTTGGAGTTATTTCGTCTGGAGAATCTGCGCTGGTCGAGGTCAATGACGCATTCGCCATTGGCTTGTATGGTCGTGCTCTACAACCCAAAAACTACCTGGCATTCTTGCAGGCTCGTTGGACATCACTTCTGGACACCAAGCCATGACCAAACACTACCAAGTCACAGTCTTTGATGTTGATGATGATCAGGACAAGGAAAAAGCCATTGCGCCAGTGCTGGTTGTTCCTGCCAAACCAAAGCGAAATCAGAAAACACCAACCGATTTACGTCGCGTGCGCCGACCAAGGCCGGAACTGATAGGTCCACCAAAGCCAAAGGCAAAACGAAAACCAAAAACCCCAACCGGCAATCGTCGTGGACGGCCAGCAGGCGCCCTTGGCAAAACCACCAACACCAAACCGCTACTCTCATCGGATTTTTGTTTTTTCCGCGCCTGCATTGAAAAAATCCCCATGGTGGATGCCGCTGAACGCTACCTCGCCCACATGGGCATCACTGATGGGCGAACCGTTGCCGCCTATGAGCGTGACCTTCGCCGCCGCATCCAAAAAGCCATCAATGCCATTGATGAAAAAGACAAGGCACAAGAACAATTCAATTCTGTCTTGGCAAGCGATGCATCTGTCACTTTTGGCCCAACGCTCGATGAATTTGCAAAACGCTTTGACGATGACATGTACACAGAAAAAGAGCTGGTGGAGATGTACATCGACGAGTATGGTAATGTACCCAAGCCCGACCCTCTGCCCGGTGGCACCACCATTCTTCAAAAAAGGAATGCCCTAAATTGGCTGCAACTTCGACTTGCCATCTCCCCATCGTCTGATCAACCTGTTGGGCTTTGGATTGATCAAAGCATTGCCAAGGAAGTCCGCAAGTTTGGCGTGCTCACCCTGGGCAACTTCATTGACTGGATCAACCTCACCGGAAAACTCTGGTTCAACAAGATCCCCAATCTAGGAAAACGTCGCGCCACCAGACTGATGGTGTTCTTCTTGCAAAACGAAAAACACTTTCAACAAACCCTTTCCAGCCGCGTTCGTTTCGCGCTGGATCAAAGGTATGCCCTTGACGAACCAACAAGCAATGAGCTTGTCATCTACGGCTCCACCTTGCAGGAAAGGAAATCGCAAGCCCTGGCTACCCTTCCCGAATCCCGCGCTCATGGCGCTCAGGTCTATGGCATTGTTCCGATTGAATCACTGGCTTGGCCTGTTCCCTTGCTGGGTCACGATGGCATATTTCGCAGCAATGTGCCCAACACCCTCGGGGCCGTCGATGACCGTGACGCGGTTCAAAAGTGGTTTCTCACACTGAAAGAAGGCTCACCGGCCACGATTGACAGCTACAAACGCGCCGTCGAGCGTCTGGTACTTTGGTCCGTGATTGAACGGCGTTGCAGCCTATCCTCATTGACCACAATTGATCTTGCCGCCTTTCGTGACTTCATTCGCAACCCACCAGCTCACTGGTGTTCAAAATTCCCGGCAATGAAATACTCTGCCGATTGGCGGCCGTTTCGCGGCAAATTGAGTGATGTCAGCGTGCAAGCCAACATGAGCGCCATAGGAGCCATGTTTGCCGCCCTCTTTGCTTCTGGCTACCTGATCGCCAACGCTGCCGCAACCGTTCGCTCTGGCAAAAAAACCATGATTACGATGGATGTCAATCGCCGTTTTGCCGACGAGGATCTGCTTGTTCTTCAGGATACCTTTGCCACCATGCCTGACAGCATGCAAAAACGACGGCTTTTAGCCATTGTGCTTTTGCTCCAAACCTCTGGCCTTCGTCGAAGCGAGGTCGCACATTTGACGTGGGGAAAAATTAAACCAACCAAAGAGGACAACAAGATCACAAACACATGGGCTGCGACATTCATTGGAAAAGGCAATAAAGAGAGAATTGTCCCGATCCAACAATCAACCATTGAGGTTTTACAGGCCCACTATGCCGACCGAATGGCTCTCATCGAGGCAGATGCTCTCTCGTGTCGTGACTTATCAAAAGATGACACACCTGTTTTGAGCATTCTTGATGAACAACTCACAAATCGATTGATTGAGCGCCAGGATGACCCCCACACCTTAAAAACCGACAACCCATGTGATGCACAACGATCTCGCAACATCACCGGCGCATTGTCCGGCGCAACGATTTATGCCATCCTGAAGACATTTTTCAGGGCCGCTTCAAACCACCTTGACATCGTAGGGCGAGTCGATGGACAAGCTAACTTCTTAAAAGCCTCAACCCACTGGCTTCGTCACACCTTTGCTCACCAGGCGCTTTCGGGTGAAAGTCCAGACTTGAACTCGGTACAGCAGATTTTGGGACACGCAAGTATTGCCACTACGGGTATTTACACCAAAGCCGACATCAAAGAGCGTGTGAAAACAGTCAACAAGGTCGTTGCGTTCAACGTGATGAAGAAAATTCCGCGGAGTTGAGCTAACTCACACTTATCTGCGTCTGGAAATAAAACAACAGTTACAAATAATCAGATTGAAAAAACACCATAAAAATATAAATATGTTCCTTTGGAAAGATATGAATCTATCTTTTATAAGTATTTAACAAAGGAATTTTATGGTAATTAAAAAGAAACAATCCAAGCAGGACTACGACAAGGTTAAGGCTGAAGAATTTGCAGAAGAAATTGGCCATTTATGTATATTCACCTAGGATTCAATTGCTGTCTGTTTTGTCATCTACAATGCTCAAACCATTTAATTAGTGTTGCTATATTCATACCAATTGAATAGTATTTTAACAAAATAATTGATTTTTAATTTGCGCCAATTCCAGATTCTTGCCTATCTGTGGTAGCAAACTTACAATCTTTGCATCAGATACTCAAAAAGAGCGATTTCTATGCAAAAAACAGTTTTCAAGTCAATCTCCAGGGCAGCATGCGTCACTCTCATCTCGTTCTCGCTCGCGCTGGGTTTGGCCTCCTGTGGTGGCGGCGGCATGGATATGAAGTGTGTTGAAGCCCCGGCTCGCGTGTTCACTACGGCGCAGATCCAGGCACTCACTCCCACGGACATCAAGACTATCAGAGATGACGAGCTGATCAGCTTCGGCACTGACATCCAGTATTTGTCCAACAGTGCCCTCGCAGCCCTCACAAACACAGTGGTCAACACAAACATCTGGTGCATGCCTCATCAGGCGCAGATCATCAGCATCACACCTGAACAGATACAAGTTCTATCTCCAGCGCAGATTCGCTATCTTGGCGCGAATGCAAATGGTGGTGTGGCACAGATTGCCGGACTAAACACCGCCACATTCACTCAGCTTGTCAGCAGCACGGCCCAAGTCGCGGCCCTCATCGTTCCCGAAGTCGCAACACTTCCAAGCGAAAAGTTCGTCTTGATTGGTGACAACTTCCAGGTGCTCACCGACACAGTGCTGGCATCCCTGAAAGAAACCTATGACGCCACACCCAACAACCTGATGTCCCACATTCGGGCCATCACACCCAACCAAATCGCAACCCTGACACCGGCCCGAGTGCAGATCCTTGGATCAGCCGAAACCGGCGTACCAAAAATCTCGTTCTTGGCAGATAGCACGTTTGCCAGGCTGGTAAGCGACCCGGCGCAGGTTGCAGCATTGACCACGCAGGAAATTGCAGCCCTGAATTCCAGTCAATTTGCCATGATCGGAGGCAACTTTGGTCAGCTAAGTGATGCCATCTTGACTTCGTTGAATTACACCTACAACGCCACGCCCAGCCACATCATGTCTCAGATCGCGGCAATCTCACCAAGCCAGATCGCCACCCTCGCCCCTGCCAAGGTGCGTATCCTGGGCTCCTACGACAACGGCATCAGCAAGATCAACTATCTTTCGCAAAATACGTTCATTGCACTGGCCAGCGATCCAGCACAAGTCGCCGCAATCACTCCGGCAGAGATTGGGACGTTCTTCACATCGAACATCAAAAACCTGGGGCTCAACATCCATTACCTGAGCAATGCCGCCTTGGGAAACTTCAACTACCAATGTGCAATCAGTTTGAGCAACCCTCAGTGCCAGGTTGCATCTATCGATTACGCGCAAACACCAACCTTTAGCCAGTCTCAAATCATGATCATCGCTGCAATGAACGGCGGCAAGGGAATCGCCTTTATGAGCGATTTGGGATTTGGTGGACTCACTGCAACTCAAGTCACTGGACTTTTGCCTGCTCATGTGGTCGGTGTCCGTGCCAGTCAGCTTGCGGCCTTGAGCAACGAGACATTGGCTGCATTCCTGCAAGCCACACGGGATTCATTCACTCCAACTCAAAAGGCACTGCTTTCAGCAAGCCAACACACTGCCTGTGGGTGCTGAACCCGTTTGACAGCGCCGGGTTTGTGCTTTGAGCCAACTGGCCCGAATTTAAATCACTACTTTTTTGAACTGCTCAAAGACCTCTTTTTTTCCGCATCACATTTCTTGCATCTAGCAATTCTGTGCCCTTTTTCGTCTGTGTGAACAGTGTACTCGTGTCCTTTTGGGCAATGCGTTTTGGGCGTTGGAATCAGTTGTTTGTGGTCAGGAATCAGCTTCTTGAGCCTGGTGTTGATTGAAACCCGATCCACACCAACAACCTCGCTGATCTCATCAATGGTTTTCCCCAACTTACGCAGCCGGACAATCTCATCATCGTACCTTTTGCCAAGCATATTCATCCGAGCTTGCTTGACAAACGACAGACCATCAATCGCTTGTTCAAACGCAAGCTGCCGCGATGCCTCTTGCGCCTTCCACTTGCGAAATCTTGAGTAGCTTGGTAACTCCGCATTGGCATCCAAAACCTCAGTCGCAGTCATCCCATTTTCTTTGATCAATGCGATGATCTTAAAAAAATCAGCATCAGAAAACTTGGTGTTGCGTTTTGATGTTGCCTTGTTTTTGTACTGAGTTTCACTGGCCTTTGACCTACCCTTGCGTGCAAGTTTTGCCTGCTCTGGTGTACCCATCATTTGCCATTTGCCAGAGTTAACGGTTTCAGACAAAGCCTCACGATGCAACTGCTTGGTTTCTTCGCAGGCAAGGCCAAAAGTTCGAGGCAACCCGTAGTTATCCAAGTATTCCACAGGATCAACACCGTGCAACTTGGCAAGGTGAATGCCAACAGCCCTGTACGTGTTGCCACAAATCAGACAAGTGTGCCCATCAGAAGACCCTTTCATGTACCGCTCAACCTGATCTATCGACTCGAACGGCGTGATCTTTGGATAGCCTTCACGCACAATTCTTCGGTTCATTCTCTTTTTGAGATTTTTGGCCTCTTGCGCGGACGATGCGCCAGAAATCAAGTTTTCAAACTCGCCTTGACGCGATCTGAGTTCATTGCCAAGTCGTATCACCAGGTTCCAAAACGGGTGAGCATCCGAAGCTTCTCTTTGGTCAGCAGGCTTGATCTGCTTACTCCAAGCCGTAATTGATTTTTGGTTCCTGCTCATGGTGCTTTCCGTGCATTCCACTCAGCCAAGGCTCGCTCACGAGAATCAGCGGAAGTCCACTCAGGGTTGAGGGTTTCAACCCGCACATCGCCACACTGAGCGCCACATTGACAGCATTGGGCAACAACCCATCGAAAAGTTGAGCCCTCGTGAACATCGACGCCGATGTGCCCGCAAAATGGACAAGGCAACGGGCGTGTAGCGTTTGTTGTTTCTTGCCTCATAAGGCTTCAGTCCCCTCTTGGTTTTTTGAAAACGGCTCTGCGGCCTAACATGTGGAAACAGTGAAGTGGAAGCCACTCATCTAGTACGGTCACAGCGTAAGCACCTCGACCCTCTTTGGACTTCACACGCACGGTATCGCACACCCCGTTTGCCTTTGTCTCTGCATCAGCCTGCACAGTTCTCCAGTGCTTATGGCTGACAGGCTTGCCAGCCAAAGACACTTGACGCTCATCCCACTTTGTAAGGGCATCCTCGCAAGCAGGGAGAAACACCTCAGCAGGATGCGTACCCTTGGCCCAGAGTTGAATCTGGCAGCTATCGTCTGATGCGTAATCGATATTTACTTTAATCATTTTGGTTCTTTCTACACGTTTTTCCGTTTTTTAAACTTTTATCTGCCCGGTGTTTTCAACACGTTATTCCTTAGAGCCTTGAAAACAGTTTCGACATCAATCGCTTTGCTGTCTCTTCGCCAACCAATTCCGCTTCGTTTGGTATCACTGGATCAGCCAATTCAACCCCGTTCCAATCCTTCTTAATCCACTCTCCTTGTGGCACGGACAAGATTATTCTTCCGTTGTCAATTCTTGTTGCGATAACAAAGTGAGCCTCACCGCCTTCTTTGACCAATCCAAAAACACCAAGGCATTTTTCCAAACACCAGGTCATCACGTCTAGCAAGTCAGCGCAGTCATCGAGTTTGTTTTGGGCTAGCCGCCCCGCATCAGTGCTGCAATCAGGCCGCATAAACCAACGACCGTCATGAAGTCTTTTTTGGTTCTTGAATCCATTGATCAACCTGGGGGCTTGAAAGACCAAACCAATTCCTTTGGTTCCAACGCGAACCATGCCTTCGCATCCGAATTCAGTTTGCAAATCGCGGTGTGCCGACATTGCATCTTCATTTGCAATTTCATAGCCGTAGAGCGCCTGGGCGCACACCTCGGCAGGAAGGATGTAGTGGAGCTTTTCCATTTCAACACCTGAAA
>Ga0210033_1002491_pt1 | contig 15637 bp, 15 predicted proteins | sample CryGeymeta201501_FD_185465 | JGI IMG/M metagenome (GOLD analysis project Ga0210033, IMG submission 185465) | Groundwater microbial communities from Crystal Geyser aquifers in Utah, USA - Crystal Geyser metaG 2015-01 (SPAdes) (version 2) | ecosystem: Environmental > Aquatic > Deep subsurface >... | reverse complement strand
TTTGCGCCTAGCACTGCATCCCAAATCTGGCCGTCAAAATGTCCAACTTATTACGTTACGAGCCCTTACAGCTTTAATGACAGCCTGATGCTGGCCAGTGCACTGCAAGCCGGAGCCACCACGATCTACACCGAAGACCTGCAACACAACCAGTTCGTCGCCGGCACGCTGCACATCTTCAACCTGTTTTTGAAAGTGGCCATGCAGGATGAGTCAGTATCAATTACCTAGCAGATAGCGCTTTATCTGTAAGGGCTAGAGGCCAATTTTTTATAAATCAATCCAGCACCGCCGCGTACACCAGGTTGCGAAACAGCATGCGGTAATACTCGCGCTGGTTGGGCGCTTGCAGCATGAGGATGGCGAACAGGTCGAGCTTGGGGTCGACAAAGAAGGTGGTGCCGGCCAAGCCGCCCCAAAAGTAGGTGCCAACCGAACCGGGCACCGGCGCCACGCCTTGGTGTTTGCGCACCGCAAAACCCAAGCCAAAGCCATGCCCGGGCGGCAGCAAAGCCATGGAGCCGGTGGCGGCCACGGGAATGTCGCCCAGGTGGTCAGTGGTCATGAAATCCACCGTTTGTGCGCCCAGCAGGCGCACGCCGTCCAATTCGCCTCGGCCCAGCATGAACTGCAAGAAGCGCGCGTAGTCCTGCGCGGTAGAGATCAGCCCGCCGCCGCCAGAGGCCAGCGCGGCATCAAGCCGCACATCAATCACCCGCATCTGCACGCCGCCGTCGGGGTCACGCGCAAAGGGTTCGGCAATGTGGTCGTGGAATTCTGGCGGCACGGTGAAACCGGTGTGCGACATGCCCAGCGGCTCAAAGATGTGTTCGCGCAAAAAGTCTTGCAGGCTCTGACCCGACACCACTTCAATCACGCGGCCGAGCACATCGGTGGCGCGGCTGTATTCAAACGCGCTGCCGGGTTGGTACATCAGCGGGATGCCGGCCAGCTGCTGGGTGAACTCGGCCAGCGTGCGCTCACGCGAGCCGATGCGCAGCTGGGTGTACTGGCGCTGCACCGGGCTGGCGCCCAAAAATTCGTAGGTCATGCCCGCGGTGTGGCGCAGCAGGTCGTGCACTGTGGCGTCGCGGCGCACCGGCTCCAGCGACGGCGCGGTTGACGTGCTGCCGTTTTGCACCGCCACCTGTTGTTTGGCGAACTCGCGCAAATGCTTGCTGACCGCGTCGCTCAGCAGCAAGCGCCCCTGCTCTACCAGCATCATCGCCGCCACCGAGACAATCGGTTTGGTCATCGAGTAGATGCGAAAGCGCGCGTCACGGTGCATGGCCTCACCGGTTGCCGGGTTGAGCTGGCCGACGCTGTCCAGCAGCGCCGTCTGGCCGTGGCGCGCCAGCACCACCACCGCACCAGGCAGGCGTTTTTTGTCAACTTCAGACTGCAAAACGGCCATCAGGCGTTGCAGGCGTAGCGTGCTCAGGCCAATTTTTTCCGGGGAAACCAGGCTCAGTGTCATATCAATTTAATAGCTGCTCGCGCTTGTTCTATAAGGGCTAGAGGTCAAAAATGCATTAATTTTCATACTTGGAAATGTCACCCAAAAGCATGAAGCATGGGCACTGCCTGATTGCTGCACCTGTAGGGCGGGCTTCAGCCCGCCATGGTCGACTAAAGTCGACCCTACAAATATTCATTTCAATCGCAGTGGACTGAAGTCCACCCTACAAACAGCCATTTTTCGCTGCCGCGGCAGTAGTTTCAGGTTACACATGACGTGCCCGCGCCAGCGCTGCACCAGCGGCCAGGGCTTTCAATTTGGCCAACGCAATGTTGCGGTTCATCGGCGCCATGCCGCAGTTGGTGCACGGGAACAGGCGATGTTTGGGCACGTATTGCAGCGCTTGGCCAATGGTGTCGGCCACCTGCTCGGGGGTTTCCACCACGTCGCTGGCCACGTCGATCACACCCACCATCACGTCTTTGCCCTCCAGCAGCGCCATCAAATGCGGCGGCACGTGCGAGTGGTAGCACTCCAGGCTCACTTGGCTGATGCTGCTTTTGGCAAGTGCTGGAAAGATCGCCTCGTACTGCCGCCACTCCTGGCCCAGGGTTTCCTTCCAGTCCAGGTTGGCCTTGATGCCGTAGCCGTAGCAGATGTGCACAGCAGTGGTGCAGGTGAGCCCTTTTGCGGCGCGTTCCAGCGCCTGCACGCCCCAAGTTGCGGCATCTTTCAAGTAAACGTTGAAGGCCGGTTCGTCAAACTGGATGATGTCCACGCCATCGGCCTGCAGCGCCAGCGCCTCCTGGTTAAGCAAGTCGGCAAAGGCCATGGCCATGTCGACCTTGCTGCCATAAAAGCGGTCGGCCACGGTGTCGACAATCGTCATCGGGCCGGGCAGGGTGAACTTGATTTTTTTGTTGGTGTGGGCACGCAGCAGTTGCGCCTCTAAAGCATGCACGCGGCCCTTGAGTTTGAGCTGTGCCACCACTTGCGGCACCTGCGCGTCGTAGCGGCCGTCTCTGATGCCCATCGTCACCTTGTGCTCAAAGTCGATGCCGTCAACCTGCTCCAGAAAGCCGTGCACGAAGTGTTGACGTGCCTGTTCGCCGTCGCCAATGATGTCCAGGCCTGCGTCCTCTTGAAGCTTGATCCACAGCAGCGTGGCATCGCGCTTGGCCTGCAGCAGCTCGTCGCCTTGCGCCTTCCATTGCGGCCAAAGTTTTTGCGTTTCGGCCAGCCAGGCGGGTTTGGGCAGGCTACCTGCAATGAGAGATTCAAACATGGGGGTCTCCTGGGATGGTTGAGGTTGTGGGTTGCGCTGCTTAGATCGCGATGCTAGCGCAGCGCGGTGCTGCCCTGCCCTATTCATGGGCATAGTCAGGCAGGCGCGCACCGCAATGGCGACAAAAATTGGCGTCGGGCATGTGGCCTTCGGTCAGGCATTCCTGGCAGGTGCGGGTGGTGGTGGGTGCTTTGCGGGCGTAGGTCATCTCGGCTGTGACGATGCCGGTAGGCACGGCCAGCGTGCCCCAGCCCAGCAGCATCATCAGTGATGCAATCAGCCGACCAAAGTCTGTTTTGGGCGTGATGTCGCCAAAACCCACCGTGGTCATGGTGGTGATGGCCCAGTAAACCGACGTGGGAATGCTGGTGTAGCCGTTGGCCGGGCCTTCCACCACGTACATCAGCGTGCCGATCACCAGCACAATCATCAGCACCGCTGCCAGAAACACCATGATCTTGCGCTGGCTGGCGCGCAAGGCCAGCCCAATGGCCTGGTATTCCGACACATAGGCGGTGAGCTTGAAGACCCGAAACACACGCAGCAAGCGCAAGATGCGCACGTCAACCAGCACCCCAACATCAGGAAACAGCAGCGCCAAATAGGTGGGCAACAGCGCCAGCAGGTCAATGATGCCGTAGAAGCTCAGGGCGTAGCGCAACGGGTGGCGCACGCACGCCAGCCGGGCGGCGTATTCCAGCGTGAAGACCAGGGTAAAAAACCATTCCGCCACGGTCAGCGCCAAGTGATAGTCTTGCCGTACTGTTTGCACGCTGTCGGCCATCACCACCGCCACGCTGGTCAAAATGACGGCAATCAAGACCTGGTCAAACCAGCGGCCAGCACGGGTGTCGGCTTCAAAAATAATGGTGTAGAGCTGCAAGCGCCAGCCAGACAAGGGTTTACCAAGCACATTGGCTTTATTCGAAGACATGGGTGACCTCAAAGTCGATCCGCTAAAAGGGGTTTTGCAAAGCTGCCCAATCATGGCACGCTTGCTGCTTGTATTGTCGGGCGAAGCGATTCGAATGAAGTTATGAACAAATTGCATGAAGCTCAAGCGTAAACCCGTAGCCGATTGAAGCAGGCGCGCTGCTAAAGTACAAAGCTTGTTGATTGGTGCAATTTGTTTCATCAACATTTGTTTTTTTATTATTTACATCAACTGGAGTTAAAACCCATGCGTTCAAGCAAAGTTAAAGCACTGGCCGTCGTTGCAGCCGCTCTTGGTATTTTGGTCACCGTGCCGGCTCAGGCGGGCAAAACGCTCGATGGCATCAAAGCCCGTGGGCAAGTGGTGTGTGGTGTGAACACCGGTCTGGCTGGCTTTGGTGCAGCTGATTCTTCCGGCAAATGGGGCGGCTTGGACGTAGACATGTGCCGCGCCATGGCGGCTGCCACGCTGGGTGATGCTGAAAAAGTGAAGTACGTGCCCCTGAACGCCCAACAGCGCTTTACGGCTCTGCAGTCTGGCGAAGTGGACGTGCTCTCGCGCAACACCACCTTCACCCTGACGCGTGATGCCTCTTTGGGTCTGAATTCCACCATGGTGACCTACTATGACGGCCAAGGTTTTATGGTGCCAGCCAAAAGCAAGATCAAAAGTGCCAAGCAGCTCAAGGGGCAAACCGTGTGCGTGCAATCGGGCACTACCACCGAAAAGAACCTGACCGACTATTCCAAAGCCAATGGCCTGAACATCAAGCCGGTGGTGTTTGAAAAACTTGAAGCGGCAGAAAACGCTTATTTCACTGGCCGTTGCATTGCCTACACCACCGATGCCTCTGGCCTGGCATCAACCCGCAACAAGGTTGCCAAAGACCCCAAAGACCACGTCATCCTGCCTGAGCTGATTTCCAAAGAACCTTTAGGCCCGATGGTGCGCCGCGGTGACGACGAGTGGTTTGCCATCGTCAAATGGACCATTTATGGTTTGATCGAAGCTGAAGAATACGGCATCAACCAAGCCAATGTGGATGCCCTCAAAGCCACTAGCAAAGACCCCGTGGTGCAACGCATCCTGGGCACCTCTGAAGACACCGGCAAATTGTTGGGCTTGAGCAAGGACTGGATGGCCAACGCCATCAAGGCCACCGGCAACTACGGCGAAATTTTTGAGCGTAACGTCGGTCCCAAATCGCCTCTGGGTCTGCCCCGTGGCCTGAACAACCAGTGGAACAAAGGCGGCCTGATGTACGCCTATCCGGTTCGTTAAACCGCTTTTATTGCGCACATAGCGCCGCCTGCGGTCGCCAAAAGCGATTCATGCGGCGCTTTTTCATTCAGGCACCGTACCCGGACTGCACAATGACTTCCAACACCCCTCCCAAAAAAAATAACTGGTCCTGGCGCAGCCAGGCCTTCCGGGGCCTTATTTACCAGGTGATCGCCATCGCAGCCATTGCGGGCGTGGTCTGGTTTCTGGCCCATAACACACTCACCAACATGCGGGTGCGCGGCATCCAGAGCGGCTTTGATTTTTTGAGCCAGGCCGCCGGCTTTGACATCGGTGAGAGCCTTTACCCGTTTGATTCCGCACAACCTTATTGGCAAGCGTTTTTGGTCGGTGTGACCAACACGCTGCGCGTGGCCGTGCTGGGCATCATTCTGGCCACGGTATTGGGCACGCTACTGGGCGTAGGCCGCTTCTCGCGCAACGCACTTGTGCGTGGGCTGTGCCTGAGCTACGTGGAGGCCTTCCGCAATATTCCGGTGCTGCTGCAACTGCTGTTGTGGTATGTGATTCTGACCGAAGTGTTGCCCGCCTCGTCAGAAGCCTGGGTGCTAGGCCCGCTGTTTTTGAGCAAAGGGGGGCTGAACTTTCCGATCCCCGTGTGGGGCACGGGTCAGCTGTGGGCCGCTTACGGCCTGCTGCCCGGTTTGTTACTGGGCTGGGCTTACCGGCAATGGGCTGTCAAGCAGTTTGAAGCCACTGGCAAAGCAGGCAGCATGGTCATTCTTCCTGCTTTGATCGTGTTGCTGGCCAGCGTGGCCGGTTGGGCTTTGGGGGGCGCTCCCACTGAGTTCAATCGCCCGTTCAAAGGCGACTTTTCCATCGAAAACGGTGGCGCACTCACGCCTGAATTTTTAGCCGTGTTGATGGGGCTGACGCTCTACACCGCGTCCTTCATTGCAGAAGTGGTGCGCGGCGGTATTGCGTCGGTAGCCCGTGGCCAGGGTGAAGCAGCTTCTGCGCTGGGTCTGAACAAGGCGCAAGAAATGCGTCTGGTGATGTTGCCGCAAGCGCTGCGCGTGATCATTCCCCCGCTGACCAACCAATACCTGAACCTGACCAAAAACTCATCCCTGGCGGTGGCCATTGGTTACCCCGATGTGGTGTCCATTGCCAACACCGCGCTGAACCAGACCGGGCGCGCAGTGGAATGCATCTCGATCGTCATGCTGGTTTACCTAAGCACCTCGCTGGGTACTGCCTTGCTGATGAACTGGTACAACAGCCGCTCGGCGATCAAGGAGCGCTGAAATGAGTAACACCATGAACACAAGTGTTTTCAAACCAATTGCCCCGCGTCCCGCCCCTGTTAACACTGAAGGCCCGGTGGCCTGGGTTCGTGCCAATTTGCTGGCCGACTGGAAAACCACGCTGGCCACCCTGCTGATTGGTGGTGTGTTGCTCTGGCTGGTGCCGCAACTGCTGAACTGGGGCGTCTTCAAAGCCGTTTGGATACCCAATTTTGATGCCTGCCGTGCAGAAGGTGCGGGCGCTTGCTGGGGCGTGATTGTCGAAAAGTACCGCATCATCATTTTTGGCCGTTACCCCTTTGATGAGCAATGGCGCCCCTTGGTAGCCACGGCACTGCTGATTGGCCTGCTGGTACTGAGCTGCATGCGCATGGCCTGGAAGGCCTGGCTACCGCTGGTGTGGCTGGTGGTGTTTACTGTTTTCTTCACCTTGATGCATGGCAACACCCTGGGGCTAAGCCAGGTCGACACCGACCGCTGGGGCGGCTTGCCGCTGACGATTTTGCTGGCCTCCGTATCGCTGGTGCTGTCTTTCCCGATTGCGCTGCTGGTGGCGTTGGGGCGGCGTTCCAACCTGCCGGCCATTCGCAGCTTTTGCACCATTTATGTGGAACTGATCCGCGGCGTGCCCTTGATTTCAGTGCTGTTCATGGCCTCGTTCATGTTCCCACTGTTCATGCCACCAGGGGTCAAGATTGACGTGCTGCTGCGTGTGCTGGTGGGCATCACGCTGTTTGCCGCCGCTTACTCGGCCGAGGTGATTCGGGGTGGCTTGCAAGCCGTGCCCAAGGGTCAAATTGAAGCTGCCGCCACGCTGGGCCTGAGCTACTGGCAAACCCAGCGCAAGATTGTGCTGCCGCAAGCGCTGGCGATGGTAGTGCCGGGCATCATGAACAACTTTATTTCAACCTTCAAGGACACCTCTTTGGTGACCATTGTGAGTTTGTATGAACTGACGGGCGCGATGAGTCTGGCGCTCAATTCAGATGCCGACTGGCGTCCGTTCACCATTGAAGGCTACATCTTCATTGCATTGATTTACTTTGTGTTTTGCTTCTCCATGTCGCGCTACAGCCATTGGGTAGAAACACAGGTCAACAAAAGCAAATTGAGGTAATACGGCAGGAAACATGTGCCCCCGTAGGGCGGGTTTCAACCCGCCATGGACGGTGCAAGTCGCCCTACCCGCAAACCCGCATATCACGCCAAACAACTGATCAAAATTTCAGGCAACAAAAATCATGACCGACACCCAAACTACTCCCATCATCACTTTTGACAAGGTCAACAAGTGGTACGGCAACAATTTTCACGTGCTGCGCGACATTGACCTGAGCGTGGCCAAAGGCGAACGCATCGTCATTTGCGGCCCGTCTGGTTCGGGCAAATCCACGCTGATCCGCTGCATCAATCGCCTGGAAGAGCACCAGCAAGGTCGTCTGATCGTTGACGGCACCGAGCTGTCTGACGACGTCAAGGCCATCGACGCGGTGCGCAAGGAAGTCGGTATGGTGTTCCAGCAGTTCAACCTGTTCCCGCATCTGACCGTATTGGAGAATTTGACGCTATCGCCCATGTGGGTCGGCAAAATGCCCAAAAAAGAGGCTGAAGAAAAAGCCATGTTCCAACTCAACCGGGTACGCATTGCAGAACAAGCTGGCAAATACCCCCTGCAACTCTCAGGTGGCCAGCAGCAACGTGTGGCAATCGCCCGCGCGCTGTGCCTCAAGCCCAAGATCATGCTGTTTGACGAACCCACCAGCGCGCTTGACCCCGAGATGATCAAGGAAGTGCTCGACGTGATGATTGCCATGGCCGACGAGGGCATCACCATGCTGTGCGTCACCCACGAAATGGGTTTTGCCAAAGCCGTGGCCGACCGGGTAATTTTTATGGACCAAGGCCAGATCGTCGAGCAAAACAACCCGCACGACTTCTTCAACAACCCACAGAACGAGCGCAGTAAAGACTTTTTATCGAAGATTTTGGGGCATTGATTCACCAGACCAAACCCGCGTGAAACAAGGCGCTATTGGCGCGTGTGGCTTGCGCGGTGGCGCAAAATGTTGTTGTCGCGCAGCGCGGCGTGTTTGGTGACCCGCCCGGCCATGCGCTTGCGCCACATTCTGAAGGACGAGGGTTTCATGTGCTGGCGCATCAAGGCCACAACCGCAGATTCGTTCAATCCAAACTGCACTTGAATCGCCTCAAAGGTCGTGCGATCTTCCCAGGCCATTTCCACAATTCTGGAAACCTCAGATTCGGTCAGTGCATCCACCTCAGCTCCCCGCCACCTTCATCTTGTTGACCAGTATGGACCCCACGGTTTTGGAACCATAGGCGTAACGGTCAGCGCCCACCGCCACAATGCCTTTGAGCATGGCCAGCATGTTCCCGGCAATGGTGATCTCATGCACCGGGAATGCAATACGGCCTTTTTCAACCCAAAAACCGCTGGCCCCACGCGAATAGTCGCCGGTGACGTAATTCACGCCGCTGCCCATCAGCTCGGTCACAAACAGGCCAGTTCCCAGGCGCTGCAACATCGCGTCCAGGTCGTCCCCGGCACGGGTCAGGCGCGAACTCAGCACCAGGTTGTGTGAACCACCCGCATTGCCGGTGGTTTTCATGCCCAGCTTGCGTGCCGAGTAGCTACCCAAGAAATAGCCTTGGACCTTGCCCGCTTCCACCACGCTGCGGGCTTGCACGCGCACGCCTTCATCATCAAACGGCGAGCTGCCTTTGCCAAGTTTGACAAACGGGTCTTCCAGAATGTCGATGTGTTTGGGCCAGACTTGCTTGCCCAAACTGTCCAGCAAAAATGAGCTTTTGCGGTACAGCGCTCCGCCGCTGATGGCTTGCACAAAGCTGCCCAACAGGCCGGCGGCCAAGGGCGCCTCAAACAACACCGGGCATTCGGTGGTGGCAATCTTGCGCGCGTTCAGTCGGCTCAAGGCGCGTTCAGCGGCGTAGCGCCCTACGGCCTCGGGCGATGCCAATTGCGCCGCATTGCGCTCAGAGCTGTACCAATAGTCGCGCTGCATGTCGTCGCCCTTGCCGGCAATGGGTGACACCGACAACGAATGCCTTGAGCTGGCATAGCCGCCACGAAACCCATGCGTATGGGCGCTGAAAAAATGTGACTGCTGCGCCGACACGCTGGCCCCTTCGCTGTTGGTGATGCGCTTGTCCAGCTTGAGTGCAGCAGCCTCGGTCTTCAGAGCCAGCTGCGCGGCTTGCTCGCTGCTGATGGCCCAGGGGAAAAACAGCTCCAGGTCGGTGCGCTGCTCATCCGGCTGGGCAATGTCAGCGGCATCTGGCAAGGCGGCAAACGGGTCTTCGGCGGTGAAACGGGCAATGTCAAATGCGGCTTGCACGGTTTGTTCTATGGCCGCTGGCGAAAAATCTGAAGTGCTGGCACTGCCCCGACGTTGACCCAGGTGCACCGTGATACCCAGACCTTTGTCGCGGTTGCGTTCCACGTTTTCCAGCTCACCTTTGCGCACCGACACACTCAGGCCACAACCTTCGCTGGCTTGCGCAGAGGCATCGGAGGCACCGAGCTTTTTGGCATGCTGCACGGCGCTGTCCACCAAGCCTTCAAAAAAGGCTCGGCTGTAGGCAAAACCACTGTCCGCCTGGGCGGGTGGTTTCACAGAGGTGGCGCGGGGTTTGCGGGCGGCGGGCTTGGGCGTGTTGGTTTTTTTCATGGCGCAGCTATGATACTTGGCTATGTCAAGAAAACTTAAAAAAGGCTATTTTGTTCGCGGTGAGTTCGTAGCCGAAGGCAGCGAACGCGATATTGAGCTCAAAGCCGAGCTCAAGGGCACTGACGATCAAAGCCGCACCGACCTCAAACGCGAAAGCACTGAGCTGCAAAAGCTTGGGGCTGATTTGCTCACCCTGCGCGCCGACCTGCTGGCGGGCTTGGCACTCAGCGACAAGCTCAAAGATGCCCTTGCCGATGCCAAACGCATCACCAACTTTGAGGGCAAACGCCGTCAAATGCAGTTCATCGGCAAGCTGATGCGCCTGCTGGAGCCTGACATGGTGGCTGCCGTGCGTGCTGCTTTGGACGAACAAGCCAACGGCTCAGCCGCTGAAAAATTGGCGCTGCACCAGGCTGAAGTCTGGCGCGACCGCCTGATCAATGACGAAGACGCTGCCGCGCAATGGATCAACCTGAACCCCGGCTGCGACACCCAGCAACTGCGCGCCCTGATCCGCCAGGCACGCAAAGATGCCAAACCCGAAAAACCCGGCGCAGCACCGCGCCACGGCCGCGCCTATCGCGAGATTTTTCAGCTGGTGCGTGATGCGTTTGGCGCTGTGCCGGTGCGCGAGCCCGATGCCCCTTCTTTCAACCCGTCACACGAAGCTTCATGAACACTGCCGCCGACAACCCCAACCCCTATCCTGCCGTCAAGATCGGCATCGTGTCGGTGAGCGACCGGGCCTCTGCGGGCGTGTATCTAGACAAAGGCCTGCCCGCGCTGCAAGACTGGTTGAGCCGTGCGCTCAAAAACCCGCTGCAGTTCGAGCCACGCCTGATTCCAGATGAGCAACAAGACATTGAAGCCGCACTGATAGAACTGGTGCAGTCTGGCTGTGCCCTGGTGCTCACCACCGGCGGCACAGGTCCTGCCCTGCGCGACGTGACCCCCGAGGCCACGCTGGCCGTAGCGCACAAAGAGATGCCCGGTTTTGGTGAGCAAATGCGCCAAATCAGCCTGCATTTTGTGCCCACCGCCATTCTGTCAAGACAAGTGGCGGTGATTCGTGACCAAACCCTCATCATCAACCTGCCCGGCCAGCCCAAATCCATTGCTGAAACGCTAGAAGGCCTGCGCGATGCCGACGGCCAATCCATCGTGCCCGGCATTTTTGCCGCAGTGCCCTACTGCATCGACCTGATTGGCGGCCCGTATCTGGAGGCGGATGCGGCCGTCTGCAAGGCGTTTAGACCCAAGGCCGCCATCAAAACTTTTATATAAAATTGGCCTCTAGCCCTTAATATGAAAGGGCTAGTAGCTATATAAGCTATAGCAAACTTTCATCTGTCAAACCCTCTTCAAGAGGTCTCTTGATCATGCCTATTTACCGCTGTAACAAATGTGGATTTATCTCAGACACCATAACTGCACCTCCTGGTGACAAGGTCAATTGCGCACACTGTGCCAATGCTTGCAACGTTTATGAAACTACTTTTTTTGTTGGCAAACTGATTGAACGTTACACCGCTGCGTTGCGAGAAATTGAGTCCTTGAAGTCTGATGACAAACCCAACTTGCCAATCCCGCTGCCAACAACTCAAAATCAAGATCCGCAGCAGGCCACAGTGTCCATGCTGCTTGACACGCTCGACGTACACAACACCAGCCAGTTCGCTACACCCGAGCAACATCAGCCTCTTCAACAGTGGTTTGCAGCGCGCCATATAAAGACCCAGTTTGATTACAGCAATGTCGATACCAGCGGTTTTTTTGACGATGCTGCATGCACACTGGGCAATAACTTTGCACTTTTTGGTGAACTCCTGGATCGCATCCGCTACGCCTACCGCAACAGCCACAGCGGTTTAAATCTTGAACTCGCATCGCTGAGCCAGAAGGACGCTCAAGCCCTCAACAACCTGTGCCGTCAGTTTTACAGCCACACGCTGTTTGCAAGGTATCACTACCAAAAGCCAGAAAAAATGGTGCGGTTAACACTTCAAACGGCCAGCACAGTGCGTCAGTTTTTTGAAGGTGGCTGGCTGGAGTGGTTTGTGTTTATGGCATTGCTGGCACAACTCAAAACGAAAAAGCAGCCGTTTTCATGCGCGCGCGGTGTGAAGGTTATTTTCCCCAATGAAGACCTGCATGAAATCGACGTGATGGCCTTGGTGGACGGTCAGACACCGATTTATATTGAATGCAAAACTGGCGAATTCCGCCGCGATATTGACAAGTTCCTGAGGCTAAAAAAACGCCTGGGGCTGACACGCCAGCAGTTCATCATCTGCGCCAGTGACTTGAGTGAAGAACAAGCTGCTGGCCTCACAGCAATGTATGACCTGACGTTTGCCAATCTAAATACCCTGGCGGACAAATTGGACGACGTCTGTCGTTTGTACTAACTTTCATGGAACCGACCACCCTCGGGACATGAAAGTTATTGCACGTTAACGCCTCTTCTTTTTAGTTGTCACAGATTTGACGGGCTCGGCTATTAACACCTCAAGCTGCACATCTTGCACATCGGTGAGCCCGGCGCGGGTGCGCAAACCCAGGCGCAGCCGCTCTTTCTCTGCCGTACCCAGCGCATCACGTAAATGCAGTTGCACCAATAACAAGGGGCGCTCAGCTGCAGGCTCGCCTGGCCTACCAGCCAAACTGCGAAACCCTGAACTCACGTTGACTTGCAGCGCTTGCGGAAACTGCGCCCGCACCTCGCGGTAAATGGCCTGCAACGGCAACTGAGACCGGGTGGTTTTTTGGACTGCTTGCAGCTCGGCTTGAAGACTTGCGATACGCGCATCACGTTCAGCCAGATCAGTATGGTTGGACTGCAGCAGCTCGTTGAGCAAATCTTTCTTGACCACATTCATGTCCAGCGTGGCCTGGCCAGACTGCACCAGATACAGCTTGACATTGGCCAAACCAAACTCAGGCAAGCGCTTTTCAACCGCACTAATCTCGGCCGCCGACAGGCGATCCCCAACCAAATTGACCTGTAGCTGCCCGGCGTTGAAATCCGGCTCTTGCGACACCACCAGCACATTGGGCTTGCTACGCAAGACCTGTTGGACGAACTGCGCCGCATTCGCGTCAAACCACTCCCGTTGCACCAGGTTAATGGCCAGAAAAACGCTGGGAACCATGGTCAGCAACACCACCAAGCCAATGACTGTTCGCCGCTTGAGGATCGAGCGGTCTTCGAGCACTTTCAGGCTGGGCAAACGCATCAGCCGCACCATCATCAAGGTGGCAATGGCTATGAACACGCTGTTGATGGCAAACAGGTAAAACGCACCCAAAAAATACGACAGGTTGCCCGTGGCCAGACCATACCCGGCGGTGCACAGCGGTGGCATCAAGGCAGTGGCAATGGCCACGCCGGGCACCAGATTGGACTTGATGCGCCGGGTGGCACCAATCGCGCCTGCCAGACCGCCAAACAACGCTATCAAAACATCCCAAATCGACGGTGTGGTGCGCGCCAGCAGCTCAGAATGCGCCATCGTCAGCGGTGTCACCAAAAAATATAACGTCGAGGCAATCAGGCTGATCAATGCCGCCAATCCCAGGTTGAAAAGCGCCGTACGCATCAGCGCCGAGTCGTTGATGCCCGCACCGTAGCCCAGCGCCATGATGGGGCCCATCAACGGGGAAATCAGCATAGCGCCAATGATCACCGCAGTCGAGTTGACATTCAGGCCGATCGAGGCAATGACGATGGCAAACATCAACACCCACAAATTAGTCCCCCTGAATTCCACACTAGCACGAAACGTGGCATCAATCTCGGCCGTGTCGGCCTGGTCGTGACGCAAATCAAAGCGTCTGAAAAGGCGCAGCCTGAGAGCACGGTAGGGCATAAAGGTAACAACTTTCAGTTTGAATTCAAACGAACGTTCAAGGTACCCGAGCGCACATGCAAGTCACGCTGCGGGAAGGGAATTTCAATCTGGCGCCGCGCCAATTCGTCGTCAAGCGCCCACATCAGCTTGGCGTGCGAGCCCGCCGGGGTGGTGGTCAGACGGCGGTTGACCCAGACCACCAGCTCATAGTTGACCGCGTTGTCGCCATAGCTCACCAGCCAGACGGCAGACTGGCGCTGCGCGTCTTCTTGCACGCCATCGACCCGCCTGGCCGCCGCCAGCCCGGCCTCTTGCACCAACTCTTTGCGTGTACCGTAAGCCACGCCAAACGGCACATGCATCCGGCGAAAGGCATCGTCATGCGTCCAGTTGATGACACGGTTGTTGATAAATTGGGAGTTGGGTACCAGTACGTCAACCGAGTCATTGGTGGTGATCCGGGTGTAGCGCATGGCAATTTCGCGCACATGCCCGCGCACGCCCGATTCAAGGTCTACAAAGTCACCGACCTTCAAACTGCGTTCTAGCAAAATAATCACGCCCGAGACAAAGTTGCTGACGATGTTTTGCAGGCCAAAGCCCAGGCCAACGGCCAAGGCACTACCCAGCATCGCAATATTGCTCAGATCAATACCCAAATAGTTCAACCCGATCAGCGTGCCCACCAACCACACCACATAACGCAGCAAGCGGCTGAACATGTGAATACTCGCCAGCGTTGACGGCTCGTCACTGTGCCGGGCCGCCACCCGCTGCAGGGCTATTTCAAATAGACGGGCCAGCCACCAGATCACCAGTAAAAAAGCCACCACCAACAAAAAACTGGCGCTGGTCACAGGCTTGCTTCCCAATGAGAACAGCGGTGTGTTCAAAGACTCAATCAAATTCTGCATAAATCACCAATCAAGAGATATCGCCCTGTCAAAGGATTCGGTAAGGCCTAAAAAAACCGCCCAGCCGGTCAGGCGGGCGGCATTGCAGCACAGGGGCTGAGCCCTCATAGCGGGTTCGGACGCTATTTCCCCACAAGTTGTGTGAGCTTGTCGGCCTCAAAATGCTCTTGACGCGCGGCGTCGACCGGCACGATGGATGCCACCTGTCGCGGGCAGTTGAGTTGCTCGATGGCTTGCCAGAGCATGGCGATCTGGTGCTCTTGACCTGCAGCGCTGTCGATCAGGCCACGCATGGCCTGGCTCAGCGGGTCATCGTTTTGCGTCACGCCATAGGCTGAAAACCCCATTTTGGCGGCCACTTCCTCGCGCTTGACATCGAGCTCGGCCTGGATGATGCGCGCCGGGTTACCCACTGCGGTGGCTCCGGCGGGCACGGGTTTGGTGACTACCGCGTTGGAGCCCACCTTGGCCCCATCGCCCACGGCAAAGCCGCCCAGCACCTGTGCGCCCGCACCCACCACCACACCACGACCCAGCGTGGGGTGGCGCTTGACCCCCTTGTAGAGTGAGGTGCCGCCCAGGGTCACGCCCTGGTAAATGGTGCAGTCGTCACCAATTTCTGCGGTTTCGCCCACCACCACGCCCATGGCATGGTCAAAAAATACCCGTTCGCCAATTTTGGCGCCAGGGTGGATTTCAATGCCGGTAAAAAAGCGAGCCAGGTGCGAGGTAAAACGCCCCAGCCATTTCAGGCCATGAGTCCAAAACCAGTGCGCCAACCGGTGCAGGATGACGGCGTGCAGACCGGGGTAGCAGGTCAACACTTCCCAGGTGCTGCGTGCGGCGGGGTCGCGCTCCAGGATGCATTGAACGTCGGATTTGATGCTTGAAAACATAGGTTGCTAGTCTAACGTCCATGTTCAACTAGGACACCC
>Ga0210033_1002490_pt1 | contig 15642 bp, 14 predicted proteins | sample CryGeymeta201501_FD_185465 | JGI IMG/M metagenome (GOLD analysis project Ga0210033, IMG submission 185465) | Groundwater microbial communities from Crystal Geyser aquifers in Utah, USA - Crystal Geyser metaG 2015-01 (SPAdes) (version 2) | ecosystem: Environmental > Aquatic > Deep subsurface >... | reverse complement strand
ATCACGAGGCGTAAAGAATATTGCGGAAAAAATGCGCCAATTACTTTTGAATACACGACAATTACTCGATATACTCAAAATGACCAAAAATAGTTGCAGGGTGGCCTAGAACAAATTTGCCGTGATGGAGCACCTTCGGATATTGACAGAAAAAGTATTTGAACGCTTACAGCATCACCACTTATCGGCAAAAACCATCACATTAAAAATCAAATTTGCCGATTTCAGACAGATCACCCGCTGCACAACACACTCCGAAGCGTTTAGCGATGCGGATCAGATGCTTACGCTTCTATCGAGTCTGCTTGAGCTGAGCCTGACTGATCAGCCTGCCGTACGCTTGATCGGTGTCACTGCCAGCGGATTTGATCATGGTCCCCAAATCACTCCACAAAAAACCGGATCTAAACCTCGCCAACTGCCTTTGCATCTTGAAAACTGATTGTGAAGATAAAATACCGTCAATCAGAAGCAGATTTAGACATCAGCCCGGATTACTCATAAATTCTGTGCACCCTTGCTTGCCCCTTTGTCCGCAACGATTCATGAATAATCCGGGTTAGTGACATACTCGGTAATAATTTTGCTTAGTTCTGAAACCGAATAAGGTTTGCAGATAAAAGTATAATTCAGAGTTGTTGGAAGCCCTGTTTCCATTCCAACACCTCGTTGATAGCCGGAGGCAAAAATAACCGGCAACTGTGGATTCATCTTATGAATGAGCATAGCAGCTTCTATACCGCCCATTTTTGGCATCACCACATCAGAAATCATCATGACAATCTCTTGTTTATGCTCTTCATACAAAGCCAGCGCCTGCTGACCATGAAGCGCAGTCAAACAGCGGTAGCCCAACTGGTTGAGAATTAATTTCGTTACCACCAGAACAGATTCTTCATCATCAACCAGCAGTATCAATTCACCATAGCCCTCATTTACTTCTTCCAGAGCTTCCTCATGATGAAAAATTATCATTTCCTGCAAAGGAAAATACAGGTGAAATGTGGTTCCCTTACCAACCTGACTTTCCACATCCACCAACCCCTGATGTGAATGAATAGAGCCATACAGCATGGCAAGTCCCAGACCAGTACCCTTACCGGCTTCTTTGGTGGTATAGAACGGTTCGAAAATATTTCCCAGCTGATCTTCCTCAATACCGCAACCGTTATCACTGACAGAAAGCCGAACATAGCGACTGTGTTCAGCAACATCATAACGTTTGGCGAAATTGACATCAGCCGTAAAGCGCTGAACTGCAACGTTGATTTCAGGTTTATCATTATCGGCTACCGCATGACTCGCGTTAATCAATAAATTAAACAGCATTTGCTGAATCTGGGTGGTGTCTCCCATGATCACCATATCGCCTTTTTCGAAATTATATCCGAGGTGCACAGATTCAGGCACAATAGCCTTGGCCATTTTAATAGCCTCGCCAATGAAGACCCGCAAATCGAACTGCACCATATCAACCTTGCCTTTACGCGAAAAGGTCAGCAGTTGCCGGATCATATCAGCCGCGTGAAAACCAAGGTGTTCGGCTTCTTCGATAGACTTGGCAATAGTATTCTCTCCGGCATCCTGTGCCTGCATGCGAGCCAGAAATAATTGTCCGGTAATACCGGTCAACACATTATTAAAGTCGTGAGCCATACCACCGACCAATGTTCCGATGGCCTCCATTTTCTGAGCCTGACGGAATTTATTCTCCAGTGCTTCCTGCTCGGTCATATCTTCTTCAATGCCAACGTAATGTGTGATTTCACCTGTTGAATTACTGACAGGAGAGATCGAAAGTCTGGCCGAAAACAGCGAGCCATCTTTACGCTTGTCGATAATTTTTCCGTGCCAAACCCTGCCCAGTGTCAAAGTTCGCCACATGCCGCGATAAAAACTATCGTCATGCTCACCACTCTTGAGCATGCTGGGATTTTGACCTATAGCTTCTTCAGCCGCATAACCGGTAATACGGGTAAATGCCGGATTTACATATTCAATAACACCATGAATATCGGTCAGAACTAACGACTCCTGCATTTGTTCAACAGCGTGAAATAACTTCCTGAATTCTTCCAGAATTCTTTTCTGCTCGGAAATATTCCGTAAAAAACATGCGAAACCGGAAATGTCAGCGTAATTGACTTTTGATAAGGTCATTTCAGCTTGAAAAGTAGACCCATCGACCCGGCAGCCGGTACATTCGATAAACTGATGTTCACTGGTTGGTACAAGTTTTCCGGATGCCGTCTGAATATATCGCTCACATGGTTCGCCGATGGCCTCTTCAAGACGAAAACCAAATTCACGCTCTGCTGCCGGATTCACATCCTGAATCAGGCCTTGCTCATCACACGTGATGATGCAATCCATGGCCGCATCCTGAATGGCGGCTTTCATTTTATTGCCCTGGGCGCTTTGTCTGAGGGTATGTGCCAGAGAAACAAACCAGAGCAATATGCTACCCGTGATAAAGATAATCAGCATCAACTCCACTGCATCTTGTCGACATTCATTTCTGATCGTTTCAATCCGCGATTGATCCATAAAAGAAACAACACGCCATAAATATGGCTGACTCTCGTTGATATCCGTATGTGATTTTTCTGATGACCAGACCATACCAATACGTTCGGCTTCAGATTTCGGGTAAAGTGTTTCGAAAGAAAACAACCCCTGTTCAGTCAAAGTTTGACCATATTCCAAAGCTTTCATTTGTTGCCAGACTTGCGGGTAATCTTGAGCAAACGAAACATGCTCGCGACCGGGCAACATAAAGCCAAAGGTTTTGCTAAGATCATTGGCATGTAACCAGTAACCATCAGCATTGAGTAACATAACATCGCTGATACTCTGCTTATGTGTATTCTGAAACCTGTCCAACAAATGCTGGCCAAGATAATTAAGAATAACGACGCCCCTGAACTTCCTGTCAGCATCAAATACCGGCATGGCAAATCGAATAACCGGCTTGAACGGTATCTCAATTTTACCGTGCTCCACATTCAAATCAAAAGGTGACAGATACACTTCACCCCGTCGCAATTTTGCAGTTTCCTGGAAATAATATCGCGCACCTTTATTTTGCAGCTTGTCGTCCGGAACCAGTGTGGCATCCCCGTCATGGTAATTAATGCGGATAACTTCCATGCCTGTCTGATCGAGATAGCGTACTTGCTCATAAAATTGTTTGTTCATGGAAAAAGCTACCATGTCTTCTTTCAGTGCCTCGCGATGCTGAAAGTCCATATGCATCTCAGTGAGTGAAGCAATAGCCTGAAGATCGCTGATAACCGGATAAAACACATCGGCAATAACGTTATGCCCCAGCTTCACCAGGCCGGATTCTTTTTGCTTTACTAATTCGAAACGATCCGAGAAATGGTGCAAATAACTATAATATCCAATCCCCCCCGTCAGAATAAGCAGAGGCAACAACAGAAGTAAAAAAACTCGAATAGCGCCGCGCCAGCCATAAACAATCGAGTCAGAAGCCATTTTTATCTTTAAATTTTCCAATCCAACCCCATGAATTCAACACTTGGGGAATTACAAACCTCTCCCAACGAGAATTTATCGTATGATAGCCGCAAGCAAAAAAAACACTCCGACTTCGCGTCAATATGCATGCAAGCATCTACGAAAACAATATATACATTAAGAAAAATTAATTCCCAAGTTCATCCGTCATACGGCCAGCGCTATCGGAGAAACTCAGAATAAACATGTATCTTCCACACAAAAAAAGCCAGTTCTGTTGTAAAGCTGTTTTAGAAGTTAGCATAGCCGCCATGAATGAACCAGAACGTTTCCGCAGCCCTGAATATTTGAATGTGCTTGATCCGTCTCCGGCCAGTCAGGCCTGTCAAATCGAACCCTCCGCCATACAATGTATGCAGCAATGGGCTGAATCCGGCTATCCCAATGAAATCTGCGGCCTGTTGATCGGCACTATCAACACACAAGGCTGGCTCATCAGTAAAGTGGTGCAAATCGACAACCTTAATCACGCCAGAGCCAGTGACCGCTTTCAACTGGACCCGGCCGGCTATCAGGCTGTCGATAAATCGCTGCGCGGCAGCGGCGAAGAAATCATTGGTGTATTTCACTCTCATCCCGATTGCCCGGCTAAACCCTCACCGACCGATATGGAAAACGCATGGGAAGGATTCCTTTACCCGATTATCAGCGTCCATCAGGGAAAAATACATGAGCTGCGTGGCTGGTGCGTCAACGATGCCGGAAAACAATTTCAATCTGTCCCTATGCAATCTATCTCTGTTCATCTGCAATCCGGCAGTACTTCGGTATAAACCATGATGAAATTTCATTTTATGCTGCTGGCTATCGGCATTAGTCTTAGCGCCTGCACACATCAAAAAGTATCAAGCGGACCATCTCTGGCCATCGCGCCGCAAAAAACAACCCAGCAAAAGGTCAATGCGCAACATAACATCGATGAGATGATCGCCAGACGCAGCAACGCTTCGCTCTACCTGTCAGCCCAGCGTGCCATGCAGGATGGTGAATACGAACTGGCCATCCGTTTTCTGGCAACGCTGACAACGCGCACCTCTGCTGCAGAACCGAAACTCCATCTGGCCGAACTCTGGCTGACGTTGCGACAGCCGCGCAGAGCATTTGAAATCACTCTGCCGTTGATCGAGCAGGAGCAAACGCTTGATATTAGCTTTGATGACAGGCGAAATCTGCATTTTCTCTATGCTCGTGCGGCTGCTTTATCCGGAGAGTCGGCGCTGGCCGAACGCGAATTGCATCAATTACTGGCTGAAGAACCCGCCTGGGAAAATGCCCGTTTGTTACAGATTCAATTGTATATGCAGCAACAAGAATGGCAGTTGGCGCTTAAAGCCATTGACGCGGGTCTGAAATCCCTGCCCTCACCTGATTTTTATCGTCATCAGGCCATGATTTATCAACATCTGGGACAACTGAAAAAAACCATTACCAGCCTGCAGCATATGCAACAGCTGATGCCGAACGACCCGCTACCCGTCCTGCTGCAAAGTCAGCTCTACCTTTCACAGCAGAACATGGCAGATGCCGAGCAAATTTTACGTGATTATCTGACTGAATATCCCGATGCCTTGACTGTATACAATGCTCTGGGACAAATTCTGGTTCAGTCCAATCGCCTGCCTGAAGCCATTGAAATCTATCAACTTCTGCTCGTGAAATCCGGTAGCCAGGCTGAAGTCCACTCGGCACTCGGACTGATTTATTTCCAAACCAGACAATTCAGTGAAGCTGAACAACAATTCCGACAAGCACTAGCACAAAAAGACAATGATGAATACCGTTATTATCTTGGCGCCAGCCTCGAATCTTTACAGAAGTTGCAACAAGCAAAAAAAGAATACCTGGCCATTGCCACGACATCGATTCACTGGATTGATGCTAATTTACGACTTTCCTCGATAGCGTTTCTCAACAAGGACTTTTCTCAGGCCAGTGCATACCTGAAAAACATTCTGACCAAACAACCGAACCATGCGGATGCCTGGGTCATGCTATCTTCAATCTACCTGACACAGGAAAAATACCGCGAATTAATCGACGAAACCAAAGCGATAACCGAACTGAAACATATACCGAGCCGTTTAACGATCAATCGTGCCATGGCTTTTGAAAAATTAAAAAATTATGAGCAACTGGATAACACACTGAAAAAACTCATCGAGGCAGAGCCGAACAATTCCGAAGCACTCAACTTTCTCGGCTACAGCTTTGCTGAACGCGGCGTGTATCTCGATGAAGCTAAAACTTACATTGAGCGTGCTTTGACGATTAAACCCAACGATGGTTATTACCTGGATTCTCTGGCATGGGTATATTATCGCTCTGGTCAATTCAAGCTGGCCGAAGAAACGCAGCGACAGGCTCTGCAATACTTATCCGATGATCCGGTCATGACCGAACATCTGGGTGACATGTTGTGGGAGCAGCAGCGCTACGATGAAGCCCGTGAAGTTTGGCAACAGGCCATCAAGCTAGGACATGAATCAAAAAGCTCTTTGCGTAAAAAAATCGGCCGCAAACCGTGAACATAAGACAGGTCTGAATTCATATGCGCATTTCCCTGTTTGTGGGCTTAAGTCTGATCGCATTACTTTCAGGCTGCGCCAACATACCGCATACACTATCTTCCACACAAACCAGCAGCATCGGCCCTTACGAAAGCTTCGAAGGTCGCCTTATGGTTATTCAGCCCAATAAACGCTGGCAGGTTCAAATTCAGTGGCAGGGAACCCCTGATCAGGGGCGCGTTCGCCTGACCCATGCTGCCAGCGGAAGAATCGTCTACCTGACATGGGCTGGTGATCACATGTCGATGCTCGACAATCAGACTTCCGACCCCCTGCCCCGCTACAAATCGATCAGCAAATCTGAACTGGCACAGCAGGGCTTGGTTATCCGACCGCAACAACTTGCATCGATATTGCAGGGCAAGATTCCCGCCAGCCTGAAACAGCAGCAAACCAACCAGTGGAAAGGTTCGCTCAACCACAGCCTGATTCAACTGGAGTGGAATCCACAGCTGAAAAAATTAAGCCTGAAAGACAGCAGCCACGGCAATATCGCCATCCTGCTGATTGAACATGACACATCTAAACATACATCCAAACATGCAACAGACTAACATGAACAAATATCCGGCACCGGCCAAAATCAACACCCATTTACTGGTAGAAGGACTCAATGCCAAAGGTATGCATTTGTTGCACACAGGCTTCATTTATGTCGATTTATCTGATCAGTTATACATCAAACCAGCTGAACACATCATTGTAAGCTGCTCCAACGAAGCGTTTTCTGGTGAAAAGAATCTTGTTTTCAAAGTGCTCGAGGCCCTGCGCAGCAAACATGGTATTTTACAGGGACTGCATGTGCATATCGAAAAACACATCCCTGATCAGGCAGGGCTCGGCGGTGGCTCATCCGATGCTGCTACCGCATTGATGGTTGCCAATCAGCTATGGAATCTTCAGATATCCATGCAGGATATGATTACCTTCGCCACGCCGTTTGGCGCTGATATTCCATGCTTCTTATTCAGTCAGGCCAGTTTTGCCCGTAACGTTGGCGACCATCTGCAAAAAAACCCGTGGATCGACAAGGAACCTCGCCTGACAAACGGCTTTGTTTGTTTATCCAGACCGAAGCATGGACTCAGCACCCGTAGCGTGTTTGAGCATTTTGATGCGATTCATGCATTGACCCAAGAATCGGGCGCCGATACTATGCGCGCCGATTCACTGAGAGACGCTTTCATTGGTTTGGATCTGAGGCCGGAAAAATATTCGTTGGCATATCCTTACCTCGGTCAGAACGCATTGGAAGCCAGTGCTGCAACGCTCCTGCCAGAGCTCAATGCGCTGCTTGATGAACTGAAGGCTTCCGGATTGCCGGCCTGGATGAGTGGTAGTGGATCAACCTGTGTTGCATTATGTACAACACAGGAAGAAGCAAGCGTGCTTGCAAGGACGTTAACAGCGAAACATTTGGCTGACTGGACATATGTCGGCAAACTGTTAACGAAACACCCTATGCAGGGTGAGGAAAATTGGGACGTAGCCAAGCGGTAAGGCAGCGGGTTTTGATCCCGTCATGCGGAGGTTCGAATCCTCCCGTCCCAGCCAGTTTTGAGCACCGGCACACCATGGCGTGTTTTCCGGCCATCAAAAGCGGACTGATAAAGCAGTCACAAAACCGATTTTCCAGAAGGTTGTCTGAACATTGTGAATATAACAAAAAAGACTAGCCTGAAGGACCTCAACCAGGCAGAGGATCGTCCATGAACAGCGCGCATAAATTCCGTATTTTTTCAGGAACCTCCAATCCAAAGTTAACGCAAGCCATTTGCAACCATATCGGTATGCCTTTGGGGAATATGTATATCCAGCGATTTTCGGACGGGGAAATTTTTCTTCAATTTCAGGAGACGATTCGCGGCCTCGATGTTTTTTTCATCCAAAGCACTTCCGCACCCACCAACGATAACCTGATGGAACTGCTGATCGCCATTGATGCAGCAAAGCGTGCTTCAGCCAGACAAATATGTGCTGTAATCCCCTACTTCGGCTATGCCCGGCAGGACAGAAAAAGCTCTGGCAGAACCCCTATTTCTGCCAAGCTGGTCGCAGACCTGATCCAGACTGCCGGTGCAACTCGCATCCTTACCATGGATTTGCATGCCACTCAGATTCAGGGCTTTTTCAACATTCCCGTTGATAATATTTTCGCCATCCCTTTGTTTTCCAAAGACATTGAAGAAAAGCACGATATGGACAACATTATGATCGTGTCACCGGATGTCGGGGGCGTGGTACGCGCCCGTGCTCTGGCCAAAAAATTACATGCCGATATCGCCATCGTCGACAAACGCAGACCCGCTCCAAACGTGGCAGAGGTCATGAATATCATCGGTGATATCGAAGGAAAAGACTGCGTCCTGATCGATGACATGGTCGACACCGCCGGTACGCTGACCAATGCCGCCGATGCACTGCTGGCGCATGGCGCAAAAAGTGTAGCCGCATACTGCACCCACGGCGTTCTTTCCGGCCCTGCGGCTGAGCGCATCACCAAATCGGGACTTTCCGAGCTGGTCATTTCTGACAGCATTGCACAACCAGAACATATCATTTCAACCGGCAAAGTTCGTTGTATCCCAATCGCACCTCTGATGGGCGAAGCCGTTCGCCGCATCTACGACGCACGTTCAATCAGCAGTCTTTACGATTAATGCTCTGCCAAAAGGCGAATGCAGGGCATTAAATGTTCACTCAGCGCTGAGCCAAATCCTGATCATGAATTCACCGCGTCTGGAAAACCAGTGAAAATCCAGACGCAAGACGGGACAAATTCCCAGTCATCACGTGTATTATTAACTCTCTGTAGCACTCATATTATCGCCTGTGTCATACCTTTGTCACATACTCCTGTAAAATAAACGTAATTATTATATTGATATAATACAAATACTTCATATAGTCACACTGTGATTTATGCAGGTATGTATTATTGCTCACACTTTAATTCACTGCGATAAATGTATATTTCACGACAGGGAGGGAACAACTTTGAAGTTAGAGAAGTACCTTGATCAACTTCGTTCCGAATCGGGCTTTATCTGGGTTAGCGTGATTAACAATGAGGGACTGGCGCTATGCCAATCCGGTACAGAAGAGCCATTTGAGCTTGCTGCCCTGCTACCTTCCTGGATATGTAACGGCAAGGATATTGCACGCGCCGCTCAAATGGAATCCGGCATGGGGCTTATTTGCCTGGTACCCAAACGCGGCTCTCATGCTTTACTTTTGCGGAATTTTGAGGTTAATAATGAAAATTACATCCTGCTTATTGCCACCTCAAAAATGCCTCCCAAGATTGCAACAACTTTAAATAATATATGTCACAAGCTCACTGAGTTCATCTGATGCAACACGCAGCAAAAGAAACTTACCAAACCACTGTGATAGGAATCAAAAAGACATGATGGAATTAAACGAAAAAGAATCATCGGCTTGCCAACAGGAACTAGAAAGCCTACTGAAACATTTCGATATGATCGCCGGAGCAGTGTTATCAACTCAGGATGGCTTGCTGGTGGCCGGTGTTGCTCACAGTAACGATATAGAAACAGATGCTATAGCTGCCATGAGTTCATCTATACTCTCGCTTGCTGATGCGCTGGCAGGCCAGGCTGGCAAACCACTGGTGAATAATGTCATCAGCCAGGCGGAATCCAGCACTCTGGTTATTTTACATGCTGGCGAACTCATTTTAACAGTTGTTGGCCGGGCTGAAATCAACGTTGGACTTGTACTTTCGGCCGCTCGCAGAACGGCAGAAGCAATCGATAAGTTAACCAAACGCTTTGGCGAGGAAAGTCGCGAAATTAACGAGAAGAGCGGAGGCGTTAGCATACTGGACAATCCAGATGTTTTATTGGAGCGTATTAGAAAAGAAATGTTAGAAATGAAAAGGAGACACACAAATGAGTTCAATTAATGATGTACTTAAAGATCTGGTAAACGATGTGGATGGTGCACTTGCGTGCGCAGTGGTTGACCTTGAGTCAGGCTTAATGCTGGGGGCACATCATACAGTCCCTTATTTTACTCAATCCTACATTGATGCAGTAGCTGCTGCTGTTGACATGTTTCGTGGCAAAACAGTTTCAACTGTTGAAAAGTTACTCTCTTCACAGCGTGGAATCGAAGTAAAACACAGCATTAAAGAAGTTCAGATGGCCACTGATGCCACCTATCACTTTATGGCTGTCGCCAAAAGCAAGCCAAATGCTCTGGTTGTACTGGTGACCAGCCGCAAAGCGAACCTGGGCATGGGCTGGACCGCAATGCGCAGGGTTCTGATTGATGTAGAGCCATTCTGCCCTTGAAATTAAGAGCCAGATTTATGGGGGGGAGGGAGGCAGATATCTGCCTCCTTTTTTATTGTCCGTTTCGAAGCCTCTGCACCAACTGATCAGGCAACTGATAAGCGCACATATCTCGAATTGTAGACTCGATATCATAATCGATAATTTTCATGATAACCCGACGGGATAATGGATATAAAACCGCAAACTCAGCGCCAGCAACACCGCCACGCGGTTGCCCGACCGAACCGGGACATATCAGAGAGATGTTTTCCAGAGTCGTATTCTGAGGGCCCTTCATTTGCCGTGTATTTCCACAGAAGCGCGCATAGATAGTCTGCAGATGCGAGTGCCCATGGATACAAAAAGAAAATCTGTGCTCTTCCATCCAGTTCAGATTACTTTCAGCCGTTCTGTCATAGATATAGGCATTGAAAAAAGTGGCATCAACAGGTGCTCCATGCATAACAATCCAGGGTGAATTACGCCATTGCAATGGCAAATCAAGCAACCATCGCTTATGCTGCACAGCAAGTTGGTTCACCGTCCATTCCGCCGCAATAAGTCGACTGCCATGCATACTTGGAACAGGTACACCACTACCTACCATTTGATCATGATTACCCCTGATACAGACCGCATCCAGCTCACTCAAAAGCTCAATACATTCAATCGGATGAGGGCCATACCCCACAACATCACCAAGTGAGAGAATACGTTGAACACCATCTTTTTTAACCTCAGCGAGCACAGCTTTAAGCGCTGGAAAATTAGCATGAATATCAGCTAACAGAGCAATCGGCTTATCTTCTTCCAGCCAGTTATTGAGATCTTCAACCGCGTGCATCTTCAAGACCTTTTCATCATTCAGGGGCATGAAGGAAGATTTTATGTGAGACGACTCTAACAGAGCCTTTCTGAATCGATCCACCGATATCAATGCCGCACCATTCAAATAATGATCTCCCATGTGCTCGAATACGGTATGCAGTGGAGCCATGTCGGTTATACAATGAAATCTATCCAGAATTATTTCTGCCAGACGCCCACTAAAATAATATGCCGCATCTTCATTGAGCCAACGGGGTGAATATAGCCTGAACCACCCTGCAAGCATGGCTGTAAAAGAAAGAAAATGATCCCAGGAATAAAAATCATCGTCCAGATAATAGAGCTTGCCATCATCGGCCAAACCGAAATTTGACAGGCCTTCATCCAGCCTTTCCTGAAATTTGGCTGCATGCCTGATATACAGAGCACATACTTTAACAAGCCACTCAAGAGACTGCTTATTATCACATTCATTCAGCAAAGTATGTAAAGGTTGCATGCGGGGAGTGATATTACCAACCCGCCAAACATCTTCATCCTTCGTGATAAACCATGTTTTTTGCGGATGATATAGATCTACCGCCTTATTCTTGGCTAAATGCTTCTCGCACCATAAAGCGGCCGTCTTCTGTTCGTGAAAGCCTCCCCCAAGGTGCATTTTCAAGACATGTGTTGCAGAAACGTGGATTCGTGTCACCGGCTTTCCGGTAAAATCTCCCCCATGTGATAGCTCTTTCACCGCTTGCTTAAGCAATGTATCAATACATTCAACCGTCGTAGAAGAATCAGAGATTGATCCCAGGATTTGTGTAGCTATTATCATTGCATAATTCTAACAACAACATTAAAAAAGTGGAGTATTTATGCCAGCTCAAGACCAGGGAAATTTTGACATTAAGCATCTTGATTTATTGCGCAAACTACTTACCTCTCAAGATGCATACATTATCAACCTTCAAGGTGACAACTGGGCAGCAAAATTAACAATTCAAAGAGGTTCATTCGATCAGGATGACACGTGCATTTCAACTTTAAAACACGCAATGGAGAAGCCGATAACCCACTTTTCCTGGGATCGCACTTCCACAAGCATTACCATGCCATTAGACGCTCAAACGGCATTTCGCCGAGCTGTAGCTGACTTTAGCCTGGATAAAGTTCGACCTGTTTATTTGCAAACCATCTTATCAAGGTTACCTCCAGTACGCTTGAAGCCAACGATTATTTTCCGCCTTAACGCTGAAGACTTTCGACAATATCAGCTGCTTTATCAGATGGGACTTGCAGATAACGGAGCCAGCATCCGGGAATTTCTCAATGTGCCCGACAGAGAGCTATTAATCCAAAGACTTAAAATCATAATCGTCTGTTATTGCCTGAGCTTATTCCAATCTGTTGAGGCAAAGAAAAAAGAAGTCGTCAAAGAAATGACTGTTGCAGAAAGAATCATGCAACGACTCAGAGGATTATAGTCACATCGAACACATGTAAAAATATCACACAGAAATAATCCAGGGAGGATTTAATAATGGCAATTGCAAAAATCATAGTTTCAGGGCCTTTCGGATCCGGCAAAACAACCTTAATCAAGCACGTGAGTGATGAGCAATTTTCCGGAAAAGATGTGCCAACAACGGGTAGTCTGGCTCAATACAAAAGCATGACAACAGTAGGGCTGGACTTTGGCATACTGAATATTGACGATGACTTGTCCGTGCATTTATTTGGAACACCGGGTCAATCGCGCTTTTCTTTCATGTGGAAAATATTATCAAAAGGAGCACTGGGTGGTGTACTCCTCGTTGATTCAGCCTCTGATCGTGCTATCGGTGAAGCTCAGGAAATGATCAAAGTTTGGAATGAAATTGCCGATTTTCCCATCATCATCGGTGCAACCAAACAGGATCTGCCTGAAGCAATTTCGCTCGAAGAATTAGCACTAAAGCTCAATTCCGGTGAAATCCCCATCTTTACGGTTGATGCACGTGAACGTGAAGACAACCGCATGCTTGTCATGGGGTTATTACAAAACATCATTCTCGCAGAAGAAGGTTTTACAGAAGAAAGTTTCGATTCCCTTAGCCTGGAATGAAACAACGATAAAAAGCTGTTCTCATTTATGCGCACAGGAGATCAAGGCGTGATTACATCCTTTAGCCTACTCTTTTAATGTTAAACCTCTGGAAATCAAGAGTATTCATTTCCGGGTGATGGGGAATATTTGGTGAAACCTACAGTCATCAGCAAAAACATTTACATCAAACAAGTTGAAATACTGTTTAGTCAGCTTCCCGTGGCTATAGCTGGAAACCTTGTCGTTGCTGCCATTGTTGCATTTACGCATGTAAACGTCATTTACCCTTTAATCTCTTGGATATGGTTAGGCTTATTACTCTTATTGAGTTTGTATGGCATCGCAGTTTTCGCCTCTTACAAACGCCATTTTGATCACACCTACGAAAAAGCGCTTCATTACGAGAGGCATTTCTACCCAACTGTCGTACTGTGCAGCCTTTTTTGGGGAAGTGCCTGTTTCATTCTCCTGCACGGCAATCATCTGTACTTCCTGCATTTTGTTATCGTTGTGATCTGCGCCGGAGCAATCACAACACTCAGAACACATTTGAAACATGTGATAACTTTCATCGTACTGCTGTTTATTCCAACTATTATTTATGTGTTGACCAGTGACATTCCTGTAGCCCTTGGCGAAGCTGCTCTGGGTTTAGTATTTGTCGTATTGATGATCAATATTTCAATGCTGCTCAACAGAGCAACAAAATCGATGTTGCTGGCAAATGACCAGCTGGCAGAAGAAGCCCGGAATGCCCAGAAGCAACAAAATATTCTTCGACTGGTTCTGGAGAATATTCCAACCCGTGTTTTCTGGAAAGGTAAGGATTTACACTATTTAGGTGCCAACAGTCTCTTCCAGGAAGATGCCGGTTTATCCGCCAATGAAAGCATTGTTGGTAAATCAGATGAGGAATTAATCTGGAAAGACAGACATGAAGAATTTACCAGAGTTGAAAAAGAAGTACTGGCAACCGGCAAGCCCAAACTTCACTACGAAGAATTTTCATTAAGAAAAGATGGCAGTCCACGATGGATCGAAGTAAGCAAAGTACCTATTCTAAATGAGACTGGAGAAATTGAGGGTGTTTTGGGTAGTTACTATGACATCACATCCCGAAAACAAGCTGAAAATATGATAAGAATGGTGGCAACGGCATTTGAAACACAAGAGGCCATTTCAATCACCGATGCTGGCGGCAACATCCTCAGTGTAAATCGCGCATTCACAGAAGTTACCGGCTACAGCAAAGAAGAAGTTATCGGAAAAAAACCTAGCATCCTTTCATCCGGCAAACACGATGTATCCTTTTATGAAGGTATGTGGTTAAGTTTAATTCGAACCGGCCGCTGGAAAGGTGAAGTTATCAACCGCCGGAAAAATGGACAAAATTTCACTGAATTGCTTTCCATTACCGCAGTAAAAGATGAAGGCGGAGAAACAGTTAATTACGTAGCTGTATTTTCTGACATTAGTGAAAAAATTGAACTGGAGCAGCAGTTGCGTCAGGCACAAAAAATGGAAGCTATCGGAACGCTGGTTAGCGGTATTGCACACGAATTTAACAACATGTTAACGGGAATATCTGGCAATGTCTTTCTGGCGAAAGGCTTAACAAATGATATTGAAATGAATAACATGCTTACTATTGCTGACGATCTTTGCTTTAAAGCTGCCGATATGGTCAAGCAATTATTAACCTTTTCCCGAAAAGGCAATAGCACACAAAACTTGCGCCAGCTAAACATGGCCGACTGGCTGCCTCAGGCCCTGAAACTATGTCGTTCCAGCATCGAGAAAAAAGTTAACCTTATTTGTGAAATACCGCCCCATAGTGATTTACCATTTAACGGTGACACCACCCAGTTACAACAAATATTAATGAATTTACTTAACAACGCTAAAGATGCTTCAATGGATCGGAACACCCCTGAAATTCATATCAAAGTTACAGAAGGCAATGCAGATAAAAGCTTTCGTTTGCGACATCCGGGCTTTACTGCTTACGAGTTTATCCGCTTGACAGTCAGTGACAATGGCACCGGCATTGCCGAAGATAAACTTGGTAAGATCTTTGAACCGTTTTATACCACTAAAGATATTGGCAAAGGTACCGGACTTGGTATGCCGGTCATTCAGGGACTTGTCGAAGCACATCAGGGTTGTATTGAGGTGGCGAGCACATTAGGTCAAGGTACATCTTTTGTAACTATTCAGCCCTCTGAGCAATCAAAGAGATTGCAGCGTTTGCATCGCCAGTAAAGATGGCGGTAAGCGCATCCGAGGCGGAGATTTTTCTTCTCTGGCATGTAAGCAGGTAACTGCGAATTCT
>Ga0210033_1002484_pt1 | contig 15670 bp, 17 predicted proteins | sample CryGeymeta201501_FD_185465 | JGI IMG/M metagenome (GOLD analysis project Ga0210033, IMG submission 185465) | Groundwater microbial communities from Crystal Geyser aquifers in Utah, USA - Crystal Geyser metaG 2015-01 (SPAdes) (version 2) | ecosystem: Environmental > Aquatic > Deep subsurface >... | reverse complement strand
ACTGGTTGCGCCCATAGAACAATGGAAGCGCGCAGTGGCAGCGCAGCTTGATCGAACCGATACGATCCCCGCGTTCGTGCGCGGATGGGATGTCGTGGCGCATGAGTATGAAAATATTTACGCACACATCGCCTGAACCCGGCCGAATAATCGTTATGCCGTGCCGGTGGTGGTGTCGGATGTAGGCGCAAGAGCGCGTTCCCAGCATGCCTAGCTTTTTGTGTTCACAATCAAAAGATTAGTTGCAGCGGCCAACAAAACAGCGACAGTCATAGCGTAAAAAGCGGCCACCATTTTCAGATTGAAGTTTTCAACAGTTAATCCAAACACAAAAAACGCAGCGATAAAGCAAATGCCCATGACCGCCGCCTTGCGGTGGAAAGCGGAACGGCTGGGCAATGCCCGAACGAAGATAAACAAAGGCACGAGATAGAACGACAAAGTAGACAAAAGCCCGAACAGGCCAAACCTGGCCATACTTGAGAAAATGTCACTATGTAATTCACCATAAGCACCCAGGGCGGCGCGTTTGGTGAGCAGGCCGGATTGTTCGAAAGGAATCATGGCATAGCCGACATTGGCAGAACCAATACCAAACAGCGGGTTTTGAAGAAATAGCTGCCATGCAGCCTGCATATGCTGCACCCGAACGCCCACTGATGAGGCTAGCTGACGTCCATGCCAAACATTGACAACATCGGAGTACATGTAATCAATGCGCACATGAACGATCGGAATAAAGAAATATGCCGCTGCCATTGAGAGCGCAAGTAAGAAACTGGAAAACAAGAACCAACGTGCTTTGTGCTGAATATCCAGCAGCAAAACACCCAGTAAAAAAATGAACGGAATCGCAATCCAGCCGCCGCGTTGACCGGACTGAATGGAGACGTAAATCCCGGCGGCGAAGCCAATCACCTTGAGCGCAACCAGCCAGTTCGCGTCTCTATGCGACCAGCGAATTGAAAGGATGGACAGTAAGCCCAGCAGCAAAGCGAGGTTGCCAAAATGAATCGTATCGATAAACGGTGCGGCAGCACGCGCCTCGCCGCTGGCCAGAGCCACGCATGCTGAAGCGATAGCGCCTAATGGAAAGCCAAACTGAAGCGGGACGAAGGTGCGCGGGTCGATCCCGCGCAGCGCGAGAAAAATCAAAATAGCCAGCAGCAGCCGCGAGGGGGCATCAAAAGTCCGGAGAACAAAATCCCCGTGATAGAGCTGGCTGAAAAGTACGGCCAATATGCCGGATGCCATGGCCATGGCGTAAACAGAAGTAATACGATCGAACTTTGGCTGGATCAGATGAGCTTGCCGGTAAATCCAAATGATGGAAAGAATACATGCCAGAAAGAAAACCGCATTCATTCCACCTTTGACCGTAAGTAGCAGCATGGGATACAAGAGCAGACACAAGCCGAGTCCCGCGGGCAGCGGCGCAGAGAGCGCTAAACGGCTATTAAGGGTCATCACAAGCTGGACAGGCTACACCCGGGTGCCCAATCGTTCCCGGAACAGCGCAGCCATTATTCCGGCCAAGAAACCGATCAAGCCACCTAAAATCAAAGCGAGCGGCACACGGGGTGAAACGGGTTTGCTTGGGGCATATACAGGTACGACTAGCTTGGCCGGTTGAGTAGCCCTGGTCTCGTCCTGCAAAGCATCAATACGTTCACGTAGCCAATTGGTTTTTTCGAGACGTGCCAGATAGGCAAAATTCACCAGTTCGGATTTTCTAATGCGCTCCAGTTGCAGCTGCTCTTCAGTCAATGATCTTTGATACTGTGCCATTTGCTGCCGCCTGTTAGCCAAATGATATTCAATCAATTCGTTTTGCTGGGCGGTTATCATGGCGACGATGGATTCGGCACATGCCATGGCTTGACTCGGGCTGGAACCAGCCACCTTCATTTCAATAAAATCATTAACACCTTTGAATGCGGCAGTCTTGAGCTTGCCGTCCAGGTTGTCACCGAACTCGCCACTTTGCGGCATTTCGCAATGTTGCCTAACCTCTACGGAATAAGCGGTCGGCACACGCAAACGATGGATCAAAATTGCCGGTGTTTCGACTAAGACGCTTTCCGATGCCGCCATCTGCAACTGCCAGCGCGCTTCATATGATTTTTCCGTCGTGGCGACATAAGCGGCCGCCAACAAGAGGCCTGCAACGATCAAGCCAAGAATGATCCAGCGGTTCCGTACAAAAAAATCCATTACATCCTTCAGGCTGATTTCATCAGCGCTCGTCTGGGCGGGCAAATTTTGCATGATTCTCTCTTTGGGTTGGCAACAAGTCACACACTCGGCAACAAGCTTCGAACCATTACATGGTTGGTTTCCGAAAACTTTCTGGCTTGGCACCGAAACAGACCATGCTGGAGCGGATAAACTAGCATGAAAAGGTCGCGCTTGTTATTATAACCGACGGAACTAGATGGGCAGGCAAGTAAATACACAAAAAGGGGATGGTAAATGATCGGTGTAGTAGGTTTGGGCTATGTTGGCTTGCCGCTGGCAGTAGAGTTCGGAAAAAAGTTCGATACAGTGGGGTACGACCTTTCCGAAAGCAAAATTAAAAGTTACCGTGGCTTCACCGATCCGACTGGCGAAGTATCCACCGCAGATCTAAAAGCAGCCACCAAGCTGCAAGTCACCACTGACCCTGCCCGATTGTCAGAAGCCGATTTCATCATCGTCGCCGTGCCCACCCCGGTTGACGAAGCCAACCAGCCGGATTTTTCTCCCCTCGTTTCTTCCAGCACCACAGTGGGTCGCCATATGAAGCGCGGTGCCATCGTGGTGTACGAATCCACCGTGTATCCGGGAGCGACCGAAGAGATCTGCATCCCCGTGCTGGTGCGCGAATCCGGGCTCGAATGGAAAAAGGATTTCCACATCGGCTATTCGCCGGAGCGCGTCAACCCCGGCGACAAAGAACGCACCATGACCAAGATCGTCAAAGTGGTTTCCGGCGACGACGCCGAGACGCTGGAAAAAGTTGCCGAACTCTACGAATCCGTGATCGTGGCCGGCGTGCACAAAGCCAGCTCGATCAGAGTGGCCGAAGCCTCCAAGGTCATCGAAAACACCCAGCGCGATCTGAACATCGCCCTCATGAACGAGCTGTCCATCATCTTCGACAAGATCGGCATCGACACACTGGAAGTGTTGAAGGCGGCCGGCACCAAGTGGAACTTCCTGCCATTCCGCCCGGGCCTGGTCGGCGGCCACTGTATAGGCGTCGACCCCTATTACCTGACGCACAAGGCCGAGATGCTGGGTTACCATCCGCAAGTGATTTTGGCGGGCCGCCGCATCAACGACGGCATCGCCTCCTATGTCGGCAAACAGACCGTGAAGCAAATGATCCATGCGGGTTCTGCCGTAAAGGGCGCAAAAGTCATCATGCTGGGCCTGACATTCAAGGAAGACTGTGCCGACCTGCGCAATTCAAAAGTGGCGAACGTGGTGCGCGAACTGGAATCGTTCGGCTGCGATGTCATCGTGCATGACCCCATTGCCGATGCCGCAGAGGCAATGCATGAATACGGCATCAAATTGACGGCTTGGGAAGACTTGCCGGCGAATGCCGAGGCCGTGGTGGCGGCGGTGATGCACTGCGAATATATCGAAAAGCCGCTGAACACCATCCTTGGCAAACTCAAAAAGAACGGCGTATTCATCGACATCAAATCCGCCTACGATCAGGACGCGATCCGCAAAGCGGGATTCAGACTCTGGCGCCTGTGATTCACACTAAAAGAAAAACACAATGTACAGCTCAATAAAAGGCAGAAAGATCCGCACCGCCATCGTCGGCTGCGGGCGTATTGCAAAGAACCATTTTGCATCGATCAAGACGCATGCAGACGACATGGAACTGGTCGCAGTGTGCGATATCGACCAGCAAGTGCTGGCCGCCGCAACAGCAGAACATGCCGTGAAAGGTTATCAGCACCTTGAAGAGATGCTGCAGCAGGAAAAACTCGATCTGGTGGTGTTGTGCACGCCGAGCGGCATACATTCCCAGCAGGCGCAAAAAGTGGCGCAATACAAATCGCACGTCATGACCGAGAAGCCCATGGCGACGCGCTGGCACGACGGCGTCAACATGGTCAGGGCCTGCGACGATGCCGGTGTGCGTCTCTTTGTGGTCAAGCAGAACCGGCGCAATGCCACACTGCAGCTGCTAAAAAATGCAGTCGACAAAGAGCGCTTCGGCCGCATCTACATGGTCAACATCAACGTGTTCTGGACCCGGCCGCAGGAATACTACGACAGCGCCAAATGGCGCGGCACCTGGGAATTCGACGGCGGTGCATTCATGAACCAGGCCAGCCATTATGTGGACCTGATCGACTGGCTGATCGGCCCGGTTGAAAGCCTGCAGGCTTATACCGGCACGCTGGCACGCAACATCGAAGTGGAAGACACCGGCGTGGTCAGCATCAAATGGCGCTCCGGCGCATTGGGCTCGATGAACGTGACCATGCTGACCTATCCAAAAAATCTTGAAGGCTCCATCACCATCATCGGCGAAAAAGGCACAGTGCGCATCGGCGGCCTGGCCGTGAATGAGATTCAGCATTGGGAATTCGCCGAGGCCGATGCGGACGACGACAAGGTCAAGACCGCTAGTTATGAAACCACGTCCGTCTATGGCTTCGGCCATCCGCTCTACTACAAGAACGTGATCGACGTTCTGCGCGGCGAAGCCGAGCCGGAAACCGACGGCCGCGAGGGCTTACGTTCGCTAGAAACCCTGATCGCCACCTACATCTCCGCGCGGGATGGCAAGCGCGTCTCACTGCCGCTGGATTATTGAGCGATGAGCTGCACCATCCATCCAACGGCAATCGTCGACGACGGCGCACAGATCGGCGACGGCAGCCGCGTCTGGCACTGGGTACATGTCTGCGGCGGCGCCAAGATCGGCGAACGCTGCACGCTGGGCCAGAATGTATTCATCGGCAACAAGGTCGTCATCGGCAACAACGTCAAGATCCAGAACAACGTATCCGTTTACGACAACGTGACGCTTGAAGACGATGTCTTCTGCGGCCCCAGCATGGTGTTCACCAACGTGTACAACCCGCGCTCGGCCGTCACACGCAAAGACGAATACCGCAACACACTTGTCAAGCGCGGTACGACACTGGGCGCGAACTGCACCATCGTGTGCGGCATCACCATCGGCGAATACGCCTTCATCGGCGCCGGTTCGGTGGTGAACAAGGACGTGCCCGATTACGCATTGATGGTCGGCGTGCCCGCCAGGCAGATCGGCTGGATGAGCCGCTTCGGCGAGCGGCTGGCGCTGCCGGTCAAAGGCAGCGGCGAAGCGATATGTGCCAACACCAATGAACGCTATGTGCTGAAAGACGGCGTTTGTACGATGGTCAATAACTAAAGAAAACTCAAATGGAATTCATCGACCTCAAAGCGCAATACAGCGCACTGCGCGAATCAATCAATACCCGCATCCAGACCGTGCTCGATCACGGCCAATACATCATGGGGCCGGAAGTAAAGGAGCTGGAAGAAAAGCTCGCCGCCTACGTGGGCAGCAAACATTGCGTCACCGTGGCATCAGGCACCGAAGCCCTGCTCATCTCATTGATGGCACTGGACATCAAAGCGGGCGACGAAGTCATCACCACCCCGTTCTCCTTCATCGCCACCGCCGAGGTCATCGTGCTGGCCGGCGCCACTCCGGTATTTGTCGACATCGAGCCGGATACCTGCAACATCAATGCCGCCCTGATCGAAGCCAAGATCACCCCCAGAACCAAAGCCATCATGCCCGTCTCCCTTTACGGGCAACCGGCAGACATGGACGAGATCAACGCCGTCGCCGCCAAACACAAACTGCCGGTGATCGAAGACGCCGCACAAAGCTTCGGCGCAACGTACAAAGGCAAGCGAAGCTGCAACCTGAGCACCATCGGCTGCACCAGTTTCTTCCCCAGCAAACCGCTGGGTTGCTATGGCGACGGCGGCGCACTCTTCACCAACGACGACGCCATCGCCCAAGCCTGCCGCGAGATCCGTGTGCACGGTCAGTCAAAGCGCTATGTGCACACCCGCATCGGTGTCGGCGGCCGCATGGACACACTGCAATGCGCCATCGTACTGGCCAAGCTGGAACGCTTCGACTGGGAAGTCGAGCAACGCATCAAGATCGGCGTACGCTACAACGAACTCTTTGCCGGCAAAGTAGAAACGATCACACAGCGCCCGGATCGCACCAGCGTCTTCGCGCAATACACCGTCAAAGTGGCAGACCGTGAAAAAGTGCAAGCCACCCTGAAAGAAGCAGGCATCCCCACCGCAGTGCATTACCCCGTGCCCATGCACTTGCAACCAGCCTATGCGCACCTGAGCAAAGGCCAGGATTTCCCGGCTTCGGCCGCCGCCGCCGCGAAGGTGGTGAGCTTGCCGATGGGCGCGGACCTGGATGAAGAATCGCAACGCCTTATAACGTCATCGTTGCTAAATCAATCAAGTTAACTAAAGTGTCGGCTGCCATTTCATCAAGAAAGATTGCGGCAATTGGCGAGTCTCTGGTACTGACAATTGCGGCAATAACAACCGTATTAATGTTGGGCTGGCTGCTGTGGCGCTGCAGCTATGGTTTTGATTTTACGGATGAGGGTTTTTATCTCAACTGGATATCCAACCCATTCATCTATCAAGTTTCTGTAACGCAGTTTGGTTTTATATATCACCCCTTGTATCTGCTTGTGGGGGGGGATGTGGGGCTGTTACGGCAAAGTAATCTGATTTTAATGTTTGGGCTTGCGTGGGCATTGTGTCTTGTCTTGTTACATACGGCCTACTGCCATAAGAACCACGGCTTGTCTCTGAGCTGGAACAATCCACGTTTGGTCATTGTGTCTGCAGTACTGGCATCCACTGCGATGACCTCGCTCGTGTTCAGTGAGCTTTGGTTGCCAACACCAAGCTACAACACACTCGCATTTAGCGCACTGCTGGTAGCAAGTATCGGCGTCTTATTGGCAGATAAAGAAGCCACGCGCTTAAGCATCGCCGGGTGGATTGTCATTGGTATCGCCGGTTGGTTAGCCTTCATGGCAAAACCCACAACCGCTGCAGCATTGGGTGTCATGGTTGCCGCATACTTGCTTGTGGCGGGCAAATTCAGCATTCGGGGCTTGCTTCTGTCTGTGGTGGCGGCGGCAACATTTCTGGCATGTACCGCATGGGCTATCGATGGGGCAATATCTGTATTTATTAAACGCCTAAGTGAAGCGGCAGAATTAGCTGCAGTGATGGGGGGCAAACACACATTGGCAGAAGCCTTGCGGTGGGATAGTTTTGCATTCACCCATCGAGAAAAGATGGAGTTCGGGTTCGCGGCGCTATTTATGTTTATTGTGACGCTTCTGGCTTCGTCTGATCGCACAGCACCAAGAATACTAAGTGTTGGACTTATGGTCCTTGTCGCAGGTACCGTTTGGCTGATTGTTGCAGAAATATACTTCCCCGCGTTATCGCGCACCAAGCTGCACGGGATGCAGGTATGGGCTGCCACTATCGGTGCGTTGCTGGCAGTTATTTTCATATTTAAGCAAAGATTTTTGGCTGCGATCACCCGCAGAGATATTGCGCTTGCACTATATTTTGCAATGTTGCCACAAGTCTATGCATTTGGAACGGGGTCCAATTATTGGGTGGGTGCATCGACAGCGGGATTTTTTTGGGCCCTCTCAGGCATTGCGTTGTTGTGCGCGCTTTTCGCCACGAATGTCGCTTGGCGAATCATTTTGCGGGTCGCCATTGGTGCGCAGGCGATTGTGGTATTGCTGCTTTACATCGCCATGGAAAACCCTTACAGGCAAAACCAACCGCTACGCCTGAATGTTAGTACTTTCAAAGTGGGGCCGAGTGAATCGCAATTGGTGATGTCACAAGATTCTGTTATTTATCTCGCAAGGCTTAAGCAGGCCGCGATGGAGGCCGGGTTTAAACCCGGCACACCGATGATCGATATGACAGGGCATTCCCCAGGCAGTCTTTATGCACTTGGGGCGGAAGCGATAGGCCAAGCGTGGACGATAGGGGGTTATTCAGGAAGTGAGCAGCAAGCTGCACATTACCTTGATAGAGTGCCTTGCCAGCAACTTGCCGCCGCTTGGATTCTTGCAGAACCAGATGGGCCGCGCAATCTCTCGCCTCAAATGCTCTCGCGATACGGGATGGATTTGCAAAATGACTATATCCAAGTAGCGAGACTTAATTCACCACTGGCTGGCAACAATGTCAGCTACGAGCAAGTGTTATATCGACCAACAAATAATGCATTTAAAGCGGAAGCTGCATGCATTCACAGCAGAAAAGCGTCATGAAAAAAGTCGCCATCCTTCAATCGAATTACATCCCATGGAAGGGCTACTTCGACATGATCGCCGCAGTGGACGAATTCATCCTCTACGACGACATGCAGTACACCCGTCGTGACTGGCGCAACCGCAACCAGATCAAGACGCCGCAAGGCGTGCAGTGGCTTACTATCCCGGTCAAGGTAAAAGGGAAATACGATCAGCTCATCCGCGAGACAGAGATCGATGGCAGCGACTGGGCGCAGGTGCACTGGAAGACTCTGGCCCAGAATTACCGACGCTCTGCATATTTCGATGAGGTTGCCGCGATATTTGAACCGCTCTACATGCAAAATCGCCACACGCACCTGTCGGCACTTAACCGTGAATTTATCGAAACCGTGTGCCGCTATCTGGGTATCAACACCAAGATCAGCAATTCCTGGGACTACCAGCTCGTTGAAGGAAAAACTGAACGGCTCGCCGACCTTTGTGCCCAAGCCGGCGGGTCGGTATATATTTCCGGGCCTTCAGCTAAAGGTTATGTCGAAGAAGAAGTCTTTGCCCAGCGCGGCATCGAACTGAACTGGTTCGACTATGATGGCTACACGGAATATCCTCAGCTTTGGGGGGAATTCACCCATGGCGTATCGATACTGGACATGCTCTTCAATTGCGGTAAAGATGCGCCAACTTTTATGAGATTTGTGAAACCATGAAGCTATCGGTTGTCGCTACGCTATATCGCTCCGCACCCTGCATTGACGAATTCTGCAATCGCGTCAGCAAGTCGGCACAACAGCTGGTCGGCGATGACTACGAGATCGTCCTGGTCAATGACGGTTCGCCGGACAACAGTCTTGAGCTGGTAGTCCGGCTTGCGGAAGCCGACCCACATGTAACTGTTGTGGATCTGTCGCGAAACTTCGGCCATCACAAGGCCATGATGACGGGCTTGGCTTACGCCAAGGGCGAACAAGTCTTTCTGATAGATAGCGACCTTGAAGAAGAGCCGGAATGGTTGATCAACTTCTCAGAGAGTATGCATATTCGTGATTGCGATGTTGCGTATGGCATTCAAGCGCAACGCAGGGGCGGATACTTCGAACGCTGGAGCGGACATTGGTTCTATGCCCTGTTTCATTCTCTCACCGGCCTGACATTGCCCGAGAACGTCGTCACAGCCCGCTTGATGTCCCGCCGTTATGTCGACGCGCTGTTACAGCATCAGGAGCGTGAAGTCTTCATCGCGGGCCTATGGCATATCACCGGTTTCGAGCAATGCCCGATTCCCATCAAGAAACACTGCACCAGCGAGAGCACCTACACTTTCCGCCACAAGATGTCGCTACTAGTTAATTCGGTCACCTCGTTCAGTAACGCACCTTTGATCGGCATCTTTTATATCGGAGTCAGCATATTCGTATTAGCGGCCTTTAGCACCACGTACCTTGTGCTGAACTGGCTTTTCCTTGCCAAACCGCTCAGCGGCTGGACATCCCTGATGGCGTCCATCTGGCTGCTGGGCGGCTTGGTGATCTCGTTCATCGGCATCGTCGGCATCTACCTGTCCAAGATATATTCGGAAACCAAGCAACGCCCCTACACCATCGTTCGCAAGGTCTTCAATCAGCATGGCCGCTAGTATCCTTTCCGAGGTGGCGGATTACTATTCAGGGAAGCTTGCCGAGCACGGCGATACCCCGCGTGGTGTCGACTGGAATGGCGAAGATGGCCAAACCCTGCGCTTTGAACAACTATCTCGCATCATCAGCCAGCCCTCAGGTTATTCGATCAACGATCTGGGGTGCGGATATGGGGCGCTATTTGAGCACCTGAATCACCACGGCGAACCATTCGAATACAGTGGTTACGATGTCTCCGAAGAAATGGTTCGTGCTGCGCAAGCTCGATATGCAGACAAGCCCAATTCATGGTTCGCAGTATCTGCAGAACCCTTTGAAACGGCAGATTACGGGATTGCAAGCGGCATTTTTAACGTGAAGCTGGAGCGCAATGATGCTGAATGGCGCGAATATCTCGAATCCACGCTTGATATCTTGGATCGCACCAGCAGCAAAGGATTCGCTTTCAACTGCCTGACCTCCTATTCGGACGCGGACAAGATGCGTGACTATCTGTATTACGCCGACCCGTGTGCATTGTTCGACCTATGTAAGCGGCGTTATTCACGCAATGTGGCGCTGCTGCATGATTATGGCCTTTACGAGTTCACTATTCTGGTGAGGAAAGCAGCATGAAGAAGCCGTTGGTCATCTTTGGCACAGGAGATATCGCACAGCTAGCTCGCTATTATTTCTCCAATGATTCAGCTTATGAGGTGGTCGCTTTCACTGTCGATCATGGCTACATCAACGCGCCCACATATTGTGGCCTGCCTGTCGTGGCTTTTGAGGAGGTTGCAAACCGATTCTCCCCCGACCAGTATGATATGTTTGTGGCACTGAGTTACTCCAAACTCAATGAGGTCAGGAAGAGTAAGTATCTGGCCGCCAAGAGTCTGGGCTACCGCATTGCCAGCTATGTCAGTTCACATGCAACGCTACTTAACGAGGGTTGTATCGGCGAGAACTGTTTCATTCTGGAAGACAATACCATCCAGCCGTTTGTCACTATTGGCAACAATGTCACGCTCTGGAGTGGCAACCACATCGGTCACCATTCGACCATTCACGACCACTGCTTTATTGCATCGCATGTGGTCGTGTCCGGCGGCGTGGAGATAGGTGAGGCATGTTTCATCGGAGTGAACGCCACCTTGCGCGACCATATCAAGATAGGCGAAAAATGCGTGATCGGTGCGGGCGCACTTATTCTGAGCGACGCCGACCCCGCTGGCGTATATATCGGTGCGGCCACTGAGCGTGCCAAAGTGCCCAGCAATCGCCTTAATCGAATATAGGAATAGCAAATGAAGTGGAAGAAGCTTGGAAATATATTTACGCCTGCAAGCTCGTACCCATGGATGCACTCCCATGCAGCAGTGCCATTTGCAGAGCACTTGTGTGATGACACCTTCAGGATATTCTTTACTTGCAGGGATCGAGAGAATCGATCCCATACAGCCTTTATAGATGTCGACCTGAATAACCCACATAAAACCCTGCAGATATCCAGCACCCCTGTGCTTGCACCGGGCATATTGGGTGGATTTGATGATAGTGGTGCAATGGGCTGCTGGATTACTCGTCACAACGATATCCATTATCTCTATTATCAAGGCTGGAATCTCGGGGTAACTGTCCCCTTCAGAAACTCCATCGGCCTTGCCACTAGCAACGATGGCACCAATTTCAATCGCTACTCAGCAGGCCCGATTGTCGACAGATCCATGTTCGAGCCACACTTTACCGCCACGCCATGCGTTCTTGTCGAAAACGATAAATGGTTGATGTGGTATCTGTCCTGCACGGAGTGGACTCAAACTGAACAAGGGCCGAAGCACAAGTACCATATCAAGTATGCTGAATCTGCAGATGGTATTCATTGGCAACGAGGAGGTCATGTAGCTATCGATTACGCCGATGACAGTGAATATGCCATTTCCAGGCCATGCGTAATTCACGATTCCGACCGTTGGCGCATGTGGTATTCCTACAGGGGTAAAGGATATCGTATCGGTTATGCAGAATCCAATGACGGGCGTGTATGGATCCGAATGGACTCTCAGGTCGGCATAACGCCATCTGCTTCTGGCTGGGATTCGGAAATGATCGAATATCCCTTTGTGTTTGATCACAAGGGAAATAGGTTCATGCTCTACAACGGCAATGGCTACGGGCTTACCGGCTTTGGCCTTGCGGTTCTGGAGGCGTCAGCCTTGCCATAATATGAAGAACACTATTGTTCAGCTTGTAAGTTATGGAATAGCCGGACTTGCTATAAATGGATTCGGCTATTTTTTGTTTCTGATATTTTTGGCATTGGGTATCGGTCATAAAACTGCGGCGTCAATCTTATATATCGTAGGCGTACTTATTAGCTATTCGCTCAATCGAAAATTTGTATTCAAAAGCACTTCTTCACTAGGAGTCGGGTTGTTGTGGCATCTGGCAATGGTCGCTGTGGGTTATGTGATAAATATATCCATACTCTACTATCTGGTGGATCAGTTTAAATTTGATCCAAAGTTCGTACAGCTACTTTCTATTGTGGTGGTGTCTACATTTTTTTTCACTTTCAATAAATTCGTTGTGCATAAACGTGCGAAAGTGCCACATGAAAATTTCTAACAGACGCACGGTAATTTTCCTGTTTTCGATATTTACATATTTTTCCAACATCTTGTGGTTGGTGGCTGATATCTCGCCTCAATTCATACGTAAATTATTCCTATGGGTATTTGTAAAACGAATAGGTAGAGAATGCCTAGTCGACTATGGCTGCTTTTTTCGCTATCCATGGAAAGTAATCATTGGGAATAAAGTGGCAATAAATCGTGGGTGCGAGTTTTATCCATCAATGCAATCTTCAGATGGCCTGATCAAATTGGAAGATCATGTAGTCTTGGGGCCTGGGGTAGTGATCTTCGCAGCAGGTCACGATTATTCCCAGCTTGACCTGCCGGATATTTCCAAGCCGGTGGTCATACGGAAATTTGCCTGGGTGGGTGGGAATACGACTATTCTGCCCGGCGTGGAAATCGGTGAAGGCGCTGTCATAGGGGCGGGTTCGGTAGTTACAAAAAATATCCCGGCTTATAGCGTGGCGGCTGGGAATCCTGCCAAAGTTTTGAAAAATAGAGTGATCAAGGAATGGCAGTAAGTTAATCATTACTGTCACATATGCATATGGATAACCAGATAGTTCCGTTTAACAAGCCGTACATGACCGGTAAGGAACTGGACTACATCGTTCAGGCCCATGCCAATAAGCATCTGGCCGGCGATGGCGAATTCACAGCCAAGTGCGGGGGATGGTTGGAAGACAGAACGGGGGCCAGAAAAGCCTTGCTGACTCACTCCTGCACCGCCGCACTGGAAATGGCTGCCATTCTTGCGGACATCCAGCCCGGTGATGAGATCATCATGCCGTCGTACACGTTCGTCTCTACGGCGAATGCGTTCGTGTTGCGGGGCGGCGTGCCTGTCTTTGTGGACATTCGTCCAGACACTTTGAATATCGACGAGAGGCTGATCGAGGCGGCTATCACCCCGCGTACTAGGGCGATCGTGCCGGTGCATTACGCGGGCGTGGCTTGCGAGATGGATGCAATTATGGACATCGCGCAACGACATGGCTTGATGGTGGTGGAGGATGCAGCGCAGGGCATCATGTCCACATACAAAGGGCGGCCACTGGGTTCTATCGGGCACCTTGGCTGCCTGAGCTTCCACGAGACCAAGAACATCATTTCGGGTGAAGGCGGTGCCTTGCTGGTGAACGATGCCAGTCTTGCGGCACGGGCCGAGATCATTCGCGAGAAAGGCACGAACCGCAGCCAGTTCTTTCGCGGACAGGTAGATAAATACACGTGGAGTGATATCGGTTCAAGCTATCTGCCCGGCGAGATCATCGCGGCATTCCTCTGGGCGCAGATGGAAGAGGCGGACGAGATCACTCGTCGCAGGCTGGCGATATGGGACATCTACCATGACGCCTTTGCACAGCTTGAGTCGGGCGGTGCAGTGCGTCGTCCGGTTGTGCCTGCGGGCTGCGCGCACAACGCGCACATGTACTACTTGTTGATGCCGGATTTGGAAAGTAGAACAGCACTTATTGGCAAATTGGCAGAATCAGGCATCAATTCTGTTTTTCATTATGTACCTTTACATTCTTCACCTGCTGGACTTCGCTATGGAAGGGCTCATGGAGAAATGTCCATTACCGATTCAGCATCAACACGCTTGATGCGTTTGCCACTCTGGGTTGGCTTAACGAAGCAAGAACAAGAATCGATATTTGAAATATTATCAAAATCCATCTCATTGAATTTGTGAGAAACGGCGGGCTAGCTAACCTCTACGCGTCTGGCCCAAAGGGTGGCATACCTAAGAAGGACGCTGTTATGTGTTACTGAATACAAAGCGCGTAATTGTGTGATGTGAACAGCATGATAGCGGGCGGCCATATGTGGAAGGCCCTTCTTCTTATATGTGTCTCTCTGGACGGTAAAGTACGAAAGGTCATAGCAGGACATGCCACCAAAATCGTAGTACGGGAGAATCTTCTCCAATGTCTTAATGCCTTCTTTGAAAAGATCTTCGGCGTCTGTTGAGCCAGTTGCTTGCCACCAGTCGTACAACCCCAACAATGTAAACATAAATCCGTTAAGGGTATACACGGGAGGATCGGTTACGTACTCCATAAAAAAAACATAGTTTTTCAGTGAAGGGTCAAGGTGGCGTAAGTCTGTGCGTGGGCCCCCCCCGCTGGCAGGAATCATGAGAAAAGCGACGGCTTTGTTCCCGGCCTGCAAGAGTGTGGGAGACGGGCTTTCTGTGTATGCTCGCGCTATCGCGCTTAATGCATTGCCTTGCGCCATACCCGATATCCAGCCGGGTTCATATGGCTTGTCCATTGTGTAATGCTTCCAGGGAAAGTTATAGCGGAAAGCACCGTCAGCTCCTTGCATTTCAAGCAGCTTCGCCATTGCACTATCCAAACTCATCGTGGTGCCACCATTCACGCGCTGACCATGCGCGGTGAGAAAGTATTGGGCAATGGTTACGGGATTGTACTCAAAGGTTTGTCCATACTTGACCATCGGCAAGCCGTTCGAATCAAATATCATGCGATCTGAAGCAACGTATCTTGTGGTAGCACCCCAATCCAAATAATCGCCATTGTGGTCATACTGCTGAATCTGGCGCGCGTGCCTATTAAGCTTCTTATACTTCGTCGCTTCTAAGTCAGCAATTGATTGTTGTTGTTTGGTTACTTCATGTACCGGCCATCGTTCATAATTAATTGTCAATGATAGGATTACAACGGAAACAAGGGCCAATACCACGGCGATAATGGATAAAGAATGTTGAGCTGAAGGCATGACGATGACCGAGTGTGGATGGAATAGGTTATGGAGCCTAACTTATTCATCGTATCATGTTGATTGAAACTAAGAAATCGCATCGAAGCTGATAGTTATGATTGTGCAACATCTTTTCTGTAAAAGTTAGCAGAAGGGTTCATTGGGCTGGGTGGATCAGGGCTTCATATTCAAGTAGATTTTTCCGGTCATCCATTCCTCGTCGCACTCGGCGAGCAGCGCCGAAACGAGGCGCAGGCAAGAAGGCGGATTGGGGAAGATCGAAGCCACGCGGGTTCTGCGTTTGAGTTCGCGGTTGATGCGTTCCAGGCCGTTGGTC
>Ga0210033_1002479_pt1 | contig 15684 bp, 17 predicted proteins | sample CryGeymeta201501_FD_185465 | JGI IMG/M metagenome (GOLD analysis project Ga0210033, IMG submission 185465) | Groundwater microbial communities from Crystal Geyser aquifers in Utah, USA - Crystal Geyser metaG 2015-01 (SPAdes) (version 2) | ecosystem: Environmental > Aquatic > Deep subsurface >... | reverse complement strand
CGATGTGCGCCGGGTGGATGCGGCCATCCAGGATCAGGCGGGCGAGAGCGCGACGGGCAACCTCACGCCGCACCGGGTCGAAGCAGGAGATCGTCACCGCCTCAGGCGTATCGTCCACGATGACGTTCACACCGGCGGCCTGCTCGAAGGCGCGGATGTTGCGCCCGTTGCGGCCCACGATGCGGCCTTTCATCTCCTCGTTCGGCAGCGGGACAAGCGAGGTTGCCACCTCAGCCACGTGGTCCGAGGCGACGCGCTGGATGGCGTCCGCGATCAGCTTGCGGGCGCGGCGTTCGCCTTCCTCGCGCGCCTCGGCCTCGATCTGGCGGATGATGCGCGCCATGTCGTTGCGCGACTCCTTCTCGACCTCGTTCAACAGGATGGCGCGCGCCTCGTCCGTGCTCATCTGGGCGATCTTCTGGAGTTCGTCCATTTGCTGCTTGTGCAAATTTTCGATCTCGTTGAAACGGCGGTCAACAGCGCTCTGGCGTTTGTTCACCGTTTGCTCTCGCTGCTCGAGGCGTTCCACGCGCAGGTCCAGCTCGGAGCGGCGCTTCTGCAAACGCTCCTCCTCGCGGTTGAGTTCCGAGCGCAGGCGGCCGATCTCGGCCTCGGCGGCTTGTGTGGACTTGAGGGCGTTGTCACGCGCCTGGATTTCGATGGCCTGCGCCTGTGCTTTGGCTTCCTGGAGAATCTTATCGGCTTTTTCGCGCTGCTGCCGCTGCGCCTTCTCGGAAAGATAGCGGTTGAAGAAGTATCCCACCGCCAGCCCCACGACCAGCGCCAGGCCCATGACCAAGTAGTCTATCGGATTCGGATTCATAGATTTTCCTCGTTTTCGATTTTCTCCCTGCCGTCCGCCGTCTGGCGCATCTCTTGCCAGACTTGAGAGACGGCCGGGGCAATTATGGAATAAGAGAAGCCGCGGCGGGACAGGAACCCACTCAACTTGAGGCGGAACTCGGAGCGATCCAGACCGCTTCGACTTCGCTCAGCGCGAGCCTCGAGCCGGCGGACGTATTTCCGAGCCGCTTGCAACGCCAGGGCCTCTTCGTCCACGCCTTCAGCCAGCACGGACTGGATGACCTCGTCGTCGAGGCCTTTGCGCCGCAGCTCCATCTTGAGCGCCGATTTGCTGCGCGGCCGGAACTCACTGCGATTCTCGACCCAGGCGCGGGCGAAGGCTTCGTCATTCACCAGTCCGCTGCGCTGGAGGCGTTCCAGGGTCGCCTCGATCAGCGTTTCCGGCACGTTGTGCTTGTTCAGGTTCTGCCGCACCTCGGCTGTGGAGCGCGGCCGGTAGCTCAGGAAGTGCAGCGCCTTCTGGTAGACGGACTCCTGCTCATCCTCGGCTTGCAAGGAGGCGATCTTCTCCTCGGTCAGCGTCTGCCCGACCTTCAGCCAGGCGGCAATCAACTTGGACAACCCGAAGGCAAATTCTCCGTCCAGGTAGACGTTCACCCGCCGGGGGTTCTTCTTCTGAGGCTTAATGGCCGTAATCGTCCGCATTCTTTTTATTTTCTCCCCTCTCCCCCCGGGAGAGGGGCCGGGGCCTGCCTTGAGCGAAGTCGAAGGGGTGAGGTGGGGTGAGGTCTTAAACGCACACAGCCGCAGGCCGCCTGTGGGGGCCACGGCTGTGGAAATGCTCCTGGATGTACTTGCACCCACATCCTGCCCGAGGCAGAACGTGGGAAAGATCAAATCCGGCGGCGAGCTACGTCACCAGGATTGGGGGTTTATCGCGAAGTCGTCGGTTCGTATGGATGTGCCTGTCTTGATCAAAGTAGATAACAACAAACTCGGGAGGACCTGACTTCTCAAACCATTCTGCCCGAACGTTCCAAGGCGTGGGGCGTACCCCGGGATTTTCCAAGAGTTCCGTTTTCGTTTATAAGCCGTGGCCGCTTATTGTGTTGCAAGAGCGGCGATATGGTTAACCAACTGTTACACATATTATACTTGAAAATGGCCGATGTAGGACGAGATATTATCTCGTTCTACCGCTCCCCTATGCTAAATTGGACAAAGTGTGACATAATTGACCTGTTTGCATCTAAACAATAACCAAATCCACTTTACCGGAGGAACCATGCCTAATGTAACGAACGAAGAAGCCCTGGAATACCATCATTTGAAGGGTAAACCTGGAAAAATATCGGTTGTCCCCACCAAGCCAATGGACACCCAACGCGACTTGAGCCTGGCCTACACGCCGGGCGTGGCAGTACCTGTCCTGGAGATCGAGAAGCGCCCCGAGCTGGCTTATGAGTACACTTCTAAGGGTAATCTGGTGGCCGTTATCTCGAACGGTACCGCCATCCTGGGTCTGGGCGACCGGGGCGCATTGGCCGGCAAGCCCGTCTTCGAAGGCAAGGGCGTGCTATTCAAGAAGTTTGCGGATATTGACGTGTTCGACATCGAGGTGGATAGTCGCGATCCAGACGAGATCATTACGGTGGTGAAGGCCATCGCGCCCACCTTTGGCGGCATCAACCTGGAAGACATCAAAGCGCCGGAGTGTTTCTACATCGAAGAAAAGCTCAAGGAGATGCTCGATATCCCCGTCTTCCACGATGACCAGCACGGCACCGCGATCATCTCCGGCGCGGCGCTGATGAACGGCCTGGAGGTCGTCGGCAAGAAAATAGATGAGGTTAAGATAACGATCTCAGGCGCAGGGGCGGCCGCCATTTCGTGTGGCGAGCTGATGATTCGTCTGGGAGTCAGGCGTGAAAACGTCACGCTGGTAGATACCAAAGGCGTTGTCTACGCCGGCCGCAGCGAGAACATGAACAAATATAAGGAGCACTTTGCCCACGAGACGGACGCCCGCACCTTGACCGACGCCGTGCGCGGCGCGGACGTGTTCTACGGCCTCTCGATTGCCAATATCCTGACCCCGGCGATGGTCAAGAGCATGGCCGAACACCCGCTCATCTTCGCCCTGGCAAACCCGGATCCGGAGATCAAGTACGAGCTGGCGCGTGAGGCTCGCCCGGATGCCATCGTCGCCACCGGCCGCTCGGATTACCCCAACCAGATCAACAACATACTTGGCTTCCCATTCATCTTTCGCGGCGCGCTGGACGTGCGCGCCACGGCCATCAACGAGGAGATGAAGTTAGCCGCCTCGAAGTCGCTGGCCGCGCTTGCCAAAGCGGACGTGCCCGATAGTGTCCTGCGTGCCTATGGCGTGGACAGCTTGAAATTCGGCCCGGATTACATCCTCCCCAAGCCGCTCGACCCGCGCGTCATTCTGTGGGAATCGCCTGCGGTCGCCAAAGCTGCGATGGAAACCGGCGTCGCCCGCAAGCAGGTTGACCTGGATGAGTACCGCCAGCAACTGGCTTACCGGTTGGGCAAGGGTGAACGCGTGCGTTACTTTATCATGAACAAGGCCAGGTCCGCCAAGCCGCTCAAGCGCATTGTTTTTGCAGAGGGCGAGGAGGCCAAGATCATCCGCGCCGCGGCCCAGATTGTGGACGAGGAGATCGCCGCCCCGATCCTGATCGGCCGACCTCATGTGATCCAGGAAAAAGCCGCTGAACTCGGTCTGACTTGCTGTGCGGAGATCATTGACCCGGCCAATTACCCGAAGATAGATGCGTATGCCAGGGCCTATCATGAACTGCGCGAACGAAAGGGCATCACCTCGGCCCATGCTTATAAGCGCGTGCGTGAGCCGAACGTGTTCGGCCCGCTGATGGTCAAGATGGGAGATGCCGACGCGTTCATCTCCGGCCTGACCTACGAATATCCGGAGGTGATCCGTCCGGCGTTGCAGATTCACCACGCCCGTGGCAACGAATTCGGCGCCGGCGCGGGCCTGGTAACAGGTGTCTACATCATGATTGTGGACGACCGCGTCTACCTGTTCACGGATGCGACCGTCAACATTGACCCGACCTCCGAAGACCTGGCCGAGATCGCCGGTCGCGCCGCTGAGTTTGCCAAACAACTCGAACTCGAGCCGCGCGTGGCGTTCCTGTCCTTCTCCAACTTCGGCTCTACGTCCCATCCGTGCCAGGAGAAAGTCGCCAGAGCCGTCCAGCTTTTCAAGCAGCGCTCCCCCGGCATCCAGGCAGACGGCGAGATGCAGGCCGATACCGCCGTGGTGCCCGAGATCGTCAGCGAACGCTATCCCTTCAGCGCGGTCAAGGATGCCAACGTGCTGGTTTTCCCCTCCCTCGAATCGGCCAACATCGCCTACAAGCTGCTGGCGCGCCTGGGCAATGCCAGGGCGATTGGCCCGATCCTGCTGGGGATGGGCGCACCCGTTCACGTTCTGCAGACCGGCGACGAGGTGAACGACATCGTACAGGTGGCTGCGGTGGCGGCCATGGATGCCATCCAACGCAAGTAGCCATTGCAGGATACTGAGCAGGGTCACTTTTATGCTACAATAAACCTATGCCTGACCTGCCTCCCTTTGAATCGCCTACAGTGCAAGCGCACAAACGCCAGCGTTTCTGGCAGATTCTAGCGCCGATGATGCTGGTCATCCTGCTCGCTCTTATTGCTGGAGGCTTCACCCTTGCGGCCAATCCGAGTCAAACCCGACCTGGGGCTGATGTCGCCGTTATCTGGCTGGTCGCGCCGCTGATGCTCTTTGCGCTGTTGTGCATGGCTGTTCTTGGGGGGATGATCTATGCCATTGCCCGCCTGACGCAGATCGCCCCGCGCTACACCCTCCAGGCTCAAAACTTCGCTTTACGGTTCGTCGCCGGAGTGAAGCGCGGCGCGGATGTGGCGGTCAAGCCGGTTGTATGGCTGGAACAGGCGCGGGCAGTGTTGAAATCGCTGTTCAAGTTGTAGGGCGGGATGGCTCCCGCCCTACCGATGAAAGGATTGCCATGATGGAACAAAACGCAATTATGGAAACCCCCGAAACCGACAATACCTGGAAAGTCAAGACTCTGCTCATCGGCGCGGCCCTCGGCGCGCTGGCCGGCCTCGGCGCGGCCTACTTGCTGACCAAGCGCGCCGAGCAGAGCGGCCAGCAACTGGCGATCACGCCCGGCAAGGGCGTCAAGCTGGGCGTGCTGATCGCCGGTCTGCTGCGCTCGATTTTGTCGCTGGGGGAGGATTAGAATACGGCGTATGCCAACCGTCCTGATTGTAGGTCCCTATCGCTTTTTCTTTGTCTCACTTGATCGCGGCGAACCGCCGCACATTCACATCCAAAGGGAAAAGATGATTGCTAAATTCTGGCTTGATCCTGTGGCGTTGGAACGTGCTGGCGGCTTCAAACCGCAAGAGTTGAACAAACTATTCAAGATGACCCAGGAAAATCGCGACTTTTTACTGGAGCGCTGGAATGAGCACCTTGGAGATTGAAATAGAAGAAGCGCGTGCACAAGATGTGCGCGTGGATGACAACATCCTTGCCATTGACCTGACCGACGGGCGAACCATTATCACCCCCTTGGCCTGGTATCCGCGCCTGGTCTATGGGACGCCGGAGGAGCGCGCCAATTTCGAGATCAACGGTGATGGAAGATACCTCCGTTGGCCCGACTTGGACGAAGACTTAACAGTTGCCGGCATTTTGTTGGGGCGACCATCCGGCGAAAGCCAGCGCTCGCTCAAACGCTGGCTGGAAGCGCGCGCGGGGGCGGTCAGGCAACTTGAGCATCAGGTGGCAGAAGAGAAGGCGAAGTACGGCAAATAGCAAGCGAGGTGAACGAGAATGAACAAGTTCCATGACGTGCTTGTTGCTACTGACTCAGCCACATTGCATCTCACTGTTGACGGCCAAACCTATCATCTGCGTTGGGAGGAATGTTCGCCGCGCCTGGCTAACGCCACAGCCGCCCAGCGGGCGCATTTTGAAGTCTCGCCTGCGGGGTATGGCATCCACTGGCCTGAAATTGACGAGGATTTGGCTATTACTCCTCTCATCCAGCAAGCCAGTGGCATAGAGCAAGAAATTATGCAGGTCGCCGAAAAGAAGGCGAGGTATGCCAAATAGCAGGTCAACATTGATAAAAGCACTAAATTCTATGCTCGCCCAAAACGTGACCGTGACGGAGGATACTCTCATCGTGGATCTGTACGACGGGCGCACGATTTCCGTTCCACTCGCCTGGTATCCTCGCCTGTTGTATGGAAGCCCACAAGAAAGGAACAACTGGCAGTTGATTGGTATGGGTGAAGGCATTCATTGGCCTGACCTTGACGAAGATCTCAGCGTCGAAGGGATTGTGTTCGGCAGAGCATCCGGCGAAAGCCAGCGTTCGTTCAAACGCTGGCTGGAAGCGCGTGAAGGGGCGCTCGAGCAGCCCCTGCCCCAGGTCGCCGAAAAGAAGGCGAAGTACGGCAAATAGTTTTAATACACACCAACCCCTTCAAATACGCTCCCTCGGGAAAATTGAGCGCCACCGGGTGATCGGGGCTTTGGGATAAATGCTCGATGATCTGCGCCTCCACACCCGCATCCAGGGCAGCCCCGGCGACGATTTTCTGGAACAGGGCCGCGTCCACGCCGCCGGAGCAGGAGAAGGTGACCAGGATCCCACCTGGACGCAGCAGCTTGAATGCCAGCAGGTTGATATCCTTGTAGCCGCGCGCTGCCTTCTCGGCCTGGGCCGCTGTGGGCGCGAACTTGGGCGGGTCGAGGATGATCATATCGAACGTGCGGCCTTCGTCGCGGAAGGTGCGCAGGAGGTGGAATACATCGCCTTCGAGGGTCGTGTGACGGGTGACGAGTGACGAGTGACGGGTGACGGGGAGGTCGTTGAGCGCCACGTTTTCGCAGCACAGCTTCAAGGCCTCGGCAGAAGAATCCACGGATAAAACCGATTTCGCTCCGCCCGCCAGGGCATTAACTGTGAATCCCCCCGTGTAGCAAAAACAATCCAGTACATCCCGTCCCGCCGCAAGTTGGCGCACCCTCAGGCGGTTTTCGCGCTGGTCGAGGTAGAAACCCGTCTTATGGCCATGAGCAAGGTCAACCGTAAAGCGTAATGCGTATTCCGTAATGGTTGTGCGTTCGGGCGGATCGCCTCGTAGTGGCCCGCTGCGCGGGGCGAGACCTTCCAATTCGCGCACGTCCGCGTCGGAGCGCTCGTAGATGTCTTTCAGGCCGGTGAGTTCGAGGAGCAGATCGGCGATGGTTTCGCGCCAGAATTCTGCGCCAGTTGCCAGGAATTGGACAACGAGCGTACCGGCGTAGCGATCCACGATCAGGCCGGGCAGGCTGTCGGATTCGGCATGAAGCAAGCGTAAGGATGAGAGCTGAAGGCTGAAGGCTTGCCTTGAGCGAAGTCGAAGGGATGAAGCGCCAGTTGCTGAAGACTGAACATTGAAAACTGAACATTGCCTTCGGTCAATGGCGGCAGAAAGGCGGCGTCGGAAATACTCCCTATCCACATTTTCGTTGGGGTCAAACGTCCAAACGCGGGCGCGGATCTGCGATTGGGGCGAGTAGGCGGCGCGGGCCAGAAAAATGCCTTTCGAGGAGAGCAGGTCCACGGTCCCGCCCGAATCGGGATTTCCATCCACACGATCCACCGCGCCGGAGAAGATCCACGGATGGCGGCGCAGGAGTGATTTTTCGCGTCCGGGTTTGAGGGTAAGAGCAGGCATCTATAGGATGCCGATTTCCTTGCCGGCCTTCTCCATCACGTCCATAGCGTACTCGATCTCCTGCGGCTCGTGCGCCGCGGTGACGGTGGCGCGCAGGCGCGCCAGTCCCTCCGGCACGGCCGGCGAGACCACCGGCAGGACGAACAGGTCATGGTGCTGGCACTCGCGGGTGATGGCGAAGGCGCGCTCGTCCGAGCCGCACAGCACCGGCACGATGGCGGTGGTGGTCAGCAAGGTGTCGAAACCGCGCTTCTTCAAGCCTTGGATGAATTGGTCGGCGTTGGCGTTGACCTTTTCGATGCGCCAGGGTTCGTCCAGGATGACCTTGAAGGCCTCGTTGGCGGCGGCGGCCTGCGCCGGGGGCAGCGCGGCGGAGAAGATGTACGCCCGGCTGGCATGCCGCAGGTATTGGACGAGTTCTTTTTTGCCGGCCACGTAGCCGCCCACCGACGGGATGGTCTTGGAGAGCGTGCCCATCTTGATGTCAATGCTATCCCACAAACCGAAGTGCTCCTCGATGCCGCGCCCGGTCTTGCCGAGCACACCGACCGAGTGCGCTTCGTCCATCATCAGCCAGGCGTTGTACTTCCTGCACAGTTCGACCATGCGCGGAAAGTCAATCACGTCGCCGTCCATGCTGAAGATCGCGTCCGCGACGACCAGTTTCGCGACGCCGTTCGGCACCTGCTGGAGACGGTGTTCCAGGTCATCCATCTCGTTGTGGCGGAAGCGGCGGAATTCCGCGCCGGACATCAGGCAGCCGTCCACGATGCTGGCGTGGTTGAGCTTGTCGGAGAGTACGTAGTCGCCGCGCCCCATCAGGGTGGAGATGACCGCCAGGTTGGTGGCGTAACCGGAGGTATAGGTGATAGCGGCTTCGGCGTGCTTGAATTCGGCAATCGTTTCTTCCAGCTCGGTGTGCAGTTTGAGCGTGCCAGCCAGGGTGCGGACGCCGTGCGTGCCGGTGCCGTACCTGTCCACCGCGGCTTTGGCCGCGGCGTTGATGCGCGGGTGGCCGATCAGGCCGAGGTAACTGTACGAGGCGAACATGCCCATCTCGCGCCCGTTGACCAGCACGCGCGCCCCGCCGCGCAGCTCGCTGATGGGTTGGTTGTAGAAATACAGGTCATTCTCGCGCAGCATATTTACGCGGTCGTTCATGGCGCGAATGCGTCGGGTGACGGCATCATCGGTGTTTCGAAAGTCCATGGCTGGCTGCTCCTAAAAACATGATACACAAGTTTATTCCAGGGAGGGGTTTCTGTCAATCAGGCTTGCAAGTACTGGTTTGCGGTGATATAAAAGGGCGGATTCTCGACTAAAGTGATGATTCGAAGGAGAAATTGCGTTCATGAAAATCAAGTACATCTTGCTCTCGACGGCAGCCATCGTCATCTTGATCGTTACCACGGTTGGGTGCGGCGCCCAGCCTCAAGGGGCGACAGCAACCCCGACGACCGCGGCCGGCATCCCAGCGGCGGGCAGTTACCAGCCGGAATCCGCCTGCGACAACCCATACTACCCCCGCCGCGCCGGGACGAAAACTCAAAGCGGGGCGGATGGCTCTGTCATAACCGAAACGACATCCATCCGCGGCGACGCGAACAAAGCCATCGCCACGGTGACCAGTGCTTCTACCAACGGTATTGACGTAAGAACGTATGAGTGCAGCTCAGGTGGTATCCTCTTGACCGAGTGGAAATTGTACGACGGGGACAAGCAAGTAATGTCTACGTTGTCTTATTCCGGCGTATTTTTCCCTTCAGCCGAGCAGTTCAAAATCGGGGCGAAATGGGAATATTCTATCGTTACCCACAAGGACCTGGATAGCGGCTGGGTTGAAAGTGAAACCAGGAGAAACTGCACGGTGGCTGGCACATCTTCCGTTCAATACCAGGGTCAGTTCGTGGACGCACTGCGAGTGGATTGTGTCAATGAGGTCAAAGACCTCAAGGCCAGTGATGAGGCAGCTTTAGAGAACTATTACGACTTGTACAGCTTTTTCTACGTTTATGGAGTAGGGATCGTGGGGTATCGAGTCAGCGAGTAAGCCCGAACATTCCTGGCTCAGAACATCACGCCGCAGTCGTAGGGGACGAGTATTTTCTCTTTGACATCCAGGATCCTGTGCGGGAAATTCCGGTCAATGCTGAACGTCAGGCGCAGGAAGCCGCCCCATTTGGTGAAAACAACCAGTTGCACCTCTACGCTCTGCTCGCTGGTGCGGACGGTGGGCGCCACGTCTCGAAGCAGGAGCGTCCGCAGGCGAGACAGAAGTGACATGGGCCGGCCAAAGTCTCCGAGGCTGGCGGCGATGTCCCGCACGTCAGAAGGGTTGCACATGATCTGGTAATCGTTGTAGTTGGCGTGCCAGAAGAGATAGAACTGGGGGCCGAGGATGTTCAGCACCACGTACTGGAAATACCCCTCCGCTGTGTCGTCTATCTGGACGTAGTCGAGGTAATCCGAGCTGTCCCCGCTGGCGGCGTAGTCGGCCTCGGTGCGGAATGGCGCCTGTTCTGCCGGCCGGGGGTAGAGCAGGGGGTAGCCGCCCATCCCGTCGAAGTGGTAGACGTAATCCAGCGCGTAGCCCGGCTGCATCGAGAGATGGGTGAGCGCCTGGAAGTAGGTGTTGGCGTCGAATTCGCCGCCCTGCTTGGCCGGGTTTTCGGTTTGGAAATTATCTGGAAAGCTCATGTCGCCCCGCACCTGATGAAGCGCCTCGAGCGCGCCGGCGCAGTCAATCTCGCTGGCTGGTGCGGATGATAGGCGGCAGGCGAGTAAAGCGAAGAAGGCGGCAGTTGCAGCGAGGAGAACGATTTTCTTCATGGTGTGCCTCCTGTATTTATGGACACGGGTCAGTGGTCAATCAAGTTCTTTACCTTGCCAATGAAACGCTCTGCCGCGTGCAGTATTTCCTCTGCCCCCTCGCGGCTGATAGGCGCGAAGGGTGCATAATCGCTTCGTTCACGAGCGGATTGCGCCTGACCGAGAAAATGTAAATATTCCGCCTCCACCTGACCTGTGACGACGAACAACTCGCGGAACTTTGCAATGGAAGCCGAGTGTCTGCGTAAATCCAGGCCTTTGGAAAGCAAGGCGGCTTTGGCGGCGTAAAACATGGCGTAATAGGCGCGGGAGACCGCGTCATTGAAGAGGCCAATATCAAAAATCTGGCGGGCGTGACCAAGTTTGATCTCAGCCAGTTCCAGCCAGGTTTTCGGATCCTTCATGTCCGCGGGAGCGTCCATAGCAGCCTTCCTTCGTCTTTTGCTTCTTCCGCCACAGAAAATCCGCTGTTGAACAAGTCTTCCCCCACGACCAGTATCGAAATAAACGGTCCGCCGGTGACCATCGAGTCCATCGCCGCGTTGACCAGTTTCCGCCAGCGCGAGTCGCCCGGCCCGCCGAGATAGTATTTCGGGCTATGCCACTTGCCAATCACCATCACGTCTACATCAGAGTCGGGCGTAGCTTCGCCGCGGGCGTAAGAACCGTAGAGAATGATCTGGCTGATTTCATTGGGAAATAACTCCAGTGCGCGGCGCCGAAAATCATCCAGAGTGCGCTTTACTGGGCGCGGCAGGCCACCGCGACGCGGCTGGCCGCGTGGCTTTAGATGGACGACAGGAACTGAAGAGATGTGCGCCATATTTCAATTATACACACATCCGCCTCAATTCTTCCTCCCCAATTACCTTTACCTCCAGCACTTTCGCCTTCTCGTATTTCGACCCCGGCGCTTCACCTAGCACGAGATAGCTGGTGTTCTTGCTGACGCTATCCGTCACTTTGCCGCCGTGGGATTCGATGAATTCTTTGACACCCTCGCGGCTGAACCCGGCCAGCGTGCCGGTCACGACGAAAGTCATCCCGGCCAGTGAGCCGGATGGCTGATGGCTGATGGCTGATGGCCGATTGACCGGCCATACTCCCGCGGCTTTCAGTTTCTCCAGCACGGCCTGGTTACGCGGCCGCGTGAACCAGTCCACGATGGCTTCGGCAATGTTGGGGCCAATGCCTTCGATCATCTGCAAATCCTCAGCGGAGGCGCGGGCAAGCAGATCAAGGGAGGGGAAATGGCGCGCTAGATCGCCAGCGACAACTTCACCCACGCCGCGCATGCCGAGCGCGGTGATGAGACGGTTCAGGGGTTGTCCTTTGGAAGTTTCTATGGCAGCCAGCAGGTTGTCCGCGATCTTGCCAGGCGGTTCTGACTTGGTCTTCCTGTCTTTCTTGGTGACGGCTTCGAGAATATCTTCCCGCTTTAGCGCATAAATATCAGCCACATCTTTGACCGCGCCGGTCTCGATGAGTTTTTCGACAATCTTGATGCCCAACCCGGTGATGTCCATCGCGCCTTTCGAGACGAAATGCTCCACGTTGCGGACGAGTTGCGCCGGGCAGGCCGCGTTGACGCAGTACCAGGCCACCTCGCCCTCGAAATGCTCGACTGGCTGCCCGCAGGCGGGACAATTTGTCGGCGGCTGGTATGGCTGCTCCGCGCCGCTCCGGACCTCGGTCACGGGGCCGATAACGTAGGGGATGACTTCCCCGGCGCGCTTAACCAGCACCCGGTCGCTGGGACGGATGTCCTTCTCGGCGATGTAATCGAAGTTGTGCAGCGTGGCGCGTTCGACGATCACCCCGCCGATCTCGACCGGCTCCAGCACCGCGTAGGGAGTCAGCACGCCGGTGCGCCCGACGTTGACGCGGATCTCCTGCAATTGGGTCGTCACCTCGCGCGCCGGGAATTTGAAGGCGATAGCCCCGCGCGGGTCCTTGCCGACGAATCCCAGGTCCGCGGCGAGACGCAGGTCGTCGAGTTTGATGACCATGCCGTCGGCCTCGTAGGGCAGTTCGTCGCGGCGCGTGGCCCACGTTTGGGTATATTCGATCGCGGCTTCGATATCCTCGAACCGCCGCGCCGCGTCCGTGACCGGGAAGCCGAGCGCTTTCAGCCATCCCAGCAGTTCCAACTGGCTTGTGGGAATACTTGTTTCCTTGTGTACCTGTGTACCTGTTTCCTTGTTTACCTGTGTGCCTGCTTCCCAATACACCACCTGGTAGACGAGCAGTGTCAGCGGACGGGAAGCGGTGATGGACGGGTCGAGTTGCCGCAGAGACCCGGCGGCGGTGTTGCGCGGGTTCAAATATGTTTTTTCGCCATTTTCTTCCAGCCGCTTATTTAATTCATCGAAAGCTTTTACGGGGATAAAAACTTCACCGCGCACGACCAGGTAAATCGGGAGTCGGGAGTCGTTAGTTGTCAGCGGTCGGTGGTCAAAGAGCATAGGCTGCCCGACATCCTTGCTCCCGACTCCCGACTCTCGACTCTCGACTGGAATCCGCAGCGGAATCGCTCTCACCGTCCGTAAATTCGTGGTGATGTCCTCGCCGATTTCCCCATCCCCGCGCGTCGCGCCCTGGACGAAAACCCCATCGCGGTAGTGCAGCACCACGCTCAAGCCGTCAATCTTCGGCTCGACGACGAAGGCGGCTTTCTCCACCCGGTCGTCCAGCTTGCGGATGCGCTCGAACCAGGCGCGCGCCTCGTCCGCGCCGAAGGCATTGGCCAGGCTGAGGATGGGCGCGGGGTGGTGCACTTTCTCGAACTTCTCTGAGGGCGCCGCGCCGATACGCTGGGTGGGGGAGTCGGGCGTGACCCAGTCCGGGTGTTCGGCTTCGATCTGGCGCAGTTCGATGACCAGCTTATCGTATTCTGCGTCGCTGATGATTGGCGCGTCCTCCACATGGTACAGATGAAAGTGGCGGTTGACTTCCTGTTTGAGCTGTTCGTAGCGTTCGTGTGTGGTCATAGACTCATTATACAACGTAGTGGAGTGTCAAGGCTGATCGTTTGATTTCTGCTAGGGCTCCGGCCTGCGCTCGCGCCGCCTCCGGTACTGCTCGTGGATCTCCATCACGTGATCCACCTTTTCCTCGATTGCCACCTTCAGCCAATACTCGCCTTTCTCCTTTGTCCCCAGGCTGCCTGCGCCGTACGCGCCAGTCTGCGTGTCGTCGTCCCAGGGCGGATTGGCAACCAGCGCGCCGCCCTCGATCCAGTCCATGTAATACGACGGCGTGGCGATGAAGTCCGTCTCGTCCACAGCCCGCTCGAGGTGGATCAATTCCGGGCGCAAGGCCAGGATGAGCGAGGTCTCCAGCTCGCAGGCGTGGCCCATCCCGCCGATGGGGGATTCGCGTTTGGCCTCCAGCGCGGCGGCGCCCTTCGGGCCATTAAGATACAGTTCGGTTGTGGCGCAGAAAATGTACGGATGCCGTTCGCCGGCGTACTTGACCACGTTGACCAGGAACGAGACATTCCCACCGTGGCCGGAGAGCAGGTAGAAGCGGTTGAAGCCGCGCCCGACGAGCGTATCCACGACTGCCAACCAGAAATCCTCGAACGCCCGTCCGCCGACGTTGAACGTGCCTGGGAACGAGCGCCAGTGCGTGCTGACCCCATACGGGCTGACCGGTAAACAGGCCGCCTGCTGCGGGACGGCTTCTGCCGTACCCCGGCCGATGGCTTCGATGATGAGCGTATCGGTCGAGAGCGGGGCGTGGTAGCCGTGCTGTTCGGTGTGGCCGATGGGAATGAGAACCACTTTCTCGCGGTCAGAATCAGGGGGCAGGGTGACGGATGGCGAGTGATGAGTGATGAGTGATGCGTGATGCGTGGTAGGCGCCGCCTCGACTGCACTCGGGGCAGGCGAGAGGCGAGGCAGGCGCAAGGCGGGAATATCCGCGGCGAGTTGGAGGTCGTCGGGGATAAGAGCTGAGATCTGCGTGAATCCATCTTCGAGCAGGTTGCCAAGCAGATTGCGCAGTACAGCCTCGAACACAGGCTGCGGTACCTCCAAACCGCTGCCCGTCCAGCCAAACGGCAAGGACGGTAACAGGCCGATATGGGGTGGGCTGCCGAGGTGCGCTGCCAGGGCCGTATGGTCAAATCCCAAGCCCAAGGGTAGGACGAGCGGCAGGTCGCGGGGCAGGCAGGCGACCTCGGGGTAGGTCAACTCGTCGAAGGGAAATAAGTCAGAAGGCAAGACATCCTCCGTTTCAGACTTCCGACTTCTCAAATATCTCGGAAGTCTCCCCCAACTTTATCAAAGAAATTGGGTATTGACAAGTGAGAACAAATGTTCTATAATGATGGCGATAACATAGATCACCCGTTCTGTTTTTCGACAAGAGGAGGTCGAAATGAGCGTAACCACTTTTCGTTCGAACCGTGGGGCCGGTAACCTGCTCAAAGGCGTTACTTTGCGGCGCGGCTTGGCCTGGGGCATCATCATTGTTTTTGCCCTGCTTGCCTTTGAGGTTTTCAATTTCAGCACCACCCAGTTTGCCTTACTGGACGTACTCGGCAACCTGACCTTCGCCGGGTTCCGCTGGGCGACGATCCTCGCGATTGCGTTTTGCGGGATTGACTTCGCTGGGATTGCCCGCCTGTTCACGCCCGAACAAGGCCGCGACGAGCCTGCCGAGGTATGGTACCTCTTCGGGGCCTGGCTGTTGGCGGCCGGGATGAACGCCATCCTGACCTGGTGGGGGGTTTCGGTTGCCATCGTCAACCACAACAGCCTGGCTAGCGGCGTAGTCGTCAGCAGCGGCACACTGACCAAGGTGGTGCCGGTCTTCGTAGCCATCATGGTCTGGCTGATCCGCGTCCTGATCATCGGCGCCTTCTCGATTGCGGGTGAGAACCTCTTTAGCTCGGCGGATGATCGCATCCGCTCGCAGGTCCGACCGGCCCCGCAACTGGCGACCTCAACGCTCCGCCCGCGACCGAACGTCATCAATCCGATCACTTCGGCCTACCGCCCCGCGCCCAAAGTAGCGCGGCCGGCAGCAAATTTCTTGGCCCACCCGGAGCCTACCTACCATCCCGTTTCGACGAATTCCCGCGCGGTACGCGAGCCTGAGTACAGCGAATCCAATCGCCGCTCGTAAACATATCTGGAGCCATGTGTTACCTACCTCTGCGCGGAGCATTCGTTGTCAGCGGAGCATTCGTTGTCACCCGTCCCTCCTTCCGCACAGGCAGCCGTCTCCTCCCGAGGCGGCTGTCTGCCTGGATTTGTCCTT
>Ga0210033_1002474_pt1 | contig 15709 bp, 12 predicted proteins | sample CryGeymeta201501_FD_185465 | JGI IMG/M metagenome (GOLD analysis project Ga0210033, IMG submission 185465) | Groundwater microbial communities from Crystal Geyser aquifers in Utah, USA - Crystal Geyser metaG 2015-01 (SPAdes) (version 2) | ecosystem: Environmental > Aquatic > Deep subsurface >... | reverse complement strand
CAACAGTTATCTTTTGGTTGACTTCCAAAAACTCTAAAATACGTTGTTCTCTAGTTTCTCCATTATGTCCGGGAGGGTTGCCATGTAGGTAATGCGGATTAATCTGAAAAGGAATAAAATTTAATGCGTCAAAAGAAGGTGGTGCAACAATTGGCATATCGTTGGTAGTTTTAATAGTAGGACACGCCAAATTAGAGCCTGCACTCCATCCAACATAAGGGATGCCGTCTTTTACTCTTTTTTTAATAATTTCTAGCAAATCGTTTTGGTAGATTTCGTTTAATAGTTGAAAAGAGTTGCCACCTCCAACCATAATTGCTTCAGCTTCAATGATGGCTTTCTGTTGGTCTTCAAAATGGTGAATGCTGGTAATTTGTATATTTTTATTATCCAACCCTTTGATAACTTTACTTTCATACTCATTGTATGAAAAAGTAACGGCTGCAAAAGGTATAAATACAATTTGTTTGGCTCCATTTTTGGCTAAAAAAGTAGTTATTTTTTCTTTACAAAAGTGTAAGTAGGGTTCGCCTTGAAGAGAAGAGTTACTGGATAATAATAATTTCATTTTTTATGCTGTTAAATAAACCTCAAAAATAGAGAAAATGAGTCAAACGAAAAGTAGGAGAGAGATAATAATATGTTATGTTTTTTCAAAAATAACTAAATAATTAACGAGATAAACCCTATTTTTGAAATCCTAAAATAAAGATATAAACATGACAAAAATTAAATTTGGAACAGACGGTTGGAGAGCAATTATTGCCAAAGAATTTACAGTTGATAATGTTGCAAGAGTGACCACTGGAGCGGCAATATGGTTAAAACAAAATTTTAAAAATCCTTCCGTTGTTGTTGGTCACGATTGCCGATTTGCTGGTGAATTGTTTGCGGAAACTGTAGCCTTAGTATTTGCAAATTCCGGAATTAAAGTTTATTTAGCCAAGGGAGCTGTTTCAACACCAATGATATCTTTAGGAACGTTAAAACAAAAAGCTGATTTAGGAATTGTGATTACAGCATCCCATAATCCACCGAGTTATAATGGGTACAAATTAAAAGGAAGTTTTGGTGGACCATTATTACCAAAAGAAATTCAAGAAGTAGAAGATTTAATTCCAACAACCAATGGTGTAAATATAGATAAGTTAGAAGTTGAAACTTTTGTTGCTAAAGGATTAATCGAATATATCGACTTAGAAACCATGTATCTAAAGCATGTAGAAGCAAATTTTGACATGGAAGCCATCAGAAATACTTCTATGAATTTTGCTTTTGATGCCATGTATGGTTCTGGTCAGGATGTGATGAGAAGATTATTACCAGATATTGATTTTTTGCATTGCGACCACAACCCAAGTTTTAATGGAATTTCTCCCGAACCAATACATCGAAATTTACAAGAGTTTTCTGAAATGATAAGATTATCAGATGGAGAAATTGATTGTGGATTAGCCGTTGATGGAGATGCGGACAGAATAGGTTTGTACGATAGCAAAGGAAATTTTGTAGATTCACATCACATTATTTTGCTGCTAATAAAATATTTGGTAGAAGTAAAAGGAATGAAAGGCAAAGTGGTCAATGCCTTTTCGGTAACGCCTAAAGTTAAAAAAATGTGCGATATTTTTGGATTAGCCTATCAAGTTGTACCAATTGGATTCAAAAATATTGCAGGAATTATTTTAACAGAAGATGTATTATTAGGAGGAGAAGAATCTGGTGGTATTGCTGTAAAAGGACATATCCCTGAGCGAGATGGAATTTGGATGGGATTAATTATATGGGAATACATGGTAAAATCAGGCAAAACCTTAGAAGAATTAATACAGGGAGTTTATGATATGGTTGGTGAATTTAAATTTGAACGGATTGATTTGCACCTAAAAGAAGAACAAAAATTAAAGATTGTTGCCAATTGCAAAGCAAATTTTTATAAAAAATTTGGTGATTTAGAAGTAAGAAGAGTAGAAAATATAGATGGATTCAAATACTTCTTTGATAATGATGAATGGGTGATGATAAGAGCTTCAGGAACAGAACCAGTACTTAGAACTTATGCCGAAGCTGCGACTAATGAAGCAGCTTTTAAGATATTAGAAAGAGTGCACAAAGAATTTAAAAAGTAGAAAGCCATAAAAACCAAAAAAACTTATCAATTTGATAAGTTTTTTTGATTGGGTTAGGTACCAAAAAAACTAAAAATTTTCTTCAGTTACAAACACTACTTTTATTACTGCATCAGAAACACCTTTTAATGCAACATGAATCGATTCTTGGATTTTTGTGCCATAAGCCCGATATTCATCATTAAAACCTTCCATGTCAAGACGATTTACTGTCATCACATTTTTTTCCATGACTACTTTAATTCTTAATTTCCCTAAAACTAAATTATCAAAAGATGATTTTATCATTTGCATCAAAATAGTATCCACTTCAGGACTAATTTTTCCTTTTGGATCGTTTGATGTCATAACTACTTTTCTTTTCAATTCTGCCATTTTATATATTTTTTTTAGTTAATACCAATATACAAGTGTAGTAAAAATTAGAATATATGGATATAAAATTATACTTTTATTTTCTATGAATCGAAAGGTAACAATAATTACATTTTTTTTAAGCATCGTATTAGTTTTAAATGGCTTAACTACCATAGCACAAACAAACAAACTTGACAGTTTGCAACAAGAATTAGCTACTGAAAAAGATGAATTAAAACAAATTGATATCCTCAATCAATTATTTCAAGAGCAATATAGTACCACTTCCAATTATGAAAAAACACTTCAATACGCCCAGGAGGCATTAAAAAAATTGAAAGCCATTGACAATAAAGATGAAAAGATTTTAAAAAAAATTTCTACCAGTGCTAACAATGTGGGTACTAGTTATTTGCTTTTGGATGAGTATGAAAAATCGTTAGAGTATTTATTAATGGCTCTCCAAACTGCTGAATCAATTCAAGACACCAATAGTATGTTAAATGCTTTATACAATCTCAGTACACTCTTTAGTTATAGAGGCGAGGATGAGAAAGGAAATTCTTATTTAGAACAAGCCATTCACTTATCCGAATTGAGTGGAAATATTAAATCTGCTGCATTTGGATATAGCAGTATGGCTTCCAATTATTTCTTTGCTTCCAATTACAATAAAGCAATGGTTTATTATGAAAAAGCAATGCGATTTGCTAAATCGCTAAACGATTTAAACTTAATGAGTAATCTTTATGGAAATAGAGCAGTAGGTCTTGTTCGGTTAAAAAGGTATGAAGAAGCATTAAAATATCACGAATTAACAATCGCTTTAGATATCCAATTAGAAAATAAGGAAGGCTTAAAAACTGATTATTTGAATATTGCTGATGTTTACATCAAAATGAAGAATAATGAAAAAGCCCTAGAATTTAATTTTAAATCTTTAGAGCTGGCATTAGAACAGAATTCAATAAACAGTATAATGATGGCCTATTCTGGTTTGGCTGAAAGCTATCAACAAATGGGTAATAATGCAAAAGCATTAGAATATCTTCAACTTTATACCAATTGGAAAGATACTTTGTACAGCCAACAAAATGCAGAAGCAATAGCAGAAATGCAAACCAAATATGATACAGAAAAAAAAGAAACCGAAAATAATTTATTAAAAACACAACAAGCGTTAGACAAAGCAGAGATAGATAAAAAAGCTACACAACAATATATGCTTTTATTAGGATTAGGATTGGCATTAATCATTGTTTTTTATGTTGTTTATAGCCTAAACCAAAAGAAAAAAATTAACAAAATATTAAATACTCAGAATGAAATTATAGCAGAAAAGAATAAGGACATTACCGATAGTATTAATTATGCACAACGACTACAAGGTGCTATATTACCTGAAATGTCTATTTTAAACAAGCATTATGAATCCTTTATTTATTACCAACCTAAAGACATCGTTTCTGGCGATTTTTATTGGTTAAAAGAAATGGGTGATAAAATTTATTTTTCGGTAGTGGATTGCACTGGACATGGCGTACCTGGAGCTTTTATGAGTATTATAGGATATAATTCCTTAAACAGAATTGTTGAGGATTTTAATGTTGTTAAACCAGGTGATATTTTGGACGAATTAAATATTCAAGTAAATAAAGTATTAGGAACACAAGAAAATAAAGGATTAACGATTAGAGATGGAATGGATATTTCTATCTGTTGTATAAATAGAGAAACTAAAATTTTAGAATATGCAGGAGCAAATAATTCCTTATATTTATTAAGAAAGTCGCAAAATGAATCATTGGATTTGGAAACCACTATGGAAGAATATGGTATCTGTTTTTATGAGATAAAATCAAATAAAATGCCTATTGGAGGGGGAGATAATACAAAAAATTATCAAACACACACTATCAAATTAAATAAAGAAGATACTATATATCTTTTTTCAGACGGTTTTGCCGACCAGTTTGGTGGTCCAAAAGGAAAAAAATTCATGTATAAGAATTTTAAAAAATTATTGCTTTCCATTCAAAAAAATAGCATAGAAAACCAATTGAAAGAATTAGATAAAACAATGGTGAAATGGAAAGGTGAATTAAGCCAATTAGATGATATTTGTGTGATGGGAGTTAAAATTAGCTAATTGATATTAATTTAACATTCTTAATGAATAAATCAGTAACATATCATTTTTTAAAATCAGTATTAACACTAGAAAATCCTTTTCTCTCAACAGCCGATTTTATGGATTGGTTACAAGAGAAAAAAAATAAAGTAAAACACAGTATTACCCCAATTCCTTTTGCCGAGTTAGAAAACTGGTCTTTTCATCCTATCACAGGAAATTTAGTACACGATTCTGGTCAATTTTTTACGATTGAAGGAATAAAAATAAAAACCAATTGGGGTGTTGTTGCCAATTGGAATCAACCCATCATCAATCAATTAGAAATTGGTTTTTTAGGAATTATTTGCAAAAAATTTGATGGGATTCTGTACTTTTTAATGCAAGCTAAAATAGAACCAGGAAACATCAATGTTGTTCAACTTTCACCAACTTTACAAGCAACAAAAAGTAATTACACGCAAGTTCACAAGGGGAAAACTCCTTTATACTTCGACTATTTTTTTGATAAAAGAGCTGATGTTACCATTTTATTAGATCAATTGCAATCTGAACAAGGAGCACGATTTTTAAAGAAAAGAAATAGAAATATTATTATAGAAGTTATTAATGACATTGAAGTGAAGGAGGATTTTTGTTGGTTAACATTAGGTCAAATAAAACAATTGCTCACCTTCGATAATGTAGTCAACATGGATACTCGAACTGTTATTTCTGGTATTCCGTATGGCAATCTCGACACGTTGGAAGTAATAAAAAATGTGAAACAAAACAGTTATGAAAGAGCATTGTTAATTTCAGAACTAGACCCCAATAATGCGCTGCATAGTGTTGAAGATATTATTTCTTGGATTACCAAACATAAGGTTTATGCTGAATTAGAAGTAGAGAAAATTCCATTAAATAATTTAACAGATTGGGGGAAAAATGAAGATAGTATTTATCATGTAGCTCATAAATATTTTTCTGTAATTGCTGTAAAAGCCGAAATAGAAAACAGAGAAGTTCATAGTTGGACTCAACCCATGATAAAATCTGCACAAGAAGGAATTATTGCTTTTATTATTAAAAAGATAAATGGAGTTTACCATTTTTTAATTCAGGCAAAATTAGAAAGTGGAAATTTTGATATTATTGAATTAGCACCTACTGTACAATGCTTAACAGGTAATTATCGTAAGGGTTTTAATGAATATGAAGTTAACTTCATAGATTATGCTTTATATCCCGAACAAAATAATGCTGAAGTAAGATATTCAACTTTTCAATCGGAAGAAGGTGGACGATTTTATCAAGAACAAAATAAAAATATGATTATAGAAGTGGGTGATGATTTTAGAGAAGATGTTCCTAATGCGTATATTTGGATGACTTTAAATCAACTGAAAACATTTATTAAATTTAATAATTATTTAAATGTTCAGGCTAGGAGTTTGCTTTCTGCTGTAAAATTTGTGTAACAATGCAAAAAATTAAAATAGGAGTATTAGGTTGTGCTAGCATTGCTGAACGCTCTGTTATTCCTGCAATTTTGTCTATTCCAGTATTTGAATTAATTGCTGTTTCAAGTCGTTCAGCCGAAAAAGCGAAAAAATTTGCCCAACAGTTTAACTGCGAGGCAGTTGTTGGTTATCAAAACCTACTTAACAGAAAAGACATAGATGTAATTTATATGCCTCTTCCTACAGGTTTACATGAAGAATGGGTATTAAAAACATTAGCCGCAGGAAAACATATCTTAATTGAAAAATCAGTAGCCAGCAATTATGTTTCTGCCAAAAAAATGGTTGAAATGGCAAGGAAGAAGGGATTGTTGTTGATGGAAAACTTTATGTTTCTACACCACCAACAACATCAATTGGTAAAGCAGTTGATTAAAGATGGGAAAATTGGCGAAATAAGAAGTTTCAGGAGCTCTTTTGGTTTTCCACCATTGTCGGCAGCTAATTTTAGATATCAGAAAGAGTTAGGTGGTGGTGCATTGTTGGATGCTGGGGCTTATACGGTAAGAGCTTGTCAGTTTTTTTTAGGAAATGAGTTAAAAGTGGAAGCAGCCACTTTAAATTATCTAAATTTTGAGGTTGACATTTTCGGTGGAGCCTTTCTAAAATCTGCTAATGGAATGTTTGCAGAAATAGCTTTTGGCTTCGATAATTTTTACCAATGCAATTATGAAATTTGGGGAAGTAAAGGGAAAATCACAGCTTCCAGAGCATTTACACCAAAGGTTGATTTTAGTCCAACTATTACTTTAGAACAAGATTCAGAAGTATTTGATTATAAAGTAGAAGTAGATAATCATTTTGTAAATATTTTAAATGAGTTGATAAGATGTTTAGCTGAAAATGATTTTGAAAACAACTACCAAGAAATATTAAATCAAAGTAGCTTATTGCAAGAGTTAAAAGATAAAAGTGAATATTCCTCTCTAGAGAGGGGATAGAATTTCAGGCAACTAGTTGCCTAGAAATTCTTGGGGTGTGTTATACCGTTAGCTAAATGTAATAGTCCAATAAATTGTTTTAAACATTTATTGCAACGGCGTTAATCATTGTAAATTATAAAATGTCCTTTGGACTATTTTATAATAACAATTGATGTTAAATAAATTATGGAAAAAGAAAGGCAGTTTGATAATTTTGATGGATTTGCTAAAGGTTATCGGAAAACGCACAACAAAGCAATTAAAATAAGTGGTGCTGACAGCGATTATTTTAGTGAATACAAAATTATTGAACTCTTAAAATTCGAAGATTTCAATCAACAATTAAAAATCTTAGACTTTGGTTGTGGCGATGGAAACAGTGTTGTGTTTTTAAGAAAACATTTTCCTAATGCGAGTATAGTTGGGGTAGATGTTTCGGAAAAAAGTATAACTATTTCAAAAAATAAAGACATCACCAATTCAACTTTTACTGTTTTTAATGGCATCAAATTGCCATTTAAAAAACAAGAGTTCGATATTGTATTTACCGCTATGGTTTTTCATCATATCGCACACCAATTTCATAACCAAGTTTTAGCCGATATAGTTAGGGTATTAAAAATGGGTGGAAGGTTTTATAATTTCGAACACAATCCATTAAATCCATTTACAAGGAAGGTTGTTCGTGAATGTGAATTTGATAAAGATGCTGTTTTATTAAAGCCTTCCTATCACCGTAACCTTATTATTAATAGTGGTTTAACATCTTTATTAGTAAACTATACCTTGTTTTTTCCTCGACATAAAATATTCAAAATTTTTCTAGGGTTAGAAAAATTACTATCTTGGTGTCCGATTGGAGCACAATATTACGTAAGAGCTGTGAAAATGTATGAAGGTGAAGGTGAAAGGGAAAGGGACAAATGACTATTTCTAATGAATAAACGAACTTTAAACCATGAACTCAATAATAGAATTATCCATTGTTAGTCCAGTTTACAAAGCTGAAAATAGTATTGATCAACTGGTTGAACGAATAATAGCTGCTGTTTCAAAACTTTCAAATCATTACGAAATTATTTTAGTGGAAGATGGTGGTTTTGATAATTCTTGGAAAAAAATTCAGGAAAATTGTCAAAAATTTCCAATCGTAAAAGGAATAAAATTAAGTAGAAATTATGGTCAACAACATGCCATTCAAGCTGGTTTAGATGCTGCTAAAGGTGAATATGTAATTACCATGGATTGCGATTTACAAGATTTACCAGAAGAAATTGAAAAATTATTAACTAAAGCCAAAGAAGGCTACGAAATAGTAGTCGCCAGTAGAAAAAACAGAAAAGATGACCTTTTTAAAAAATTGTTATCACAACTATTTTATAAAACTTTAAGCTACTTAACCGAAACGAAGCAAGATAAAACCATAGCTAACTTTGTTGTTTATCATCGCAAAGCAATAGATGCAATGGCTCGATTAAAAGATCACAACAGGTATTATCCGATGCTACAACAAATGATAGGATTTAATTACGCCAAAGTGGAAATAAACCATGCCGAACGAGCTGATGGAAAATCTTCATACTCGTTTAGCAAAAGATTAAGATTGGCTATGGATACTATTTTAACTTTCTCTGATAAACCTTTACGGTTAACAGTAAAATTTGGTGTTTTATTATCGTTTCTTTCCATTTGTGCTGCATTAACTATGGTAGTGTTGTATTTTTTTAGTGATGTAAAATCGCAAGGTTGGGCAAGTTTAGCACTTTTGATAAGTTTTTTTTCAGGTGCCATCATTTCTGTTTTAGGAATGGTTGGATTGTATGTTGGACGAACTTTTGAAAGTGTTAAAAATAGACCAACCTACATTATTCAGGAAAAAATAAATTGAGAAGGATAACCTTTCATATTATCCTATTAATGCTACTTGGTTTAGTTAGTTTCCAAACTGTATTTAGTCAAAAATTTGCTGACAAAAAGTACTATTTAGTGGATAGTTTGGAACTCAAAATCCTGTCGGTTGATGATAGAAAATTAATAGATTCCTTATTGGTAATTTATCACCAAACAAAAGAAGATACCTCTCAATTATTTCAATTAAATCTACTTATTGCTGACTGTGAAAATGACATTTGGATAAAATACAACCAATTGTTAGTGGAGAAAGCTACACAATTGATAAAACAAAATAGTTCCAATAATAAGGTTTATAAAAGATACTTAGCATCGGGTTATAACAATTTAGGTTTTTATTATTTTAGTTTAGATGATAATAATAAAGCAATTGATAACTTTAATAAAGCCATAGCACTTAGTAAAGAAATAAATAATTTAATGGTGATACCTGTTGCTTTAAATAATTTGGGTTTTATTTATAAGCAAGAAGGAGATATATTAAAAGCACTGGATTATTACCACCAATCACTTAAACTTAATCAGGAACTAAAAGAAGAAAGTGAAATTGCATTGGCACTTAATAATATTGGCGGAATTTATTTTAAACAAAAAGAATACGACAAAGCATTAAAATATTATTTAGATGCGTTGTTGATAGAAAAGAAAAGTGGAACAAAAAATGGAGAAGCTCGACTGTATAGCAATATAGGTTCAGTGTATAAAGAACAAAATAAATTGATTGAAGCGATTGATTATTTTAATTATTCTGTTAAAATATATACTCAAATAGGAAATAAAAAAGGATTAGCTACTTCTTTAAGTAAACAAGCTTCATTAGAGCTAAAGATGTTAAGCAATGAAGAAGATAACAATGTTCAATTACAAAACATTTTAGCAAAGCATCAAAAAGCATTGGAAATATACACTGCTATTGATGATAATGAAGGAAAATCTTATGCATTAAACAACATGAGTCTTACTTATAAAAAAATTGGAGCCATTCAATTGGCATATAATTATGCCCAAAAAAGTTTAAGTATTGCTCAAAAATTGGGTTTCCCTGAATCAATAAAAAATTCAGCAGAACTACTAAAAGATATTGCCATGCTAAAAAAAGATTTTAAAAAAGCTTATCAAATGCAAGAATTGTTTTATGCGATGCAAGATAGTATCAGCAATCAATCCATCAAAGAAACCACCATTCAGAAACAATACCAATACGAATATGAAAAAAAATCTATCACCGACAGTTTGGCAACTGCTGCGGCTCAAAAAATAAAAGACATCAATTATCATCAAGAAATTCATCAGCAAAAAACATATACAATTATTGGTGTTGTAAGTTTATTTTTTATGATTTTAGTAGCATTAGTTATCTATAAAGGGTATCATAATAAGAAAAAAAGCAATTTAGAGCTAGCTGAAAAAAATAAAGTAATTGAAACAAAAAATAGTGAAATAACCGATAGTATTAATTACGCAAAAAGAATTCAAACAGCAATAATTCCTCCAACAGAAGAACTCAATCAACACCTTAAAAACGGATTTGTGTTTTATCAGCCTAAAGACATTGTTGCAGGAGATTTTTATTGGATGGAAACGGTTTCCGTTATTGCAAACGAGGAACGAGTGAACCAATCTCAAGATAAAGATGAGATTGCTTCTCCTGATTCGCTTCACGCTCAGAGTCGCAATGACGTGGTATTATTCGCAGCAGCCGATTGTACAGGACATGGCGTTCCTGGAGCGATGGTGAGTGTCGTTTGTCACAATGCATTAAATAGAGCTATACGTGAATATAAATTGGTAGAACCTGCAGCTATTCTGAATAAAACAAGAGAAATAATTATCGAAACTTTTCAAAGAAGTAGAGACAATAACACTATTATTAAAGATGGAATGGACATAGCCCTTTGTGCTATTAATTTTAATACTAATACGTTGCAGTTTTCTGGAGCAAATAATCCATTATACATTATTCGTAATAACGAATTACTAGAAACTAAACCAGACAAACAACCTGTCGGCAAACATCATAATGAAAAACCTTTTACCAATCATACCATTAAACTCATAAAAAACGATTGTATTTATACGTTTAGTGATGGTTATGCCGACCAATTTGGTGGACCAAAAGGAAAGAAATTCATGTACAAACAATTTAAAGAATTGTTGATAGCTATCAATAACAAAGACATGGATGAGCAAAAAAATATTCTTATTAATAATTTTATTGACTGGAAAGGAGATTTAGAGCAATTAGACGATGTTTGTATTATCGGTGTGAGAGTTTGACGAAGTCAATTCTCGAACGCCAGATAATACAAATCCGACTACTGGCGGATAATTTAGGTGTTAGAATATAACGCAAATGAGTGAGTTTATACTGAGTGTAGCAGAAGTAAAGGATTGACGAAGGAATGTTTGCATAATTATTGTGAGGATTACGAACCATATAAAAGTTACTTGATGAAAAAAGCAATAGTATTTGGTGCAAATGGATATTTAGGGAGGCATATTGCCTATTACCTAACACAACAAAAAATTAATTTTATTCCAACCGACCTTGCTGAGCAGTCAATTGATAATTATTTGAATTACACAAGTATTGACATTACCAAACCAGAAGAAATGCATCAAATAAATTATGAGGTTGATTGTGTTTTTATGTTTGCTGGACTCACAGGCAGCACCAACACTCCAGAAATGGAAAAAAAATATACTAAAGTTAACGAACAAGGGTTGATGAATGTGTTGAATTGTTGTAAAGGCATAAAAAACCTGCGACTTATTTTTCCTTCTACTCGTTTGGTTTATCAGGGAATAAAAAATACACCTTTAAAAGAAAACTCAGCAAAAGAAACCAAAACAATTTATGCTAAAAACAAACTCGCTTGCGAAAAAATATTAGCTGATTATCAATTACAATACCACATTAATTATACGATTTTTAGAATTGGTGTTCCTTATGGAAATTTAATCAATGAAGAATACTCTTATGGAACGATAGGTTTTTTTATTAATCAGGCAAAAAAAAATAACAATATTACACTTTATGGCGATGGCAGCTTAAAAAGAACATTTACCCATGTTAGCGATATTTGTGAAGTAATTATAAAAAGTGTAGGAATAGAAAAAACGATAAATAATATCTACAACATTGGAAGTAATGATGACTTAAGTTTATTTGAAGTTGCCAGTTTAATCGCATCAAAATACAATGCAAGCGTTGAGTTGATTGATTGGACAAAAGAAGCATTAGCGGTTGAATCGGGCGATACTATTTTTGATGATGAAAAAATACAAGCAGCTTTCAACTATCCATACCAATATTCATTAAAAGAGTGGGTAGAGAAAACACTATAATGGGTAGATGTATAGATGGATAATAGGAAATTACTGATTATTTTTCCTTATTCCTTATTCCTTATTCCTTATTCCTTATTCCTTATTCCTTATTCCTTATTCCTTATTCCTTATTCCTTATTCCTTATTCCTTATTCCTTATTCCCCTTTCTACTTTATAAACTTTCTTCTTTATCACATAAAACGACTGAAAAGTAAAGAAATCATTAAAATAAGGAATAGCCCCAATCCATCGAGGCAGAAGTCTAGTTTTATAACCAAATTTATATTCATAAATTGGAGCCACAAAAAATTTGGTTTGTTTTAGGATTTGAAAATCATTTTGTAAACATAATTTTTCAAATCGTTTGGTAGATAACCCCGTTTCTTTAATTTCGAGTAAGTTGTTTATGGTTTGAGTACTTTCTCCAAAAATTTTTAAAACTTTTTGGTAGATAAATTTTGGCAGTAAATGATAGTAAGGCATTTTAGCTAACAACTTAGATGTTGCAATTTGCTGGTGTCCACCATAAGGCATTCTCCAGGAAGGAAAACCAAAAAAGATAACACCATTTTCGGATAAAAAGTTTTTAATGATGGCTATAAATTTTTCTTGATGGTGGATGTGTTCAATTACATCCTTCAAAATAATTAAGTCAAATTGGTGTGGCAAAGAAGTAGGGTTGATGTTGTAAATGTCTTCACTAATAAAATTAACCAACCCAGCATTTTTTTCCTCGCTCATAAAATTGTTTGCCAAAGCAACCCTTGAAGCTGATAATTCGATACCTGTACAAAAACAACCAATATCGGTAAATGCCTTTAAAACTCCACCTTCAGCACTTCCAATTTCTAAAATATAATCACCCTTTTTAGGAGAGTATATGTCTTTTAAAAATGGAATAATAGAATGTTTGGAGTTCAGGTATTGTATCTCAAAATACCGAGGTTTGTCAGAAAAAGGTTTGCTCATATAACAAAGTAGAGTTAATGTTGCGAAAATAAGATTTATAACTAATTGTTGAAAATATACAGCACAAGAACTTAAACCCGAATTAATCATTAGAAGTTTTGCACCCCGCTTTAGTAAATGTTTCAATGATTGTTAAAATATTGATTAAATTTACTTACCCACGAATGTATTAATCTAAAATCAATACCGTATTTTTCTCCTATTTTTCTATAACTGATTTCTCCTGTTAAATATTCGGCTATTATCCCTTAATTACGCAAGTCTCTAAATTATGATATTAAAAAAGGTGTATCAAATATGATACACCTTTTTTTCGACTTTGCAGCTTTTGATTTACACACTTTATATTTTATCAGATAGTAATGTATCTACATTTGAAATTTTTAATATGCCATACTGATTTCAACTAAAAAATAATAGAATTAATAAAAAAAGTTTCGTGTAGCAGGTATTGCTCCAGTTCATAAGAAAAGGAGTATTCCAAAATAAATATCTTAGCAAATTTTTGAAAAGTCTATTTCAGTTCCACGAAATTCAATAGAATTATCTTCTAAAAAGTAACATAGAACTTTTATGAAATTTTTTCTAAAATTATTGACTCTTGCATTTAATTCAAGTTCAGGAATATGTTTAGTGAATTTTTTATGAAAACCTCTATAAACGTTATTAGCAATAGCGGTTAATATAAAAAATACAGTGTTTTCATTCATGTTCTTAAAGGGAGGCCACTTCCATCCGAAATCTTGTTTCATATATGAAAATTGTTTCTCCATATCGCCACGTAGGTTATATTGAGCAATAACATCTTCGGCTGGAGAAATATAATCATTAGTCATAAATAATTTATATTTATAACTTTTTCTCACCTTCCAAAAAACACTACTATATCTTTTATCATTAGTTTTAAGAAGACCTTTCTTTTCTATCATTTGCATCTTATTCTCAATTTCTAATCTAAATTCTTTCTCTTCATCAGTTTCATTTTCTTCAATAGTATTTTCAGTTGGAATACGTGCAATAACAACTCTGAAAGTAGCGTCATAATCAGTCATGGTATATGGAATGTCACAAATCTGACATTCTTTAAATGAAGTTGCAGTTTCAATCTTAACATCTGTCCAAGTAGAGGAATCATCAATTTGTTTCCACATTTTTTTAAAAGAAGTATTTACTGGAGCGGTTGAAAGAAATTTTATGTTTTTTTTATGAAGCATACTATATAAAGCAGTGTTGTAGCCAGCCCCATCCATTCTTACCATCTTAATTTTAATGTTTTCTTTTTCCAATAAATTTATACACATCTCAATAGTTTCAGCGATTCGAAATCTATCAGAAGAATTGCCATTTCTATTACTAAAAAAAATAGGAAAATTTCCTATAAAACAAACAAGTGGATAAAATCCAAATTGGTCAATTCCTTCAGCAGACTTTGCTCCAGCACATCTTGTATTAATAAAAGTACAATCGGCATCTAATATATATTCTTTACCTTCTTCAAAACATCCCATTTTTTTTGAAATTTGAATAAGTAGTTTATTCAATCTAATATTATCATCATAATAGTTTTTTTTTAGACCATCATTTTGGTATACGTCTTTTATTTTTTCTTTTGATGCCATTTGCTTCATTAACCGACCCATTGTATCATGGCTTGGTATATTAAGACCAGGAATTAATTCTAATTCCTTTTTTAATCCAGTTATATTATCAATTCTTACACCTCCACACAAAGCTGAAGAAATTAAAGAAGTAACCACATCAGAGAATTTGTATTTACATTGTTCAACTCTCGACTTATCGGTTTCAAATGCAGAGTCAACCAAATCAGGAATTCCCAATCGGTATAATTCATTTACGATGGGGATTAATCCTCCCCATTCCGTAAAATCCCTCTTATTTGAAACTGTTATTTTCATATGTTTTTTTATTTTTTTTAGGTCACTTATATTACGACACGATTGTCAAAAGTTACAGAACTATCTGTTATTTAATTAGTTATCATCAATCACGGTACTATTCATAGCATTTGGTGTAATTATAATTTTGTCTTTTGGTGTAAATATTTTTCCTTCGCCACTTTAAACACAAATTATTCTTTCATCAAATTCGATTTTATTTTCAAGCACCTTAATTATTTTTTATTCCGACTTAATTTCGGGTATATACTTCGTAAAAAGCTAAACCATCCTTCCCACTTGTCGCCCCAAACTTCATCTGGATTAATTGGGATTCCTTCTGGTAGTGGATTGTTTTTTAAATATTCTAACCAAATTTTTTTGGATACTATATCTAGTTTTTCATCATTAGATGTATTTTTTATTTTATTTTTTTTCATAGCTTTAGTGTTTTTGTTTAATTCATAATAATTTGATAGTCAACATTTACATTTAGTAATTGACATCGGTATAATTCGATGACAAAATGTACATCATCATATTCCCAATTTTTTGTTGTTG
>Ga0210033_1002473_pt1 | contig 15712 bp, 17 predicted proteins | sample CryGeymeta201501_FD_185465 | JGI IMG/M metagenome (GOLD analysis project Ga0210033, IMG submission 185465) | Groundwater microbial communities from Crystal Geyser aquifers in Utah, USA - Crystal Geyser metaG 2015-01 (SPAdes) (version 2) | ecosystem: Environmental > Aquatic > Deep subsurface >... | reverse complement strand
TATGCAAAATAGTCAATATAAACGGCTTTCAATAGAGGACCGGGAAGAAATTGGGCTTGGCATTGCCCGTGGAGATCGGCAAAATATAATAGCTCAGAGTTTAAATGTGAGTTCAAGCACTATCAGTCGTGAGCTGGCTCGGAATGGTGGTAAAATTGGGTATCGAGCTCACAGTGCACAGAAACGATCTGTGCGTAAATCTTCGACCAGACGGTTTGGTCACCGTGTTTTGTTTGAGCATCCAAAACTTCGAGCGTACGTACACTCCGGACTTAAAAAACACTGGTCGCCAAACGAGATTGTGAAGCGTCTAAAAATGCAGTACCCTCAAGATACATCTATGAAAATATCACACGAGGCCATCTACCAATATATTTATGTGTTGCCACGAGGTGAACTAAAGAAAGAGCTCATTTCCTGTCTGCGCCAGGAAAGAAAATATCGTCGAATGAAGCACGGCAGAAGGACGAAAACTGAACAATCGCGCGGTAAAATAGCCGATATGCTCTCAATTGAAGAGCGACCACAAGAGGTTGCAGATAGGATTATTCCGGGGCATTGGGAAAGTGACTTGATCGTTGGTAAGTATAATCGTTCAGCAATTGCCACACTAGTAGAACGCGTTACGCGCTATACTATGCTCATTCCGCTTGGTGGTAAGCGAGACGCTACTACGGTCAGAAAAGCTATAACGAAAGCCGTAAAGACTCTCCCCGCAGAACTCAGAAAGACTTTAAACTACGACCAAGGAAAGGAAATGAGTCAGCACAAGCAATTTGTTATCTCAACTGGTATGACTGTATATTTTGCACACCCTGCCAGCCCTTGGGAGCGGGGAACAAACGAAAATACTAACGGACTTATCCGTCAGTATTTTCCAAAAGGTACAGAATTCGATAAGGTGTCTACACGGGAACTCAAACGCGTCCAACGCGAACTAAACGACCGCCCAAGAGCAGTTCTTGAATATTACAAACCAGATGAAATATTTAATAATTTAGTTGCACTAAAAGTTTGAGACCAAGTCATATAAACAACGAATTGGCTAGAATATGCGATCTGGGTGAGGGTATTGAGAACCTGTAGGTACACGTAAAATACTTCAGTTATTTACAACCATATTCACGATAATGTGAACAGTAAATTAGCTGTATATATATAAATTATGCCTGTTTTACAGAACAAGCGCAGCGTAGTATATTTTATAATTCCTTAGTTTTATACTTGGGTTTTTCTTTGAGCCTACGATTAATTTCAGAGTGCGAAAGTAAGCCTTTAGTTGGTCCAACATAGAAGACTACCGAAGCTGCATTTACGGCACCCCAGGTGAGGGCTTCGGCGTGCGTTTTACCGTGCATCAGCGCGCCTAAAAATCCAGAAGTGAATGCATCACCAGCTCCAGTTGCCTCGACACGCTTACCAGGGAACATCGGCGCGTAATCAAGTTGCTCACCATCGAAAGCGTAAGCACCGTTTCGTCCATCTGTTACCACAACGTAATCAGGACCAAGTTTTTTCAGTTGACCCATAATATAATGCATGGTTTCTTCTTCCTTGAGTTGCAAAATATGTTCAGCTTCAACTTTGTTTAAAAATAGAACCGTTGTTTTTTTTAAAAGATCAAAGAGTTCTTTTTTTCGTTCTTGAATTTGGACTGCACCTGGATTTAAGCTAATTTTAACACCGTTTTTTGCACAACAGCTGAGCATGTTTTTAAAAATATTTTGGTAGCCTTTACCAAGTTCTGACACGTGGACCCACTTAGTGTCTGGGTGCTTTTTTGGTAAGTTGTATTCGTGATCTGAGTGAGCAACGATTTGTGTGGACTCGCCTTTGTAGTTCAAAATCGCAGCGAAACTACTACCAGTACCTTTGATGGCTTTTACATATTCTGTGCTAACTTTATGTTTTTCAAGATATTCAAGTGCGGCATTATAAATAAAATCTTGACCCATTTCGCTCAAAATTGCAGCTGATTTTTTCATTTTTGCTACGCCAATAGCCACGTTCGGTGCACTCCCGGCTATCTGTAACTCAACACTTTTAGCCTGATTTTTTTTGCCGTAATCAACGCACAGTTTAAAATCACCAGCTTCAACGTCCCCAGTTAATGAGGCGTTTGGCATATTTATAAAGGTATCAAGCTTAATATCACCTATTGTAACGATATCGAATTTATTATTCATAGTTTATTGGTGCACCTTGGATTTATGACTCGATTATACCAGATTTTTGAATTCTGAACCTTGGTAAAAATACAAAGAGAGAGCATTTTCAGTTTTTTCGATTTTAGTTGCCTTGAGGTTTGGTAAAGGCCAGGCTTCTACGATAATTGTACAGTCTATTTTAACCTCAGACTGTAATTTGTTAATAAGTTTTTTATAAGCAGAATTTAATAAAAAAATTATAATAACATCCGCATCGCGCAAATTTTGTTTGAATAAATTTTTGAAGCGAATGGAAACATTGGTGTATTTTTTTCCACCAACAACTTTACGTGAGAGTGCAATGAGAAAGGGGAGAATCGAAATTTCGTAGCCAATTAGTTGTGCATTTGGATACTTGTTTGCCAGTGCGAAAAGTATACTGCCGGTTCCACAACCAAGATCATAAACAATCTCGTTGTTTTTTATTTGGATGCTATTTAGTAGAGTTGAGATTTCCTTTTTTCTAGTAGGGAGCCAGGGGGCAGCTGAAAAACCAGCGTATGCGGCGGAGCTAAAAATTATAACGAATAAAACAAAAAGAATCTGTAAAATCATACAAGCCCAGTATAACAAAAATCCCCAAATATTACTTTGGGGATTTTTACTAGCCAAGCATTGCAAGTAATTCTCGGCGCTCACGCTTGCTAAGTTCGCGGGTGTTACCCTCGCCAAGTTCACGCAGTTCAATGTTCATAATACGAACGCGCTTTAGCTTGGTAACTTTGTAGCTAAAAGCTTCGGCCATTCGGCGGATCTGACGGTTTCTGCCTTCGGTAATAATGATTTTATAGCGAGTATCTGAAACCTTTTTAACTCTAGCGGGTTTGGTTTTTATACCATCTAAAATAACACCTTCTCGTAGTTTATCTAAGTATTTTCGGTTAATTGGTTTATTCACGGTTACGACATACTCCTTTTCGTGACCATTTTCCGAGCGAAGAATCTTATTCACGATATCGTTATCGTTGGTAAGAAGAATGAGCCCAGAAGACGCCACATCGAGTCTACCGATATGCACGATTCTGTCTTTGTGGTTTACGGCATCAATAATATTATTGTGCGCCTTGGGATCTGAAGTGCAGATCACGCCAACTGGTTTATTGTAGGCTAGGTACACCAAATCTTTCCCTTCGGTAGAGATTACTGTATTGTTTATTTTAATAACATCGGAAGCCTCCATCTGTTCACCAATCACAGCCACTTTGCCGTTTATAGTAACAACCCCGTCTTCGATCAGTTTATCAGCTTTTCTCCGGCTACAAAACCCAGAGTCCGCTATGTATTTATTCAGTCGCATAATGGGCGAAGTATAGGCAAAAATTAGCTTTTTGTCAAGTCTCGAGAATATAAATAGAAAAGAAAATTGTACTAACCTTGGTCATTTTTTAAGATTAATTACTTGACAAATAGTTGAAAATCAACTAGCATCATTTGGCTGATACTTATTAGATCAGCTGGAGTTTAAATGTCACAGGCCGTAATGAAGGAAGCGGAATTGATCATTTGTTGCTCGAGTTTGCATTACTTCCGTCTGGAACATGGTTCTAGGGCTGAAGAATGCTACGGGCATCTCGAAATGCTCGAAACTGCGGACTGCCCGGTTTGCAAGATGAGATCACCGCAGGAGCTCGAAGAGTTGAGTGCCATGTGCGACTGCCGACTTGGTTTTGACGCGACCACGTGTAAGCTTGGTTGTGTGTACTGGGGAGGTGTTGCTATGGCCGAGGTCAGTGTTCCTGGCCTTATCTACGAAAAAGACTAACTACTAGCCCCGTTTTGTAAAGACGGGGCTTTAATTTTAAAATAGACCTTATAGGTCTATTTTATTTGCTTATTCAATACTTGCGAAGATGAGAAGCGTACGCTTTTATCCTCATCAATTATAATTATACTGACAAAACTTGCGTTTTACTTTCATTAAATCGTATATTTGTGATATATTGGTGGTTTACGTCAACATGTACGCCATTATTGTCTCGGAGCTGTATAACTTGTTTTTAAAGTTATAGTGAAGACCGAAAAGATTTAGCGGATTTTTATAGCCGGATTTGATTCAAACTATAATAGTAGCTCATTGTTTTGTGAATCAATCTTGTTGGACAGTTTGATGTGACCAATCGGTAAATCTGCATCGTTAGGGATTATTTTGATCAGCTCTCTTTATTGCTAAGGTTAAAAGTTATTGATCCTGTATTTGCCTCTGGTATATTTTTACTTAGTAAAATAACAGCGCCAAAGGCAACGGCAAATATGAGTAAAAGATTGATAATAAGAATAATAGTAATTTTTTTGTTCATACTTTTAAAACTCAATTAAAAAAGCAGATCAACTATGATCCGCCTTTTTATTAAACCATGGTTGCTGCGTAAACTGCAAGAACTAGGGCAATGGTGAAGAATATTGCGCCGAGTAAGCATTTGATGCTTGGTTTTCCTTTTGGTCCGATTGAACACGAATTGCAGTGTTCAAGTGTAGTGAGCACAAAATTTACCCAGGCAAAAACGGTTCCTCCGAGTAGCACAGCGATTAATAGATATAGAATTGTTTGAAGTGTCATATATATTTATTTAATTGATTTCTTTTTTAGAATCTTTTTCGCAACTAGCACAATGTGCGGGGCAGTGAGTTTGAAGTGTTCAAGTAGTTCGTCCGGTTCTCCGCTTTCCCCGAATCTGTCTTGCATACCCATACGAGAGATTGGCACCGGATATTCTTCGGCAAGGAGCTCGCAAACTGCGCTACCCATACCTGCGACAGCTTGAGCTTCTTCGATGGTTACAATAGCACCACACTTTTTAGCGACTTCGATAATGGTTTTTTCATCCATTGGTTTCACGCTTACGTTATTAACCACGCAGGCACTGATTCCTTCTTCGGCTAGCATTTCTGCTGCGAGTAGGCACTGGTAAACTAGGGGACCGCAGCCGATTAGGGCAACATCGGAACCTTCGCGAAAGATTTGTGCTTTCCCCAGTTCGAGCGGAGTTGCCTCTGTAGTATAGACTGGACTCTTTTCGCGGGCTAGACGTATGTACACAGGACCATCTATTTCGGCTGCAAGGATTGTTGCTTTTTTAGCCTCGATTGAATCGCAGGGCACGAGCACGGTCATTTCTGGTAGGACTCGCATAAGAGCAATGTCTTCGAGCATCTGGTGAGTTGCGCCGTCTGGTCCCACGGAAACACCAGCGTGCGCCCCAACGATTTTTAGATTAGTTTTTTGTAAACAGCCGGTTGTTCTAATCTGCTCCCAGTTTCGACCAGGTGAAAAACAGGCGTAACTCGCAATAAAAACCGTTTTTCCGGCTAAACACATACCAGCACCAATCGCAGCCATAGCTTGCTCTGCAACACCCATTTGCACAAAACGGTCAGGAAAAGCTTTTTTAAACCCATCAACTCGGGTTGATTCAGTGAGGTCGGCACATATTGCGTAAACATTTCCATCCCGTTTTCCGGCCTCGATCAAGCCTTCACCAAAGCCGTCACGAGTCGGTAGGGCTTTAAGAGCATCTTGTTTTTTCCAATCTCTGTTCAATTTAATATCTTTATTTGGCATAGTTTATTCGTGTTCACTTTTTATTTTACCGCCAAGAGTTCGTAAATCTTTCAGAGCTTCATTTAATTGATCCGCCTTTTTAAAAGTATCCTCTGGGCCTTTACCTGGTGGCGCGCCGTGCCATTTATAATCAAATTCCATAAAATCTACACCTTTACCGGGGATAGTGTGAGCGATGATAACCACGGGACGTTCCCAAATAGCTTGAGCTTCCCGGCAGGCATCTACAAAACGATCTATATTGTGCCCATCGACTTCAATCACTTCAAAACCAAAGGCCTCGAACTTATCCTTAATTGGCTCAAGAGGCATTATGTCTTCAGTGAAGCCGTCGATTTGAATGTTGTTGCGGTCAATAATCCAAGTAAGGTTATGTAGTTTATATTTCCCGGCAAACATAGCAGCTTCCCAGACAATTCCAGCTTCAAGTTCGCCATCACTCATTGCGCAAAACACGTGCCAAGGTTTGTTCTCTTTTTTTCCAATATAGGCAGTTCCAACTGACTGGGGCGCTCCGTCACCAAGTGGACCTGAGGTATTTTCGAGCCCTTTAAGGTGAGTGATCTCCGGATGACCCTGCAAGTGACTACCTAATTTTCGAAGAGTCATTAATTCAGATTTATCAAAGTAACCTGCGTGCGCCATAGTTGCGTACCGAACCGGAACAATGTGGCCGTTAGACAAAAAGAGCCGGTCACGATCGTCCCAAAGTGGTTTGTTTGGATCATGGTGCAGAATGTGAAAATAGAGTGCTGTAAAAATATCTGCCATGCCAAGTGGGCCAGCTGAGTGACCACTGCCTGCCTCGGTTAGCATTTTCAAAATATCTTTTCTAATTTCGTTTGCTTGTAATTCGAGACTAAGTAATTTCTTTTCACTAAGTGTAAGGATTGGTCGAATGTCGGGCATAAGCTACATGCGAGTCGATCAGCGTTTATATAAATAAGCGCTTCGCTACACAGAATTATTTGTTGTATGAATAAAATCATTATAACAAAAAACGAGGCGCATGGCCTCGTTTTCTTGTGCTTAATTTTATTGTACGTAGATCGCACCAGTGTTCTGTGAATTGTAGCTGTCAAAGAATGGGAAAGTTCCAGCTTTGTCGAAGCTTACAATTTTGCTGTCGCCTGGCTGAATAGTTCCTGTACCCCATGAAAGATCGTCTGAAGTTACAGTGTGATTGATTGTATCGTTGTTTGTGAACTTGATTGATCGTCCTGGCGTAATTGTAACGTCTACAGGAGTGTAACCGTTTGAACCAATAGACATTGTTGCTGGAGCTTGCAAGTCTTTGTCTGAGTTGATGGTTGAAGCTGTAGCTGTTTCATTGGCCGGTACGAACTCTGATGTTGATACGATTGCGCTACCAATTGTGTAGTTTCCAAAGAAACTGTCTGGCATATCGTGAACGTTTTTGTTCCAGTTTGTTCCGTAAAGTCCGATCGCTATGTCTTCGCTGGTAACGTGACGAAGTGTTCCGTCTTTACTAACAGCGTATGTTTTTGGATCGGTGTTGATCTTGATCATTGTAACCCCTGGTCGGTAAGTAACGTTTCCGCCAATTTTGAGTTTACCTAGATCTGCATCTGACAAAAACTTAACATTATCGAAGTCAGTGTACCAAGTGAAGTACGTATTAGAGTTAGGGAAAACATAGCGTTGTCCGTCGGCGCCAATGTAGTAAACAGCTGGTGTTGCTTCGCCTCGAACTAGATCACCTGACTGAACTGATGCAAGCGGAGTTAACGCATCAGCAGAAGAAGTGCTGATGAAAAAATAGCCAGCTACAGCGACTAAAATAGCAGCAGTAGCAAGTGTGATCTTCTTGGTGCTAAGAGTTGTACTCATAAGTAATAATATATTTTAAGATAAAATGATTATACCACAATCTTATTACGCTTCGTCAAGTAAAATCTTTCAAAATGAGGATAAACTTTGAATAACTTTTTTCTTATCTTCAGCCTGCCAAATCGTTGACGCAACGCAGAGTTCTGAGGCGCCAGCGTCGACTATTGATTCTGCGTTTAAGAGCGTTATTCCACCGTCAACTGCAACTGGCAAATCAGAAAATTTTTCATGAACTTCTCTAATTTTTTTATTGATTGCCGAGCCCAAATATTTTTGACCAGATTGTCCTGGGTGCACGCCCATAATAAGGATCATATCGATGTCATCGAGATACATTTTGACGGCACTGATTTCCGTTTCAGGGTTTATGGCTAGTCCCACTTCAATTCCCAGTTTTTTTATCGCGCTGATTGATTCTGAAATACCCGCCTTAATTTCGGCGTGAATAATAGCGCGCTTCACGGTTTTGATTTTACTATGCCATTTTTCCACGGTCTGAAGGGGGTTTTCGATCATGAGGTGCAGTTCAAAATTTGGGGTGTTACCTAAATTTTTAATGACTTCAATATCTGACCAGGAGCTAGCACCAAACATTGAACCATCTAAAATATCGAATTGCATAACACTGACCTCGTTTCTGACTTCCAGATTGCTGATTTTTTCTAAATACTCGTTTTCACTTTGAACCAAAATAGCAGGTACAACTTTTGTCATATTTAATTTTCTAGTTCGATTTGTTCGACTTGACTTAGTCTTCGATTATGGCGCTCCGCGTTTGAGAATTCTGTTTTAAGAAAGGCGTCAATAATTTCGAGCGGATCATCTACTGTACTTATGCGACCGGGAATGGAGATTATATTAGCATTGTCATCTTCTCGCATCGTTACAGCAGAGTCAATACTAAAACCAAGCCCCGCTCGAATGCCGTCGAACTTATTAGCGGTAATTGTAACGCCCTCAGCATTACCGCAGGAAAGAATACCAAGAGATCCAGGGTGCTTTAAAACTGCAGAGGCTACAGCTTCAGCGTACTTCGGGTAATCATCATGCGGGTCGAATTTTAATGCACCTAAATCTTCGGTTGTGTAACCGCTTAAATGAAGGTGTTCTTTGATTGAATTTTTCATATCAAAGCCAGCGTGATCAGCGCCTAGATAAATAATTGGTTTCATATTTTTAGATTATATCATTTTTCCGTTTATGTTGTCGTTAATGTAATGGTCATAAATATTATATAGTTCCAAAGAATAATATTAGATTCCGCAAGACCTTGAAAAAAGTTATATCTATTCACAGTTTTTTTGCTTCTATTTTGGCTGTTATTCAAGAAAAAAATAAAGTGCGAGTATTGACAAAATTGAGAGTGTCTGTAAACTTTCTTAGTTCTTGAACAGCTCTAAGTTTTTAGCTTTAACTGGTTAAGAAACCGTTTGTAGCGGTCCTACAAAGGAGAGATTCAAATGAGTGGATTTAGGAATACCGCTCTTGCATGGCAACGGTTAACTCCGATGCAAGAAAGACTGGCTCGCATCTTGTTCAACGCGGGGTTTGGACCTCGAACGAACGGTGAACGGACGTTTGCGAACTACTTGGCTACACTGCCCAGCCTTTTGCCGAACGTTGATAATTACCTTCGGCATAACTTGCTTGTTCTAGTTGATCCGTCGTTTGAGATTTTTGAGATCTGCGAACTGTTAGAGTTCGGTCTTGATCTCCGAAATCAACGTTTGGTTGACCGGAACGAGCCTGGGAAGACGTCCTACTGGATTTGGGCCAACGACGGAGGGCTTAATCGGCGTCACACTTTGTACGACGCGCGAGCGCGCCTTGTTCCGGGTGAACAGATGCTTAGTGCGGTCGAGGGTTTGTTCCTTGCTGTGCAACATCATAAAGCGCTGAAGGGTGGGGGTATCGTACTCGATGGCTCGCACTTCCCTGATCGGCCAGACCTGATCCCTGTACTTGAGCTGTTTGGGTCGCGTCCGACCCTTCATGCAGTGAAGCGTAGTGGTGCGTACACGCACAGTGGTGCTGGAACGCGTCAAACCTAACTCGGACAACGTGTCCTTTAGCTAACCGCCGGCAATCTGCCGAGCGGTTCTTTTTATTAATCGAAATAATAAAAAATTGATTTTTTAAGAGCTAATCGACATTTAAAGTTGGTTTTTGCCCCTGTCGTGTAGCCAAATACCAAGCAGCGAGGATGAGCTTTTTTTGAAGTGAGAATCCTCTATGGCAACGAAACAATTCCTTGAGTCGTGCGTTCAAACCTCCTTCCACATGGTTGGAGGTTTTTGGTACTAATGGATCAGTGACAAATCTAAATAAGTCAGGGATGGCGTTCTTCAGAAGCGACCGTGTGCCTCGCAATCGTCGGTGGGTGTACCACCACTTGCCAGACGGGCTGTAACTACGTTCCTTGAGAAACGCCTCATGTCGTCTGTACCATCCCCAGAACTTTCTCACCCACCGTCTTTTCTGTCGTTTGGTTTGTATGTGGGGGAGTTCTTTCACGAGAGCCAGGAGCTCACGACCAGCTCGCGTTTGTGGATTCTGTGTAAGCCAGATGCACGCCTGTCGAACGACATGGATGAGGCACCTCTGGATCTTCGCCTGGGGCCACACCTCACTAATTGCCTTTAAAAGGCCTCGTTGTGCGTCACAAACAACATATTCAGGGGTAATTCTACACGAGGATAGGTCACGCAAAAACGCCACCCAGGAGTCGTAGCACTCACGAGGACAATCCATCCATGAGACGGGACGAGCACAATCACCATCTCCAGCAATGAGGAACATACATACACGTTTTACAATAGACGTTCCGTCAAGAACAAGTACACGGACACCTGTGCGAATATCCGATTGGGGTGAGTGGTTCCAAAACGGGGTGAACCAACGTTCTATCGTCCTTGCGGTGACTCGCTCTTGTCGTGCGAGTTCATTTAGTGTTGTTTTGCTTGTGAGCCAACCCACAAACAAAGACAACCGCTTTTTCTGGCGATTGTCTTTGCGAATACGGACACTCGACGTTTCACAATCTCTACATCTCCACCGTTGTTTTCCGGACGGATGACAACCCCATTTCTGCATGGATTTTGAGCACCCAGAACACCTCTTTTTTGGTCCACTTATGGTCATATGACCGTAAGTGTTCCAGATTACCGCTAAAGTTAGAAGAGAAACGGGATATTTACCAACTTTAAATGTCGATTAGCTCATTTTTAAGCAAATAATATTAAAGAAAAGCTTGAAAAAAATCTCTTGATTTCTAGCCGGAATCCTGGTAATCTCTTGATATTATGAGTGATACAAAAAAGAGCCATTCTAATTTAGAACTAGACGTTTTAAAATATTGGGACGAGAACCAAATTTTCGAAAAGTCTGTTGAAATGCGTCCACAGGGAAAACCGTACGTTTTTTATGATGGTCCGCCGTTTGCAACAGGTCTACCACACTACGGTCACTTGGTAGGTTCAGTAATGAAAGATGTGGTGCCTCGTTACCAAACGATGCGTGGTTTTAGAGTTGAGCGAAAGTGGGGCTGGGACTGCCATGGTTTACCAATCGAAAATATTGTTGAAAAAAAATTCGAGCTCAATTCTAAAAAAGACATTGAGGCTTTTGGGGTCGATGTTTTTAATAACAAGTGTCATGCTGAGGTTTTGACTTATGCTGAAGAGTGGAAAAAAGTTATTCATCGACTGGGGCGATGGGTGGATATGGAGAGCGCCTACAAGACTATGGATCTACCTTTTATGGAATCGATCTGGTGGGTCTTTAAATCACTTTGGGAAAAGGATTTTATTTACGAAGGTCGTAAGCCGATGCACATTTGTCCGCGTTGTGAGACGGTTCTTTCAAACTTTGAGGTTAACCAGGGCTACCAAGACGTAACCGACATTTCCGTTACCGCTAAGTTTAAGTTAACAAGCGGAAAGTACGCAGGCGTTTCTGTTTTAGCTTGGACAACCACACCGTGGACTTTACCAGGAAATGTTTTGCTTGCAGTTGGCGAGAAAATTAATTATGTATTAGCTGAATCATCTGGTGAACAGTTTATTTTAGCTCAAGTTCTGGCAGATAAAGTTTTAGCGGAAACTGAATATAAAATACTTGAACCGGTGGCGATGTCCGAACTCGTCGGAGCTACTTACGAGCCTTTATTTTCAGCTTACGCGGATCATACAGGCGCCTTTAGGGTTGTAACTGCCGATTTCGTCACCACCGAAGGTGGAACTGGAGTTGTTCATATTGCGCCAGGTTTTGGAGAAGACGATATGCATCTTGGACTTAAGGAACGCGTGGCGCCAATTATGCATGTTGGTATGGATGGGCATTTTGTTCGGGAAGTGATGGAGCCACTAGTTGAAGCTGGTTACGATGTTGATCGTCCGGTCAAAACCAAGGAAGATAATCAAAAAGTTGATATTGAAATAATCAAATATCTTGCGCATCAAGGAAAACTTTTTGCTAAGAAAAAATTAGTGCACAGCTATCCACACTGTTGGCGTTGCGAAACTCCACTACTTAACTACTCAACCTCATCTTGGTTTGTAAATGTTACAAAAATAAAGGAAAGAATGGTACTCACGAACAAGGAGATAAACTGGGTGCCAGGAAATATGAAAGAGGGGCGATTTGGAAAATGGCTAGAAGGTGCTCGCGACTGGGCAATTTCTCGAAGCAGGTACTGGGGCACACCACTGCCAATTTGGCAGAGCGAAGATGGTGAGGTTATTTGTGTGGGTTCAGCTGCTCAACTTGAGGAGCTGTCTGGGGTGAAGGTTGATAATCTACACAAACACGTGATTGATAACATCGTTATTGAACGGGATGGTAAAAAGTTTACTCGGATTAAAGAGGTGCTCGATTGTTGGTTTGAGTCTGGTTCAATGCCGTACGCGCAACTTCACTATCCGTTTGAAAACGAGTCAAAATTTGAGCAAGGTTTTCCAGCTGAGTTCATTGCAGAAGGTCAGGATCAAACTAGGGGTTGGTTCTACACACTCCATGTTTTAGCAAACGCACTTTTTGAGATGCCAGCGTTTAAAAACGTGATTGTAAACGGTATCGTGCTTGCTGAGGATGGTAAAAAGATGAGCAAACGTTTGCAGAACTACCCAGACCCAATGACCGTAATGGAACGCTATGGATCAGATGCAGTGAGATACTATTTGATGTCGTCGCCAGTTGTGCACGCCGAAAACATCAGTTTCAGCGAAAAAGGTGTGGACGAGGTGGCGAAAAAATATATTAATATTCTAAATAACGTTACTAGCTTCTACGCACTTTACAAAGATGCAGATGATGGTCGTGAACCAGCGCTAACTAACGTCCTTGATCGTTGGGTAGTTTCACGTTTGAACGAAACACTTGAAGAACAAACCGAAGCAATGGAACTCTACAGTCTGCAAGAAGCAGCGCGAGTTTTGCAAAGCTTTCTAACAGATCTTTCAACTTGGTACGTTCGCCGAAGTCGCGATCGATTCAAGGTTGAGGGTGAAGATAAACTCGAGGCATTGGCTACCCTAAGAATGGTACTAGATACGTTTGCAAAAATGGCAGCACCATTTACTCCGTTTATTGCGGAAATGGTTTATCAGGAAGTGCAGGGTGGTTTCTTGGCAACTACTGAAAGAAAATCAGTGCATCTTGAAGATTGGCCAGAGGTGAGTGAGATCGACACTAAAATAATTGCGCAGATGGGTGAAGCGCGAGCAATTGTGAGCCGAGCACTCGACATTCGTGAGGAGTCAGGTAGAGCAATAAAACAGGTGCTCTCGCAAATTTTCATTCAGTTACCAAGTGGTGAAATCGATCCAGAAATTTTGGCGGTGATTTTGGATGAGGTTAATGTAAAAAATGGTGAGGTAACACAGGGTGAACTCAATGTTGAACTAAATCTTGAATTAACTGCTGACCTTGTTCGTGAAGGTATGGTTCGAGATATTACGCGCCAGGTGAATGGTTTACGTAAAGAGGCCAACCTTACGCTTGAAGACAGAATTGAACTCAAAATTTGGTCAGCATCTCCGGAAGTGAAACTAATGTTTGAGGAGCACGCAGATAAGCTGTCTGATGCCACACTTTCAGCTTCAGTAAACTGGGATAAGGTTGAAGATGTAGGTCAACAAAAGGAATTCCGCGTGGCCGAACAAGAAGTTTGGGTTGGCTTCTAGTATGAAACTCATAATTTTAAACGGGCCGTGCGGGGTAGGAAAAAGTACGTTAGCAAAAGCACTGCACACGGAAATGCCGTTATCGTTTCTAGTCGATATTGATGTAATAAATGGTTTTATTGCTGATCATGAAGACGATATTGATAAAGAGGAACGCTGGAAAATATCAAAGGAGGTTTCAAAAGCAATCTTAAAAACAATGCTCGAACTTGGCAGAGACGTTATTGTCGATAAAATGATTTATGACGATACACTACTGAACGAGTATCGTGAAATAGCTGAAAGTTTTTCATCTGAAGTTTTTGAAATCATTCTCTGGGCAGAAAAGGCGGTGGTTATGGCACGAGCCTCAGAGCGTGGATTTTTGAAAAGTGGTCGCCTAACTGCGGAGTCTTGTGAACTGTTCTGGCATAAGATTGATGAGCTGAAAGCATTGAGGCAAGAAGTGGAGATTATTGATTCAACATGGCTAACGTCCGAAGAGGTTCTAAAGAAAGTTAAAAATGTTCTAGGAAAAAACTCTAGTGAAAACTAGAGTTTTTTTGTTGACGTTCAGGCACTTTTATGGTTCACTAATTGTTAGGAGGTTTCCATGTTCTTTGTGTTTTTTCTTACCTTTACCACCTTTGCGCAGGCAAGGGACGTTGGTGAGTTGGAGCGGTTCGACATCCCCGGCGTTGTGCACCACGAGGTTACACGTTACCGCGGAGCGCACTACCTGAGTGTTAGTAGCTGGACCGGCAAGGTTGTCATTATGGAAAAAAGTTCGGGTATGTATCCGAAGACCTACTTCTCTTGGGACGGCCGGATGGTTCGCGGGTCCCTGATCTCGAGCTGGCAGAGTCCAGAGGGAGTTACGTTTCAGTGGCTTCGCCACGGCTACCTCTATCGAACGGAAGTTCTGCGGGGTGATCGGTACTCAAGAGGAACTGTGGAAGTTACTCGGGTACGCATCAATAGGCAGTAGCACCCGAAAACGTGGATGAGCTTCGTTGACGTTACAGAACTTGCGTGGTGCAATGACTACAGGAGGTACAATGTTACTCTTTATGTTGCTCCTCTTGCTGGTGATGTCACCAGCTGGGGCCTATGAACTCCCGAACTTCGGGTCTTGGACCCTGAAGTCAAACGACGCAGTCTACGTTGAAGGGGTGTACCACTACCAGGTATACACGAAGCGGAGGCAGACGATTTCACTCATTACGACCTGGGATTTAACCCCCATTGCCGTGATGAAGCGCGATCATAGGGGAACTGAAAATTACCTCTATGTGCTAGGTGCGTGGTTGCTGGTCGATGAGATCCGTACCTTTGTCCCAAACAGGGATGAGGGGACGCTCACGATCACCTACACGGTGGACGGCTTACAAAAGATCACTGTTTGGTAATTGCACGGCATGGGTGGCGCGACCCATGCTTTTTTATTACAATATAGCTGTATGCAAGATACTCAAAATATTACGTTGATTTGCCCAAGAAACGACGAAGAGTCGTTAATGATTTTAAAAATTGCCCGCGCTATACATCTAAAAACTTTAATTTCCGGTCAGCCACATGGCGCGAGGTTAGAAAAAGAGAAAAATTTACTAGCTAGGATTTTAGAAACTAATCCTGAAACAACGACTGTAGTAGTTGTCGAATTACCAGGACCAAAGATAGAAGCGGAACTTGAAGCTGAAGGTTTTAGGCTAAAGATTATTGATCATCACAGATATGATGATGTTGATCGTATGCAAAAACTAAGCTCACTTGAGCAGTTTTTGGAGTTATTCAAAATTACAGATAAGCGACTCGACGAACTAGATTTTGACGCAAAAATGGTGCGTGCGGTTGGGGCTATAGACCGCGGGTTTATCTGGGAACTTAAAAATGAAAAGTTAACAGAATCAGAACGAAAAGAAGCTGTTAGATAC
>Ga0210033_1002472_pt1 | contig 15713 bp, 16 predicted proteins | sample CryGeymeta201501_FD_185465 | JGI IMG/M metagenome (GOLD analysis project Ga0210033, IMG submission 185465) | Groundwater microbial communities from Crystal Geyser aquifers in Utah, USA - Crystal Geyser metaG 2015-01 (SPAdes) (version 2) | ecosystem: Environmental > Aquatic > Deep subsurface >... | reverse complement strand
TGGAGACCACCGTCCGTCGCAGAGCGCGTGCCCGCGCAGCTCGACCCTCAGCGCGACCCTCAGCTCGACCCTCAGCGCGACCCTCAGCTCGACCCTCAGCGAGCGACGGCGCAGCCGTGCTCGCGCAGCTCTTCCGTCACGAGATCGAGCAGGCTGCTGCTCAGCTCGATGATCTGCTCGTGGGTGAAGCCCTCGGAGCGAAGCTGCCGGTAGAGGCTCTTTGCCACCGACTTGTTGCGGTTGCGCAGAAGCTGCTGTGCGTGCGGAGACATGGACACTCCCTGGGGCGCCTTTTCAGGAGCAAGGGTCGTGCCAGACATTCCATGACGTAATTCCGCGGACTTGGACACCGTACTGCGCAGTGGTTTGCGCAGCGGCCGGTCCGCAGCTGCGAAACTACCTGCGCGCCCCACGGTCGCGCTCCATCGCCTTGACGGCCATCTGGACGTATTTGCGGATGTTCGGGATCTCGGGATCCAAAGCGTAGGCCTTCTGCAGGTCCTGGAAGGCGGCCTTGTGATTGCGCCGGTAGTAGTAGCACATCCCGCGCCGGCACCGCGCCATGGCCAGGCCGGCGTCCAGCTCCAGGGCCTGGTCGTAGAAGTCGATGGCCCGCCGGTACTCCTTGCGCGCAAAGTACAGGTTGCCCATCTCGGACAGCGGATCGGGCGAGCCCGGCGCCAGGTCCTCGGCCCGCTGGAAGTCGCTCATGGCCGCGGCGTAGTCCCCGAGCTCCATGTGGGCGCGACCCCGCCCCAGGTAGGCGGGCGGGCGCTCGGGTGCGATGTCGACGGCGTCGCCGTAGCGAATGATGGCGGCGTGCAGGTCGCCGGAGGCCTCGGCCTGGCGGGCGGACTCCAGGAACTCGGTCATGCGGCCTTCGTCCACGGCCGGGATGGGGTTGAGCTCCAGGCTGGCGTCGACGGCGTTGATGCGCTCGCTGGGCTCGTCGTCGGTGAGGCGCGGAGCGTGGGGGGCCGAGTCGGGATCCTGCTCGTCTTCTTCCCGGTCCGGGGGCGCGTAGCTGGGGGCGCCGCCAGCGCGCTCGAAGGAGACGCTGAAGCCCCCCTCAGCGGGCTGGGCCGGGTCTTCGTAGATGAAGTCGTCGCCGGCCGCGGCGGTGGCGACCTCGGAGGTGTGGGCTTCGGCCCCGGTGGGACGGGCGTGGGAAACCTCGCCGGTCTCCTCTTCAAGCAGAGCCAGCCGGACGCGCGGCTGCGAGCCGCCACCGGCCAGGGCGATCTGGGCGCCGCCATCGGCGCGGGGTGGCAGGACCTCGACGATGGCCTGGCTGTCGTCTTCGCGCGGCCGCTGTGCCGGCACGATGGACTCGCTGGCTTCGCCTTCCTCGTCCTCGACGGCGATGTCAGCGACGGTCGTCTGGTAGTCGTTGAGGGTGTCGAGCTCGGCCTGGCCCGCGCCCTCGGCCCCGCTCTGCGCGTAGGCGCCCTGCAGCTTGCCGGTGGCTTCCGGCTCGTAGTCCTCGTGTTCTTCCTCGTCCTCGTCCTCGTCCTCGTCCTGGAGGGCCGCAGCGAGGATCGGCAGCGGGCCCACCCGCACAGCGGCGATGCCCTCGCTCGCCTCTTCTTCCTCCGGGTCGTCGATGGGCCCGGTCTGCTCGGCGGCGGACATGAAGTGGATGGTCCGACCGGCCTCGTCCTCGTCGTCTTCTGCGTCGTCTTCTGCGTCGTCTTCTGCGTCGTCTTCTGCGTCCTCGCGGTCCAGGTCGGCAGCTGCACCCTCGTCGGACGGACCGGCGGCCTCGTCGCTGGCTGCGGCGTGCTCCGCGGCGCGGCGGGCGGCCCAGGGGTCGTACTCGACCTCCTCCTCCTCGGCGTCGACCTCCTCCTCCTCGTCCTCGAAGGCGACCAAGCTGGGCTCACCCGGCGGGGCGCGGCGCAGCGGCGGGGCGCGTCGGACCGGGGGCTCTGGCTCGACCTTCGGCTCGGCCTTCCGCTCGGCCTTCGGCGCAGCCGGGACCTTCGGCGCAGCCGGGACCTTCGGCGCAGCCGGGACCTTCGGCGCAGCCGGGACCTTCGGCGCAGCCGGGACCTTCGGCGCAGCCGGGACCTTCGGCGCGACCTCGACCGCTACCGGGGCCCGTTCGGCGGGCTCGGGCGAGGCCACGACGGGCGGCGGCGCGGCGCGCGGCGTGCCCTTGCGAGGCGGGGGGGCGGCGGGGCGGGCGGGCTCGGAGGTCGCGGGCGGGGCAGGGGCCGCCACGACCGGGCTCGGGGCGGGGCGCAGGGCCGGGCGGACATCGACCTCGATCTGCGCGGCTGCGCGGGCTTCGCGCCACAGGGCGAACTGCCGCTGGACCAGGTCCAGGGTGGTCCCCAGATCGTCCACGATGTCCGCACCCGCGCCCAGCGAGGCCAGCCGGACCTGCTGATCGAAGCGCAGGTGGTGTTGGGACAGGCCCTCTGCCCGGGCGCGCCCGGCACGGAGGGTGGCGAGCAGGCGCGTAGCCGCTGCCAGTCGAGCCGAGGCTCCGAGCCGATCGTCCACGGGGCGCTCCGTCTACTCGTTGTTTCCGCCGGCGAGGCCGGTCATCTCCTGGGTGAGGCCGCTGATGCTGCTCATCAGCTCCTCCTTCAGGCGTCGCATCCGCGTGACATTCTCTTCGAGGGTCTTCAGCTTGGTCTTGAGCGAGGCGTTCTCGCCGCGCAGCGTCTCCGCTTCAGACTCCAGGCCCTCGACCCGGGTGCGGGTGGTCTCGACCTCGGCGTCGGCAGACCGGACCTCGCGCTCGATCCGCTCCAGCTCGGCGCGGTGGTGCATGCGGTCGGCCAGGGCCGCGTCGTGGCGCTGCCGGACCTCGCCGGTGCGGGTCCGGGCGTCGTCGACCTCTGCGCCCAGGGTGGAGATCTCGGCCTCGAGCTGCTCGGCGATGGCGCGGTGGCGCTCGATCTCCAGCTCCGAGGACACGATGCGGCGGGTGATGGTCTCGCTCGCCCGCATGGCCTCGGTCAGCTCGGCGAGGCGGGCCTCGAGGATCTGCTGGAGCTCGGCCTGGATGCTGTCGAGGCGATCGGCGGTGGGGTCGCTCATGGGCGGGACTCCCTCGCGGGGCAGTGGGGTGTCGGTCGGAGGACCGATCGGCTTCGACGTTCCGGGAGGGGAGCGGCGAGGGAAGCATGGCGGCGCTGCGGCGCCAGATGTGGCAGGAGCAGGCCCGCTGGGACGCTGCGACCGGGCGACGCTAGCACCGCCGAGGATCGGGTGTCAACGCAGTGGTGCTGGGCCGAGGAGGGGCTGATGTCGGGGGCCCCGCTGGGGCGGCCGGTAGTGGCGGCGGGTGGCGGTGCTTGTCGGCCCTGTGGAAGGAGCGTGGCCGCCGGGCTAGGTTCGGCGCGGCGGCCGGAGTAGCGTGGCGCGCGTCCGTCGGGCGCGCCGTCTGCGCCCACACGCCGCGCGCACGCACGGGAAGGGAATGGTCACGCAAGCGGCAGAGCGTCAGCCGGTCCTGGTCTGCATCGACGGCAGCCTGGCGGGTCAGCGGCACCCCATCGGGGTTGCCGGCCTGGTGCTGGGGCGCGGCGAGCACTGCGACGTGGTCTTCGAGGACCCCGGCGTCTCGCGGGAGCACGCGCGGGTCTTGCTGCACCTGGACCAGGTCTGGGTGCAGGACCTCGGCAGCCGCAACGGCTGCTTCATCAACGACCGGCGCCTGGTGCGGCACAAGGCCCTCGAGCCGGGGGACGTCCTGCGCGTGGGCAGCCACCGCTTCACCCTGGAGATGGTGGAGACCTTCCCCGAGGGAGAGAGCGTGAGCGTCTTCGGCGCGACGCCCCCCCGGTCGGTGCCGCCGGTCGCGCCCGCCTCCAGTGGGGCCCGCGCCCCGATCGTCCTGGCGGTGGTGGTGTCCCTGGTCCTGACGGCCGCGGTGGTCGCGGCTTGGTTCATCGCCGGACACTGAGCGGCCGACACTGAGTGGCCGACACTGAGTGGCCGACACTGAGTGGCGGCGCGGGCGGTCGGGCCTGGATTGCGGGCAGGCGAGGGGTAGGGGACCGCCCTGCCCTGCACCCTGGTACATTGGCGGCTCCCCCTGCCAGGAGGCGATCGGTGCAGGTCGAGCTGGAGGTGCGGCGCGACGGTGTAGCGCCGCGTCGGCTGACGCTGGGTCCGGGTGTCGCCCACTTCGGGCGGGCGCCGGACAACGACGTCGTGCTGCCGGACGTGGGCGTGAGCCGCCGGCACGCGCGCCTGGTGGTGCGCCCCGACTCCGTGCTCCTGGAGGACCTGGGCAGCGGCAACGGCACCTTCGTTCGGGGGCAGAAGATCCGCCAGCACCTGGTCCAGGACGGGGACCAGATCGTCATCGACCCCTTCATGTTGCTGGTGCGGGTCCGGGCGCCGGTCCGCGCCGTGGCAGAGGAGGAGACCGCCCTGGTGGATCCCTCTGCCGTGGTCCAGCCCGAGCCCGCGCTGCGCGGTGCCGGCCTGGTCTCCCTGAGCGGGCACGGCCTGGCGCACACCTACCCGCTGGGAGAGGCGGGGCTCAGCCTGGGGCGGGGCGACGATCGCGACGTGGTCCTGCAGGACCCGGCCGCCAGTCGCCTGCAGATGGAGATCCGCTCCACGGACGGGGTCTTCTGGCTGCGCGACTTCGGCAGCGCGAATGGGACCTTCGTCAACGGTCGCCGCGTGCGCGAGCGGCCCTTGCAGCACGGTGACCGGATCCGGGTGGGCTCGACCGAGTTCCGCTTCGAGCTCCAGGACGTGCCTGCCCCCGAGCCTGCGGCGGTCGCGCCGGTCCTGGCCGCCGCCCCGGTCCTGGCCGCCGCGGCGACGGAGACGGTCGCGGCCTCGGGCCCCCGGCCGGCCCCGGCAGCCGCCCGGACGCCGCCGCCGATCGCTGCCGCCCCGCTGGCGGTCCTGCAAGAGGCCGCGCCTGCCCCGCGCTCGGGAAACCTGCTGCGCGTGCTCATCGGCGTGGCGGTGGCCCTGATGATCCTGGTCGGCGCGACCGCGGCGGCGGGCGTGGGCTGGTGGAAGCTCTGGGGCCCCGGCGCCACGCCCGCGGTGGTCCAGACGGCGCAGCGCAGCTCCTCGGTCCCCGCAGCGGCGCCTTCCGCCGCGACCCCAGCCGCCGCGACCCCAGCCGCCGCGACCCCAGCCGCCGCGACCCCGGCGGCCGCGACCCCAGCGGCCGCGACGGCCGATGCTGCCCCCGCCGTGGCTGCGGCCACCGAGGGCGCCGGTGCGGACGACCCCATGGGCCGGGGCATGGCCTTGTTCCGGCAGGGCTCCTACCTGGAGGCCACGGCCCTGTTCTACCGGGCCCTCAAGGCGGATCCGACGGACGCCGAGGCGGAGCGCATGTGCTACGTATCCTGCGAATTCCTGGCGATCCAGCAGCTTCGTGACGATGTGCGCCGCCGCCAGGTGACGCCCGAGCAGCGCGAGCAGCTGTACCGGGACGCCGTGGCCCTCGGCCGCCGGGCGGCCCGCGGGCGGGGTGATCTGGACCAGGCCGACCAGGCGATCATCGCGGCCCTGGCCTGGTACCCCGAGGACCCCACCCTCACCGAGCTGCAGGCGGGCATCCAGGCGCGGCGGGCACGTGGCGGCCAGGCGGCCACGGCCTCGACCAGCAGCCGGCCGGCGCGGAGCGCGGGCCCCTCGGCCTCGGACAAGCGCCTGGCCCGCCAGTACCTGGACGAGGGCCTGCAGGCCGTGCGCGACGGGCGCTTCGTGGTGGCCCGCGATCGCCTGGGCCGGGCCCTGGCCCTGGACAGCAGCCTGAGCGTCGCCCGCACCAACCTCGACGACGTCAACCGCGTCCTGGAGGATCGCGCCAACGCCGCCTGGTCCCAGGGCCAGGCCGCCGAGGCGACGGGCAACAAGGCGGGGGCCATCTCGGCCTACGAGCAGGTCCTGTCCTACGCCACTTCCCGCCAGGGCTCGCTGAAGTCGCGGGCCCAGACCCGGCTTGATGATCTTCGCTGAGCGGGCGCCCGGGCTGGGCCTCGCCCTGGTGGGGCTGCTGCTGACCGGGGCCCTTGGCTGCGTACACCCAGCCCCCCCGGCGGCCCAGGCCGTCGTCGAAAGCGGCGTCCAGGGGGCGGCCCTGCCGCTGCCGCAGGCCATGGCCGTGCTCCAGGGTGCGGCCGACAGCCTGGATCCCGCCCTGCGGGGACCCGCGCTCGCCGCGCTGGTGCGGTCCTCGCCCCAGGCCGGCGGGGGGGAGTGGAGCGCCCGGGGTCTGTACGACCCCAGCCCGCGGGTCCGCCGCGACGTGGCCGACGCCCTGGTCGCGCGCCTGCCTGAGGAGCCCAGCCGCCAGATCCTGCTCGGCCTCGCTGCCCGCACCGAGGTCGACCCCCTCACCACGTGCATGGCGCTGCTGGCCCTGGCGCCGGGGGACGCATCGGTGGGGGCCCAGGCGGCCCAGGTCGCCACCCGCTCCCGCTCGGTCTCGCAGGCCCTGCCCTGCTGGCTGGCCGGGACGGCCGCCGGGGACGCCCAGGCTGCCACGCAGCTCCAGGACGCGCTGGCCCGCGGGGTGCTCAAGCTGGACCTGCCCCTGCTGCTGGGCCTGGCGCGCACGCCCTCGCCGGCCATCTCCCAGGGCATGGCCGAGGGCCTGGATCGGGTGGAGGAGCTGGGCCGGGGCGCCGCCGCCGCGGTGCTGCTCGGCCACGGTGATCCCCGGGGAGAGGCCCACCTGCGTCGCATCCTGAGCCAGGGCCCGGTCGAGGCCGCCATGGAGGCCATCGACTTCCTGGCCGCGCTGGATGTCCCTGGCGCCGACCCGCTGCTGGCCCGCGCCGCCCATGGTCCGCGCGGGCGGGTGTCAACCTACGCCGGCCTGGCCCGCCTGGCGCACGGCGAGGTCTCGGGCGCCGCCCTGCGCCAGGCCACCCAGGCCGACCAGGACGAGCTGCTGGTCCTGGCCCTGCGCTGCGCGGGCCTGGGCCTGCGGCGCTACCCCGACTCGGGCCCGGTGCATCGCGCCGCGCGCCGCCTGGCCCGGGTGGGCCTGCAGCGGGAGCGCGAACGGGTACAGGTTGCGACAGCCGCGCTGGTGGGCGCCCTCGGAGAGCTCGACCTGGGCGTCGCCCTGGGCCCCTGGCTGGACGCCGACGACCCCCAGGTCCGCCTGGCCACGGCGATGGCCGTCTCCCAGCTCCAGGCCGCGCCGCGCAAGGGCCTCCCACCCTCCTGACGGGGGTGCTCCGCCGGACCCTCGACCCCCACGGAGTGCCCGTGTACGTCGACACCGCCGGGGGCCTCGCCCTTGCATGCCTTTGACAGCGCCGACCCCTGCTGCGTACCCTCTGCGGAGTGCCGGTTGCCAGGATCGGCCGGAGTGGTTCCCGGAGTGCGGCTTCCGGAGGGCTGTTCGGAGGGACGGTGGCGCAGACCATGGAGTTCAGCGGGCGTCTTACGCGTTCCGACAAGCGACCGGCGAACCCGGGCCGCTACGACCTGCAGTTCGGCATCCACGGCACCGCCGCGGACGCTCCTTCCTTCTGGCAAGAGGTCGTGCGGGGCGTCGACATCGTGCCGGGCGGCTTCTTCAAGGTGGTCCTGGGGCGGGGCACCCCCCTGGAGCCCGAGCTCTTCGAGGAGGGCCCGCGGTGGCTCTCCGTCCGCATCGTCCGGGGCCGCGTGGTCGACGACGAGACGGCGCCTCGTGTGCCGGTCTCCGGTGAGCTCCTCAGCCTGGAGGCCCGCGTCGGGGCCCTGGAGGAGCGCGTAGAGGCCGGCGAGCTGAGCGACGCCGTCCGCGAGCAGATCGAGGCCCTGGAGGCCCGGCTGGAGTCGGTCGAGGGCGAGCTCGAGTCCTCGGACCTGGCCCTGCGCGTGCAGGACCTCTCGACGCGCCTGAAGGTGGTCGACGCAGAAGAGGGCCGGCTGACGCGCATCGAGGACGAGCTGGAGGACCTCATCGGTCCCGACGGCGACGTCGTCGACCTCAACGAGCGCATGGACCGCATCGAGGGCCAGGCCCCCGATCTCATCGCCTCGTTGCGGGCCCGTGAGGCCGAGATGTCCCGCGAGCGCATCTCCCAGATGCGCAAGGAGGTCGACCAGCTCACGGCCCTGGCCAGCGGGCTGCGCGAGCTGCTGGTGGGCCTGCGCGTGCGGGTGGAAGCGGTGGCGGACCGCGCGCTGCCGACACCGGAAGCCCTGGGTGCCGTCTCCCGCCAGGGCGACGTGATGACCGGCGGCCTGACCATCAACCGTGGCGGGCTGGAGGTCCTCAGCGGCGGCGTGACCTGTCGCGGCGCCACGGTGAACTCGCTTGAGGCCAGCAACCAGATCAAGGCCCCCAAGGTCATCGCCGACGCCATCGAGCTGCGCGGCGACTTCACGGTGGACAACACCCGCCGCGCCATCCAGGTCCGGCTCGTCGAAGGCCGCCAGGGCAGCGCCCGCAAGGACGGCGCCCTGTTCCTGAACGGGCGCAGCGGCGCCGAGGTCGTGGTCGGCACAGAGGCCGAGGCCAAGGGCATCCAGGTCCACGGGCCGGTCACCGGGCGCTCCTTCCAGTCCGAGGACGTGGGCGTGGCCCAGGCCTTCGAGGTCTACGGCAGCATCGAGCCCGGCCAGGTCGCCTGCATGCGCCCCGATGGCTCCAAGGTCGAGTTCAGCAAGGAGCTGGGCGATCGGGCGGTCATCGGCGTCTGCGTGGCCCAGGCCGGCCTGTCGCTGGGCGGCTCCACCGTCGGCGGCAAGGCCCTGGTGGTGCTGCACGGCGTGGCCATGGTCCAGGTCGACGGCGGCGAGACCGGGATCGAGGTGGGCGACCTGCTGGTCGCGGGTCCCGACGGCCTGGCCCGGGTGGTCACGGGTCCCGGACTCGGCGCCGTGCTCGGCAAGGCGCTGGGCCCCCTGTCTTCCGGCCGCGGACAGGTCGCGGTGCTGGTCGGCGCGCGCTAGACCTCCGCACCGACGGAGGTCCGCATGTCCGATGAGCCGACGCTGCCTGCCTGGGCCGAGGAGCTCAAGCTCCGCTACCTCTCGGGCGAGGCCAGCATGTTCCTGCTCAACGGCAGCGTGCGGGACCTCCAGCCCCTGGAGTTGCCCGACGGCACCGCGAGCTACGTGCCCATGCGCGAGTTCCTGGAGCGCTTCACGGGGCGCTCCAAGGACATCGTCCTGTACTACAACATCTCCGAGGGCATCGAGTTCCCCGACAGCCGGACCCGGGCCCGCTTCCGCACGGTGATCAACGCCCGGCGGGCCCTGCGCGGCGAAGAGGGCGTGGGCGTGCTGCCCAAGGGCCCGGCCGAGGTCTGCAGCCTGCTCGAGGACCTGGTCACGGACACGACCCAGCGGGCCGCCGTCATCATCGACTACGTCGAGATGATCGCCCCCATGGGCGACCTGACCTTCATGAGCGACGGCGACAAGGCCAACCTCGTGACCCTGGAGCGCTGGGCCAGCGACCCGGCCCTCCTGCAGAGCGACAACCTCATCCTGCTGGTCTGCGAGAACCCCAGCGACGTCCACCGCCGGCTGCGCAGCACGACCCACCTGGTGCCCGTCAACGTGCCGCTGCCCGACGCGGCGGCGCGCCTGGCCTTCATCCGCAACAGCGAGCGAGGCGGTGTCGGCCTGGAGATGGGCGAGGAGCAGCTCGCCAAGGTCACGGCCGGCCTGTCCCTGGTCCAGATCCGCAGCCTGTTCCGCCAGGCGCGGCAGACTGGGGAGCCCATCACCTTCCGGGCGGTGAGCCGCCGCAAGAAGGCGATCATCGAGCAGGAGTGCCACGGCCTGGTCGAGTTCGTGGACCCCGCCCACGACTTCAGCCACGTCGGCGGCATGGAGCGGCTCAAGACCGACCTGATGCGCGTCGCCAAGGCGATCAAGTCCGGCCACACCAACCGCGTGCCCATGGGCATGATGTTCGTCGGGCCCATGGGCACCGGCAAGACCTTCGTGGCCGAGGCCTTCGCCGCCGAGAGCGGCCTGACCTGTTTGAAGTTCAAGAACTTCCGCGAGAAGTGGGTCGGCAGCACCGAGGGCAACCTCGAGAAGATCCTCCAGGTTGTCGACGGCCTCGGCTACGTGCTGCTGATCCTCGATGAGGCCGACCGCTCCATGGGCAACCAGGGCGACAGCGACGGCGGCACCAGCAGCCGGGTCATCGCCCGCCTCAAGGAGTTCATGAGCGACACCGATCACCGCGGCCGCGTGGTGATCCTCATGATGACCAACCGCCCGGACAAGCTCGACACGGACCTCAAGCGCCCGGGGCGCTTCGACCTGAAGATCCCCTTCTTCTTCCCGGAAGAGGAGAGCGAGCGCATCGCCATCCTCCAGGCCCTGGTCCGCAAGGACAAGCTGCAGGTCGTGCAGGGCGCCGACATGGGCAGCGTGGCGAAGAAGACCGACGGCTACTCGGGGGCCGAGCTGGAGGCGGTGCTGCTGGCGGCGGCCAACCTGGCTGCGGACGACGACTCCGACATCATCCAGCAGACGCACCTGGACCAGGCGGCCACCGACATCATCCCCAGCCGCGACACGCGCATGCTGGAGTTCATGGAGATGCTGGCCGTCTTCGAGGCCTCCTCCCGCCGCATGCTGCCGGATCGGTACCGCGACCTCGACACGGCCGCGGTCCAGGCCCGGGTGGACGAGCTGCGCCGGCTGCTGGGGGGACGGGTCTGAACCCTGCGGCGGGCCGAGGCTGCCTTGACAGGTTCCCCGGGCCGACGTAGAAAGGCCAGCCTTGTGCGTGGGGCGGGCGTGCGCACGCGCCGATTGCCTCGGGGATCGACCCTCGAGCGACGGCAGCGCTCCCACCCTCCCACACTCACGACAGGAAGGAATCCGATGTACGCGGTGGTCGTCTCTGGTGGCAGGCAGTACCGGGTGTCCGAGGGTGACACCATCATCGTCGATCGGCTTCAGGCCGAGGTCGGCAGCAACATCGAGATCGACCAGGTGCTCCTGGTCGGCGGCGAACAGACCCAGGTCGGCGCGCCCGTGGTTGCTGGCGCCAAGGTCGTGGCTGAGGTCGTCGACCACAAGCTCGGCGAGAAGCGCGAGATCTTCCAGTACCGCAACCGCAAGCGGTACCGGCGCAACCGCGGCTTCCGCCCCTCGCTCACCACCCTTCGCATCCAGAGCATCTCGGCCTGAGGCCGGCAGGAGCAGATCATGGCTCACAAGAAAGGACAGGGTAGCTCCCGCAACGGCCGCGACAGCAACCCGCAGTACCGTGGCGTGAAGCGCGGCGACGGCCAGGCGGTCGTCTCCGGCAACATCCTGGTGCGTCAGCTCGGGACCAAGTTCCACCCCGGTCAGGGCGTGGGCGTGGGCCGCGACTGGACCCTCTTCGCGCTGCGCGATGGCGTCGTCCGCTTCGAGGTCCGCCGCAACCGTCGCCAAGTGTCGGTGTACCCCGTGGATCAGGACAGCGCCGTCACCGAAGCAGCGGCGAAGTAGTCGTGCCGTGGCCCTCGGGGTGCGGCCAACACCATGCGATTCATCGACGAAGCCAGGTTTCGCGTCCTCAGTGGTAAGGGCGGCGACGGCTGTGTGTCCTTCCGGCGCGAGAAATTCGTGCCCCTGGGAGGCCCGGACGGCGGCGACGGCGGCCGGGGCGGCGACGTGGTCTTGGTGGCCACATCGGCCCGCAACACCCTGATGGACCTGCGCAGCCGCGCCATCTGGCGGGCGCCGGACGGGCAGCGGGGCATGGGCCGCCAGCGCACGGGCCGCAACGGCGAGTCCGTCATCATCGAGGTGCCGGTCGGCACTCGCGTCTTCGACGAGGACACGGACGAGGTCCTGGCCGACCTGACCGCCAACGGCCAGCGCTGGGTCTCCGCGCGCGGCGGGCTGGGCGGGACCGGGAACCTGGCCTTCAAGTCCGCGACCAACCGGACCCCGCGGGAGTTCACGCCCGGCGGTGAGGCCCAGGAGCGCCACCTGCGCCTCGAGCTGATGCTCATGGCGGACGTGGGCCTGGTGGGCTTCCCCAACGCGGGCAAGAGCACGCTGATCTCGCGCATCTCCAGCGCCCGGCCGCGGGTGGCCGACTACCCCTTCACGACCCTGGTCCCCAACCTGGGCGTGGTCGACATGGGCATCGACGGCAGCTTCGTGGTGGCCGATGTGCCGGGCCTCATCCAGGGCGCGGCCGAGGGGGCGGGGCTGGGCCATCGCTTCCTCAAGCACGTCCAGCGCACCCGGCTGCTGCTGCACCTGGTGAGCCTGGGGCCCTTCGAGCTGGAGGTCCCCGCGGGGGGGCCCGAGCTTGCCGGTGGAGCAGAGGGCGCGGACCCGGCCACCGTGGCCGTCGCCCGCTACCGCGCCATCCGCGCCGAGCTGGATGCCTACGATCCCGACCTGGCGGCGCGCCCCGAGCTGGTGGTCCTCACCAAGCTCGACCTGGTGGACGAGCACGAGCGAGAAGCCGCGCGCAGCGCCCTCGCCGCGCTGGTCGGGGCCGAGCGGGTGCTGGTGGTCTCAGCGGTCACGGGCCAGGGCGTGCAAGCGCTCAAGCACCGCACCTACCGCGAGCTGATGGATATGCTGCCGGCGTGAGCCCTTCGAACGCCTCCGCCCGCAGCCCTGCCCTCCCCCCCGGTCTCGCTGGCTTCGCCTGGCTGCTCCTCCTCCCCCTGTCGGGGCTGGGCTGCCACAGCGGGCCGGCGCCCGAGGAGCAGCTCGCCAGCGCCTCGGCCCAGGTCACCTTCACCTCGGTGGAGCAGCTGGGGCCGCACCACTACGTCAGCAGCGTGCAGCGCACCGACAGTCGGCCCGGCTCTCCGGACCGCGTCATGGACGAGGTGGTGGAGATCTCCTGGCAGGACTGGGACGACTTCCACGTCCGGCGGATCATGGACGGGCAGGCCGAGCGCGAGACGGTGGTCTCGGGGGGCCGGGTCTGGGTGAAGTCGGGTGAGCAGTGGGAGCCTCGGGACGACGCCGAGCCGCACCGCGTGCAGCTCCGGTCCACCTGGAACACTTGGGATGAGGTCCTGGGCAGCCACTCCGACCACATCCGCCTGGTGCCCGACGGCGACGACATCGTCGAGGGACGGCCCGCCTCGCGCTTCCACCTGGAGATGTTGCCGGCCGACCAGGCGCCGCGGCCGCGGGCCTACGGCTTCCAGCCCACGGCCATCGAGGGCACCGTCTGGCTGGACGAGGCCACGGCCGTCCGGCTCAAGGTCGAGCTGGTCGCCACGGCCACGCGCCAGGCCCTGACGCGCACCACGCGTTTCACCCTGCAGCGCTCCAACATCGGCCTGGACCAGGGCATCAGCCCGCCACGCTGAGCCTCCCGGGGCCAGCGCCGAGCGCCGCCGCGAGGGGCGCCGCCGTGTCTTTGATGGTCAGGCTCGGGCCTGGGGACTTGCCCTGAAGGGCCGGTCCTTCTACCGTCGGAGCGAGTGTGGGGTTCGTCTCGCCCCCGCACCCGCGTGGAGGTGGGGCGTGCGCTCCCTCGTCGCGATGTTCTTGATCCTCGGTCTGCCTGCCCAGGCGGGGAATTCTGCGGTGCGGTCGGTCGGCCCGCGGGTTGAGGCCGTGGACCCGACCAGCCCGGCCCGGTCCGGTGCCATGTTGGGGGCGGCCTGCTCCTTCCGCACCAGCACCGTGGCGCGCCAGGTCATGGCGGAGGGAGCCGACTATGCCTACGTCGGCAGCCTCCAGCGGACGGCCGCGAGCCAGGGCGATGTGGCCTGTCCCTTCCGCGTCGGCGCCCAGGCCGAGACCTGCGTGGTGGCCAGCGAGCTGGTCGAGCACCTCGCTGCAGAGGGAGTGGATGGCCTCGCCTTGTCACTGGAGGGGCGAATCATGGAGATCGATGGGGTACGCTATGTCGTGCTGACGGCCTATGAGCCCAGCACACCCTGAGCAGCGGCACCCGTCGCTGCGGCTCCGCCGGAGGATCTCGCCATCGAACCCCTCGACCTGTTGAAGGCGGCCGTCCAGGCCGCTTGGGACTCCAAGGCAGAGGACATCGTCGTCATCGACGTCACCGGGCGGGTCTCCTACGCCGACCACTTCGTGGTGTGCACCGGGCAGCATAGGCGCCACGTCTCCGCGATCACCAGCCGCATCGCAGAGGCGCTCAAGCTGCAGTTCGGTGTGCGTCCCACCGGGGTGGAGGGCAAGGAGGCTGGTCGCTGGGCGCTCATCGACATGGGCGACTTCCTGGTGCACGTCTTCGAGCGTAGCCAGCGCGGCTACTACGACCTGGACAGCCTGTGGGCCGACGCGCCACGCATCCCCTTGCGGGAGCTGGGCATCGAAGACGCACCGGCGGACCCCAGCGTGGAGCCCCAGCCCTTCTCGACCCAGGCCTGAGCGCCCGTGCGGGTGCTGGTCGCCCGGGTTGGCAAGGGGCGCAATCGCTGGGCGGACGAGGCGGCGGCGGACTACGCCCGACGGATCCGCCAGCTCCGGGTCGAGGAGCAGCTCCTCAAGCCGGCGGCCTTCCGTGGTGATGTGGAGGCCGTGCGGAGCGAGGAGGGAGCGCGCCTGCTGGCCCAGGTGGGGGCAGGGGAGCGGCTGGTCGCCCTGGACGAGCGGGGTGAGCTGCCGACCAGCGAGGCCTTTGCTTCCTGGATCGAGGGCGCCGCCCAGGAGGGCTGCCCCGGCCTGGTCTTCGCCATCGGCGGGCCCTACGGCCACGCCGCGGTCGTGCGGGACCGGGCCTGGAAGGTCCTGGCCCTGGGGCGCTGGGTGACCAACCACGAGCTGGCCCGGGTGGTCCTGGTGGAGCAGCTCTACCGGGCCAGCACGCTCATTTGGGGCGGCAGCTACCACCACTGAGCTGGCTGGCTGCGCTGGCTGGCTGCGCTGGCTGGCTGCGCTGGCTGGGCGGACCGCCGGACCGCCCGACCGACGCGCGCTTGTCACGCTGGCTGCCTTGCCGCCGCGCCGGACCGTGGGCAGACCTGCCGGGTGAGGTCCCCGTGAAGCCCTGGCACGCGCTGCTCGACGTCCTGGCGCCCGAGGACTGCGCGGGCTGTGGAGGGCCCCGGGACGAGGGGGGCCTGCTGTGTGCGGCCTGCCGGCAGGAGCTACCCGAGCGGCTGCGACCCCTCACGGTGCCCGCGCCCCTGGCCTGGGGCATGGCCCTGGGACCCTATGACGGGCCGCTGGGTGGCCTGGTCCGCCAGGGCAAGTACCGCCCCGATCCGCTGGCCATCGACGCGGTGGCCGCGCAGCTGGCCGCTGCCGCGCGCGGGCGGCTGCCCGTGGTCGACGCCGTGGTCCCGGTCCCCGTGCCGCTGCGACGTCGCCTGCAGCGCGGCTTCAACCAGGCCGAGGTGCTCGCCCGCGCCGTGGCCGAGGCCCAGGGGCTGCCGATCCTGCACGCCCTGCGCCGGGTCCGGCCGACCGAGCAGGCCGGACGGAGCCACCGGGAGCGTGCCGATGGCGCCCGCGGGGCCTTCCGGCTGGTGCGCCCGGTGCCTGCCCGGGTCCTGCTGGTCGACGACGTGGTCACCACCGGCGGCACCGCCGCGGCCTGCGCGGACGAGCTGTTGTGCGGCGGCGCGACCCGCGTGGGGCTGCTCTGCGCGGCCGCAGCCGCGCTCTGAGACCCTGCGCGGCCGCAGCCGCGCTCTGAGACCCTGCGCGGCCGCAGCCGCGCTCTGAGACCCTGCGCGGCCGCAGCCGCGCTCTGAGACCCTGCGCGGCCGCAGCCGCGCTCTGAGACCCTGCGCGGCCGCAGCCGCGCTCTGAGACCCTGCGCGGCCGCAGCCGCGCTCTGAGACCCTGCGCGGCCG
>Ga0210033_1002467_pt1 | contig 15719 bp, 10 predicted proteins | sample CryGeymeta201501_FD_185465 | JGI IMG/M metagenome (GOLD analysis project Ga0210033, IMG submission 185465) | Groundwater microbial communities from Crystal Geyser aquifers in Utah, USA - Crystal Geyser metaG 2015-01 (SPAdes) (version 2) | ecosystem: Environmental > Aquatic > Deep subsurface >... | reverse complement strand
CGGACGAGCGCATCGCCAAGCGCGTGCAGCAGCTCTTCGACTTCCGCCCCGCGGCCATCATCGAGACGCTCGATCTGCTGCGTCCGATCTATCAAGCGACCGCCGCCTACGGTCATTTCGGCCGCACCGGCAAGAACTTCACCTGGGAGCGCACGGATCGCGCCGAGGAGCTGGCCGAGGCCTTCCCCGTCACGAAGGCCGCGAAGAGCAGCCAGGCTGCCGCCCCCAAGAAGGCCGCCAAGGCCGCCAAGACCGCGAAGACCGCGAAGGCCAACGGCGCGAAGGCCAACGGCGCCAAGGCAGCCGCTCCCCAGAAGCGCGCGGCCGCGAAGAAGCGCGCCTCGGCGAGCGCTTCGGCCCAAGCCTGAGTCGCTTCGAACATGTGCACGGGCGCGGGATTCGTCTCGCGCCCGTTCGCGTTCGGGGTCCGGGGTGCACCTCACGTCAGGCTTGGGTCGCGTCGAGGTGCCCGCTCTTGGTATCAACGCCCCATGAGCGTATCTCCTCGAAGGTTTCGGCACCCGCTGCGCTGGCTCGGGTTGCTCGTGGTCGGCGGTCAGCTCGTCGCCTGCGGCGGAACGACCGCACGTCGCGAACCGCTGGCGGCCAACGAAGAGCGTCGCGTTGGTTTCGTGGTCGTCGACCAAGGGCAGGAGGCCCCGCCCGAGGCTGCCGCAGAGGCGGCTGAGCCGGACGTCGACGCGGTGGTACCGATGGATCCCGCGCCATTGCTCGCGCTGCTCGATCCCGGCTCCGATCCCATGCTCCTCGACTACCACCTGAGCCCGGGGCAACGGGACAGAGTGCAGATGCACTGGGCCTCCGAGACCCACTCCCGCATCAACAACGCTCGCCAGCCCGAGCTGAAGCGCGACATCCGCATGACGTTCGACCTGGGTCCCGTGCAACGCACCCGAGATGGCTATCGAGTCCCTTACCGAATGACCGCGGCCGTGGCGTCCCCCGAGACCAACGCCCCGGCGGACTACGCGGTCGCGGCGCGAGACATCGTGCAAGAGATCGTGGGCATGCACGGCCTCTTGGTGGTCGACGCGCGCGGACGATCCCTGGGCATCAGCTTGGCCGCACCCGACGCGGTGTCTCCCATCACGCTGGAATGGTTGTCCACCGTTCGCAGCTGGCTGAGGGGCGTGTTCATTCAGCTCCCGCTGGGGCCCGTGGGCGTGGGTGCGACCTGGCGGGACCCGCCGCAGACCGACGACGCGCATCCCAGTCCCATCACGACAGTGCACTCCATCGACGGCGACGGAGTCGAGCTACGGGAACGCGGAGAACGCGCTGTGCCGTCCATCACGGCCTTCAACAACGGCCACATCCACACGGAGCCGACTCGCGCAGCGGTCACGAGCCGATATAGGCTGAATCTCGGAGCACTGGCTCAGGCGTGGGAGAGCGAGTCGACCTTCACGACGACCTCACCCGTGGCCAATTCCCGAAGCCTGCAACATCACCAGATTCACACCACCCTCAGCATGACCCCACTGGGTCCTTCCGCTGGCGACGACGCTGACCATGGTGCGCAGGGCACGTCTCCCTGATCCGCTCGGCCCCGTGGCGCTGCATCCCCCACGCTGAGCGCCCGCTGGCTCAGAGCGTGAGATGTGCGTCGCGCGTTCGCTCTTGCCAGTAGCGACGGGCGACGAGCGGGCGCGTGTCTCGGACCTTCACCGCCTGTGCGCGGTCGAGCCATCGTTCGAGCGCAGCGTCCGCCTCCGCGAAGGCGACCATGGAAGTCGGAGGCTCGGCGAACCATCGCGCCTCGAGCGCGCCTCGCTCGTTCGCGTACAGGGGCAGGAGTCGCTTGGGGTCGCGCATCACGCGGCGATGCAGGCGCTCGTGTCGCCACCAGAGGCTGCGCCCGTCCGCGAAATCCCAAGCGTGGCCGGGGAGCGCCACAGGCTGGTGCACGGAGACCGGCTTGAACAGGGAGGTGCAGGGTGCGGAGGTTCCGGTCGCCCAATGTCGCGCGCCGTCCGTGCGCAGCTCGGAGATCCACGAGCTGACCGTCTGGGACGCCGCCAGCACGCCGCCTCCGTGCACGCAGGGTGCGCCCAGCGCGCCGGTGGCCCAGCCGTAGCGCGGTGCCTCGCGACCGTCTCCATGATCGCGCAGCGCGGCGGCACAGTCGGCCGGCCCCTGCGCGTCCCGCAGCAGCGCGGCCGTGCGCGTCCGGCGGCGCTTGGCCTGGCCGACGAAGGTCTCGAGCCAGGAGTCGTGGGCGCGAGCGAAGTCCGTGATGCTCAACGCGTTGGAGATGCTGCGCACGCCCGCCTCGACGCGCTCCACCTGCCAGCGACGGCCCGCCGTCTCCAGCACGAAGGCGCCCGAAGCGTCCGCGACCAGGAAGCTGTTGTCGTAGCTGAAGCCCGCGTCCTCGAGGCCGCAGCGCCCGCCCTGACCATGCCGCTCGAGCAGGCTCGTGATGACCCTGACGGCCATCGCTGCCGTCTCGCCTCGCTCGAGTCCGAGGCGCACCAAGTCCATCCCCAGCAATCCGTCGGGCTCCGGCTTGCTTCGCGTGAACACCGCCTCGTTGCCGATCACGACGCCCGCTTCGTTCGCACCCATCTCGGCGCCCCACATCCAGAACGGACGGCTGAGCAGCACGGCGAACGTCTCCCGGACTTGCGGAAGAGTCTGCGCTGTCACGCGGAGCCGCGCGCCCTCGCCGTGTCGACGTGCCTGTTGCCAGTCGAGCAGCTGCGCTTCGTTGGCATCGCGGTCCGAGTTCTTGGCGAAGAGCACGCGCTCCGGCGTGACGTGAACGGCGCAATCACACATAGCGTTCGATCGCTCCCGGCAGCAGGAAAGGATAGCTCCGCCGCCGCACCTTGCGCTGCCACGCTCGATCCACGCGCCGCAGCCGCTGCAACAGCGCCCACGTGCGCGCGTCGTCCTGGTAGTAGGCGCGCGCTTCCTCGGGCGTGATCGGGCCGCGCTCCTCGTCTGTCGCGAGGCCATTCGACACCTCGAGCGCCCACACGAGCTGCCGCTCGAGCCCTTCCTTGAGCAAGTTGCCTGCCAGATCGAGGATCACCCCTCGGGGTTCATAGTATTTGTCCAGGATCGACCGCAGCAGGAATGCCCGCACCGCCGGCCGCAGCGCCCAGGGCAAGGACGCCAGGAAGAGTTCGGTGTCGAGTCGCTCGCGGCCCGCGGCGTCGCGCAAGAGCGGCGTCGTCACGTCGAGGTAGCGGATCGTCCCCTGCTTCATCACCCAGTTGGAACATTGCCCGTCCAGGCCGACCCGCCGCGACACCGCGCCGCGAATCGTCTCCGTGAGCGTGCGTAAGATCTCCTTGGCGTCGACCTCGCTCGCCGAGCGCAGCCCCTCTACCAGCAGCGACTCAGGTGCCAGGCACGGCTGCACGCAGTAGGCGATCACGCCGCCATCGCGATGCTCCAAGTTCGGAATGGCGGAGAGCTTGCTGTCGAGCACGTGCACGCCTGCCGTACGAAGCGTGTCCAGGTACTCCGCGAAGAGCGCGGCGTAGGCCTCGAAGGCGGCTTGGCTGGGAAAGCGCGGCAGGCGCTTGGCGACGGACGCTCCGTCCGCGCCGTCGAAGGCGAGCACGGCGGAGATCTCTCCGTAGCCGAGGATCGAGAGATTCGAGACTTCTCCCGTGCGCAGCGCCTCTCGCACCTCGTGCTCCAGGGCGATGAGCGCGGGCTCCGCCTCCGCATGCGTCATCCGAAGACCTCGCGCAGGATCCCGATCAGCTCGTCGGCTTCGTCGTCCGTGGTGATCAGCGGTGGCAAGAACTGCAGCACCCGCGTGTCGTTGTTCGCCCAGGCCGTGAACACGCCGCGCGCGTAGAGCAGATGCGCCGCGAGCAGGCCGCCCTCGGGGATGCCGAAGGCCAGGCCCATCATCATGCCGCGTCGCCGCAGCGTGAAGGACGCGCCCATGAGGCCGCGCTCGAAGCGTTCACCGAGGGCGCGCACACGAGGCAGGAAATCGGGCGCCTCGATCTGGTCGAGCACGCTCAACGCCGCGGCGCAGCCGGGCTCTGCGCCGCCGAAGGTCGAGATGTGGGCGAAGGGATGCCGCTCGAAGAAGGTCAGCAGCTCGGCGCGCATCAGGGTTGCGGTGATCGGGTAGACGCCGCCGCTCAGTCCTTTGCCCAGCACGACCAGATCGGGCGACAGCGCGTCGAGTTGGCAGGCGTAGATGGCGCCTGTTCGCCCGAGGCCGGTCTGCACTTCGTCGACCACGAAGAGCGCGCCACGCTCGTGGCAGACGCGCTGCACGGCCTCGAGGTAGCCGTCACTCGGGATGGGCATGCCGAGCGTGGCCGGGATGGGCTCGAGGATCACGGCCGCCGTGTCGTCGCCGACCGCCGCGTCCATGGCGGCGATGTCGTCGAAGGGCACCTGCGTGAAGTGGGGCAGGCTGGCCAAGAAGGGATCGCGATACTGCGCGTCACCGGCGGCGCGCGAGAGGCCCGTGTGTCCGTGGTAGCCGCCCTGCGCCGAGACGACGCCCGGACGGCCCGTGACGCCCCGCGCCAACGACAGCGCCAGGTCCACGGATTCGCCACCGCCCACACCGAAGACGACGCCGGGTAGGGCGCCGTCCGTGGTCGCGGCGAGGCGCTCGGCCAGGCGCGTGCGATAGGGCGACGCCAGGTGGTGGTTGCCGATGTCGACGGTGTCGAGCGCTTCGCGCACCGCGGCGAGCACCTTCGCGTTGCGGTGCCCGAGGTTGAACACGCCACCGTTCACATGGCAGTTGAACCAACGACGGTCGGAGTAGCGGTCCTGGAAGTGCACGCCCTCCCGCGCGCCCATCACTGCGTCGAGTCCGTACTCGCGGTAGAGCTTCGCCTTGCCGGGCGAGAGGTGCGCCGCGAAGGAATCGAAGAGGGCATCGCGGTCCGCGTAGTCGTCCATCGCTCCATCTTGCCACACGGATTCGTGGGTACGCTCGTGCCTGGCTGCAACTGCGAAGGCGACGATGCTCAGGGCGAAGCGCCCTCTCCGTGAGACCCAGGAGCGTCCCCGGCGCCTTGCTCCGCGCGCCGGCAGTCAGTAGGAGGTGGGCATGACGAAGGAGCGTTCGAAGCATGCTCAGGGGTCGCGGCTGAGCGGCTGGGGTCGACACAGCGCGCCGGGAAGTGAGCTTCTGACCGAGAACCTCGAGCGAGGCTCCGCGGACATGCCCTTGAGTCGCGGCCTCGGTCGCTCCTACGGCGACTCGTCCTTGCCTCCGGCGGACAAACCCTTCGCGCTGAACACCACCCTCGCCGATCGCATTCTCGCCTTTGACGAAGAGTCGGGGCTGCTGCGCGCCGAGGCCGGGCTCGCCCTGGCCGAGCTCAACCGCCTGCTCCTGCCGCGTGGCTGGTTCACGCCGGTCACACCGGGGACACAGTACGTCACCCTCGGCGGCATGGTCGCGGCCGATGTGCACGGCAAGAACCAGCACGTCGACGGAGACTTCGGCGATCACGTGACGCGCCTCCTGATGCGCGTGGCCGACGAACGCGTGCTCTGGTGCAGCCCCGAGGAGCACGCGGATCTCTTCTACGGCAGCATCGGCGGCATGGGCCTCCTGGGTCACATCCTCGAGGTCGAGTTCACGATGCGTCGCGTGCCCTCGCCCTGGATCTGGCAAGAGACGGAGCGCGTGGCCAACATCGACGCCTTCGAGCGCGCGCTATCCGACGCGGCCAAGGATTGGCCGATGACCGTCGGTTGGATCGACTGCGTCGCGGGTGGCGCGAACCTGGGGCGCGGCATCCTGATGAAGGGTCGCTGGGCCACGGCCGACGAGGCCCCGAAGGATCCACCTCACGCGCTTCCACGGCCGAAGCTGCCCTTCGACTTCCCCTCCTGGGCTCTGGGTCGCCTCAGCGTGCGCGCCTTCAACGAGCTCTATTTTCGCAAGCACTTCCGCAAAGAGACGCGCGGTCTGGTCGGACCGCAGAGCTTCTTCTATCCCCTCGACGTCCTGCGCGATTGGTACCGCATCTACGGTCAGCGCGGCTTCACGCAGTGGCAGGGGCTCTTGCCTCGCAGTGCCCCGCCGGGCGCCGCGCGTCGCACGCTCGAGATCCTCAGCGCACGCGGTGGTGCGTCCTTTCTGGCCGTGATCAAGGACTGCAACCGCGCGGGCGTGGGCACGCTCTCCTTTCCCGCGCCGGGCATCACCCTCGCCCTCGATATCCCCATGCGCGACGACACGCAGGCGTTGATCGACGCCTTGAACGAGCAGCTGCTGCGCGAAGGCGGGCGCATCTACCTGGCCAAGGACTCCTTGACCCGGCCCGAGCATTTCCACGCCATGGAGCCGCGTCTCGCGGAGTTCGAGCGGCTGCGCGACGTCTGGGATCCCGAGCGCAAGCTGCGCAGCGCCCAATCCGTGCGCCTGTTTGGAGACCGAGCATGAAGCATCAGAACCACGCCGGACAGCATGACGTCGGTCGACGCGTCGCGTTCTTGGGCGCCACACGCGGCATGGGTCGCGCCCTGGCCCGTCGCATGGCCGAGGCGGGCGACGCGCTCTTCCTCTTGGGTCGCGAAGCCGCGGAGCTCGAGCGCTCGGCGGCGGATCTCGAGGCGTATGGCGCGCGCGGCCAGGTGGGCCACGCCCTATGCGATCTCGAGCAGCCCGACAGCTTCGCGCCCGCACTCGACGCCGCCGTGCAAGCGCTCGGTGGTCTCGATGTCGTGGTCTTGACCGCGGGCATCTTCGCCAGCCAACAGGCGCTCGAGGACGATGCTGAGCTGCTCGCGCGCCTGCTGCGCGTCGACTTCACCCACAGCGTGCTCTTCTGTGAGGAGGCCCGACGTCGGCTGCTGGCCCATGGAGGCGGCACCCTGTGCGTGTTCTCCTCCGTCGCGGGCGAGCGCGGTCGCAAGCCCGTCGTGCTCTACGGCGCCAGCAAGGCGGGCCTCAGCAGCTACCTCGAAGGGCTCGATCATCGCTACCGCGCCGAGGGCTTGCGCGTGTTGACGGTGAAGCCCGGCTTCGTGCGTACGAGCATGACGGCGGGCCTGCCCGAGCCGCCCTTCGCGGGCGACCCCGACGACGTGGCCCGCACGGTCCTGCGCGCGATCGATCGCGGTCAGGCCGTGGTCTACGCCCCCGCACCGTGGCGCGCCGTGATGGCCGTGATCCGCCACCTGCCGCGCTCCGTCATGCGCCGCGTGAACTTCTAGTTCCCCTCCCGGCCCGTCGCCGCGAGCAGGGCGCGGACGTCCGGTCGACGCACGCGCCAGGCGATCCAGCCATGGACGGCCAGGCGCACGAAACCCCAGAGCGCGGCCATGCCCATCATCATGTAGGTCGTGACCATGCCCAGCGGCACGTCCGCCGCGTCGGCCGCCTGTTCCGGGCTCGCCGCGCGCAGGTAGGCGTCCAGGGTCGTGGCCAGCTGCGGGGCGAAGGCGTGGATGCGCCACATCACCGCCAGCGCCTGGGCCAGGATGAACAGGCAGTTCGCGATCACGGCCTGGGTGATCCACCAGGGCGCGGACTCGCGTCGCATCATCAACATCGTCCCCGCCACCACCAGCAGCAGGGAGAGCCCGAGATCGGCAGCGCCGAAGACCCGTCGCATCGAGTCGTGGCTGATCAATTCCACGAAGACTTCGTTGGCGCGTGTGGCTGCCTCGTGGCTGGCGGCGTCCGAGGTATCCAGAGGGCCGGCGTCGCTTCTCACGGACGTGGTCATCAGCTGCCCCATGCCGTTCGCGGCGCCACAGCTGCCGAGCACGGTGCAGACCAGCGCAACGCGCAAGGTCGTGCGAAGCGCGGGATCGATCTTGGGGGCCTCGGGCATGGGGGCCGTTGTATAGCGCGTTCGGCCAGCTCGCGCGTCCGATCCTGGAAGCCGGAAGGAAGATCTCCCTCGGCCATCGCGTAGGAATTCGCTGAGGGTCGGGAACTCTCACGTGATGCCGCTGTCCCACAGACGAATCGGAGGCCGGGTGGAGACCGAGTTCAATATCTTCTTGCTCGCGTGCCTGGCCGTCGGCTTCACCTCTCTCACGGTGGCCGATCCGGTCGCCGCGCTGGATCCGGGGAGCGTCAGCGTCCAGCGGCTGGCGGCCCTGGAAGATGCGGCAGCGCAGCACCCCGACGACGCCGTTTTCGCGCGGGAGTTGGCGGAGTTTTACCTCGAGCTACATCGTCCCGGTCTGGCCGTCGCCGCCCTCTCCGCCGTGGACGAGAGCGTGCGCGAGCATCCCATGGTGGCGCATCGCCTGGCCCAGGCCTACGAGGCGAGCGGTCGCCTGGGAGATGCGGAGTCCACGGCCCAGCTGGCCCTGGCTCGCTGCGCGCGCTCCCTCGGCACGTCCGACGCCCCGAGCGGCCCCCTCTCGCCGCGTCACACCTGTCGGGCTCGCGACCACGCCTTGCTCGAGATGCACGTCGCCGCTCTCGGCCAGATGGTCGCATGGGGTGTGGAAGACCCGCGCACGGATCCCCGCGCACGACTCGCACACGACCTCTCCGAGCGCCGCGCCCGCATCGCCCTGCGCTGAGCAGCCAAGGCCTGCCGAGGCTCAGTCGCCGAACACGTCGGCCAGCCCGCTCGCGTCGACCACGCACTCACTCCAGCGCTCCAGTTCCGACTCGCTTGCGACCTCCAGGCGAGCTCTCGTGGACTCCGGAATGACGCCGAAGCGGAAGCGCAGCAGCTTCAGGAGAATCGCACGCTGACCCTCTTGGCGGCCCTCTTGGCGGCCCTCTTGGCGGCCTTCTTGGCGGCCCTGCTCGATGAGTTGTTCTCCCAAGGTCACGAATGCCTCCTTCGCTTCCGGCCCCAGGGCCGTCAGCATTCGCCGTTCGAGTTCCGCTCGTGGAAGCTCGATGACGAGGTGAATGTAGCGCATGATCGCCGCCATCGCTTCCACGCCGTTCAGGCTCGAGGACACCTCGTGGTAGGTGTCTGCCCAATCCGGGAGCGCTTCCAGGAAGGGTGCGCCCTCTCGCACTTCCTTCAGACAGAAGAGGGCCAATCGAGCGAGGGCCGTGGTGGCCATCTCGTGCAGCTCTTTGCTCTGCCGTTCGCTGAGGTCCTCCAACACGAACTCGAAGCTCGGAATGAAGGGCGCGAAGTCTTCACGCAGCTCGGGTGCGATATCGACGAGCTCCTCGAAGCGCGTGGGCGCCGTCCAACCCGTGTGACTGTGGTGAAGCACGATGGGCAAGATCACCGGCAGCTTCTCGGCCTCTGGATGATCCAACCGGAAGCGCCGCCAGATCCCCAGCATGTAGCCCAACAGGCGCAGGCCCATGAGCTGCACGACCGTGCTCTGGTGCTCGAAGAGCAGATAGAGAAAGGCGGCGGATCCATCCGCAAGGTTCACCAGGTAGAGCAAGTCCGTGAGCTGTTCGGCGAGTTCGTCGTCGACGAAGGAGCCATCCGCAAGCGAGAGCGTCGGCCAATCGATGGCCAGGACGAGGTCGGTCGGCAGGATGCTTCGCAGCGTGCCCCGGGCGTGCTCGACCTGGGAGAACGTGGTGCGAAACAGGGCGTCGTGAGGCCGATTCGTCATGGGCGCTTGTCGGCCATGGGGAGATCGAGTTGCACGCAGCGGCCGAGTCCGTGCCAGAGTGTGCCTGTGTGCGCCGGTGACACATCCGGGTTGGCGCATCTTGGGCGCGAGAAGCCCACAAATTCCCGTGATCCAGCGAGGCACGTGACTTGCTCTCCCACGCTTGGCCGCAACTTCTCATGGCGCGGCTGGGAGACATCATGGACATGCTCAAGCCCTCTGCTCGAACCGCCGTGTCGCGGACCTCGGCCCTCCTCCTCGGTTTGTCGCTGCTCGCGGGTTGCGGACCCAACCGAGCCCCGGAGGAGGTGGTGCGCAACGAGTGGGCCTCCGTGCAGGAGGCGGACATTCGCGCGTCCATCGTCGGCGACGATCTGGAGCTGCTGATCCCGGTGCGCCGGGTGGGCGCGGACCCGATCCAGGGGGATCTCCGGGTGACGGTCTACGACGTCGCGGGCAGCGCGTTCGATCAGCGTGGCGGGGGTCAGGCGCACCTCGATCAGGCGACGGTGCTCGAGACCTATCGGGTCGTCGTCCCGGGTGCGGGCGCCGGGCTCGAGCGCGTGGACACGGCCACCATGGTGCTCGGCTGGTCGGTGGAGACGGCGTCGGGCCGACTCTACGGCAAGCGCAGCCTGTACGAGTCCTTGGGTCGACTCGACGTCTGGCTGCACGGACCCAGCGAGCTCTCGCCGGGTGCCCACTCGCCCCTGCGCGTGCTCGTGCACGATCCTGACGCCGGCGTGCCCGCGGTGGGCGCCGACGTGCTCGCGGAGCTGACCTACGGCACCGCTCCCGACGATCACACGCGGCAGCTCTTCCACGGCACGACCGACGCGCGCGGCGATCTCATCCAGCAGATCGCGCTGCCCGACGGTGTCGACTCCGGGCGCATCCGCGTGACGGTCACGGACGGCCGGACCCAGGTCTGGACCACGCACACGGTGACCACGCGCGTCGACAACCAGCTCTACCTGAGCAGTGACAAGACCATCTACAAGCCGGGGCAGGACGTGCAGCTGCGCCTGCTCGCCGTCACCGGCAGCGACAGGCTCCCGGTCGCGGACACCGAGGCCTCCTTCGAGGCGCGCGATGGCGAAGGCAACAAGGTCTTCCGGCGCTCCGCGCGTACGGACGCGTTCGGCGTCGCGGCGATCACCGTGCCCACGGACGTTCGCGTCAACGAGGGGACGTGGAAGTTCTCGGCCACGATCGACGGGCGGCACACGGATCTCGAGCTGCCCGTGGAGCGCTACAACCTGCCCGTCATGACCTTGAGCGTGACCACCGACAGGCCCTTCGCGCTTCCCGGTGAGCTCGTGCATGGCCACGTGGACGCCTTCTACGTCTTTGGCGAACCCGTGATCGGCGCCGACGTCATCCTCGACGCGCGCACCGCCGCCGGCATCCCCGTCGCCAATCTCTACGGCACGACCGACGCCGCGGGCGGCTACGACTTCGACGTCACCATCCCGGCGGGCCTCGACACCAACTCACTCGAAGATCACGGCGACACGCTGAGGCTGAACGCCCAGGTCACGGACACCGCCGCGCAGGTCGAGCGCGGCACGGGCTCGCTGCCTCTCGCGGCAGCGCCGATCATCATCAACCTGATCGCGGATCCGGCGGCGGTCGTCACGGGTCAGCCCAGCACAGCCTACCTCACGGTCAGCGATCCCCTCGGGCGTCCGCTGCTCGCCGACCTCGACGTCGCGGGCCTCGGCATCGACGGCGCGCTCGCCACGAGCGCCGGCGGTGTCGCCGAGCTGTCCTTCACCGGCCCGGCGCCGGACGCCTCGACCTTCAGCGTCACCGCGACCGACGGAGCGGGCCGCAGCCACACGCGCGCATTCGATCTCGCGCCCCAGGCGAGCCAGGGCGTGCGCCTCGGCTTCGATCGCTCCGTCTACCGCACGGGCGACGACGCTCGACTGCGCGTCTTCAGCCCCGCGGCGGGGCGCGTCTATCTCGATGTGTACCGCGGCGCCGAAGGCGTCTTGAGCCTGGCCGTCGACGTGACGGGCGACGCGGCCGGCACCGAGGTGAGCTTGCCCATCACCGACGCCATGCGCGGGCTCTTGACCGTCGACGCCTTCTGCGTGACGGCGGACGGAACCTCGCGCACGACCCGACCCGTGCTGGTCGACCCCGAAGGTCAGCTCCAGATCACGATCGATTCGGACGCCGAGACCTACCGGCCCGGCGCCGAGGCGCGCGTGAACGTGCGCGTCACCGACGCCGCCGGAAACCCCCGCGCGTCCTCGCTCGGGCTGACCGTCGTCAACGAGGCCAGCTTCGCGCTGGGCGGCGAGCCTCGGACCAGCATCCGCGACCTCAGCCATGTGCCGACGGACGCCTTGCCTCCGGGCACGCGCGTCTTCGGTCGTGGACCGGCGGATCTCTTGAACATCGAGGATCCCGGCGAGCGAGAGCAGCTCGCCCAGCTGCTCTTCGCCGAAGCCGGTGAGGTGAACGCGCCGAACTTCCGCTACGACGCGCTCGGAGAGGAGCTGCCCCAGGTGGTGAGCCGTCTCCAGAACAAGGCCAGCGTGGACGCCAACACTCTGCTCAGCCAGCTCTCGGTTCTGGTCCGCGAGCACGGCTACACCACCGCCAACGCGAGCTGGTTGGCGCAGCAGGGCCGCGCCATCGACCCCTTCGGACGCCCCTACCATCGCAGCGTCGAGGGCACGGACTACGATCTCCGGCTCGTCTTCACCTCGGACGGTCCCGACGAGCGCCCGGGGACGCGCGACGACGTCACCGCCAGCGCCTACATGGCGAGCCTGTTCTGGGGCGGCTACGACACGGACGGCATGTACCGAGGTGGACCGGCCGAGGGTGACTTCGCCGGTGCAGGCGCCGCCGCCGACGCGGGCGTCGCGACCCCGCCCGAAGCGCCCGCGCCCCCAGGCGCATCCGGCGGCACGCATGTGCGCTCCGACTTCCGCGAGACCGTGTACGCGAACCCGACGTTGATCACCGACGCGACGGGCACGGCCAGCTTGGCCTTCCCCCTGGCGGACTCGATCACCACCTGGCGCGTCAGCGCGGATGGCTCGACCCGTGACGGAGAGATGGGCCACGGACGCCACAGCTTCCGCACCTTCCAGTCCTTCTTCGTCGACTTCTCCGTGCCGACCCGCGTCACCGCGGGGGACGTGCTCGAGCTGCCCGCGGTCGTCTACAACTACCTCGACGCGCCCACGAGCGTGACCGTCAGCGTCGACGAGGAGCCGTGGTTCACGCTCGACTCCCCGGCCACGCAGACGATCTCGCTGCGACCCAGCGAGGTGCGCTCGGTTCGCTTCCGCGTGCAGGTCACTCAGGCGGGTGATCACGCGCTGACGCTCCATGGCGCGGCCGGCGACATCAGCGACGCGCTCGTGCGCCCCGTCTCGGTCGATCCCGACGGTCAGCCCGAGATCGAGACCGGCTCCGGCCGACTCAACGGCGCCACCACCCACGTCTTCAACTTCCCGACGGACACCGTCGAGGGCGGCGCTCAACTCGAGCTCGTCCTCACGCCTGGCTTCGCCGCGGAGGCCGCGCAGGGCATGCAGTCCTTGATGCAGGAGCCCAACGGCTGCTTCGAGCAGACCACCTCCTCGGCCTGGCCCAACACCATGGTCGCCAAGTACCTGGAGCTCACGGGACAGATGACGCCCGAGCTGCGCGAGCAGTCCATCGGCTTCGTCACGCGCGGCTACCAGCGCTTGCTCACCTTCGAGAGCCCGACCGGTGGCTTCAACTGGTGGGGCGACTCGGATCCGGGCAACCGCATCCTCAGCGCGATCATGCTCTGGCACCTGAAGGACATGGAGGGCCTGATCGAGACGGACGACGCCGTGCGCGATCGGACGCTGAGCTGGCTGGTCTCGCAGCAGAACGCCGACGGCTCGTGGGACGCGGGCGACGCCTTGCACGCTGGCGACGAGGTGCTGAGCACCAGCGTCGTTCGCGCGACCTCCTTCATCGCCTGGGCGTTGGCCCACACGGGTTGGGCCGACGACGCCGTCAGGCGCGCGACGACCTACCTCGCCGCGAACCTGCCTCCGGAGACCGACCTCTATGCCAACGCGCTCGCGGCCAACGCCATGGCCATGGGCGATCGCCACAACCCCGCGACCAGCGTGCTGCTCCAACGCCTCGACACCATGGGTGAGGACCAGGGCGATCGCGGTATCCTCTGGCCCACCGAGGCGCCCTCCTGGACGGGCGCCAGCGGAGACGCCGCGGCCATCGAGACCACGGGCCTCGTGGGCTACGCGCTGATGAAGGCGGACGCCTATCCCGCCGACACGGCAGGCGCCATGCGCTTCATCCTGGCCAACAAGGACGCGGTCGGTACCTGGTACAACACCCAGGCGACGATGAACGCGCTGCGAGCCTTGTCCGCCGCGGCGACTCCACGCGGCTCGGACGCGGAGGGCACGCTGACCGTGACCGTCAACGGCGTGCTCGCCGACACCATCCCGGTCAACGCGAGCAACGGCGACCTGCTCCGGCGCTTCGACCTCACGGACTATGCGGTGGTCGGAGAGAACAGCGTGCGCGTCGAGATGGTCGGCACGGGCGAGGTCAGCTACCGCGTGACGCGTACCGCCTACCGGCCCGCGCTCCCCGCGCCCACGGGGACCTTCAGCCTGAACGTCGGCTACGACGCCACGACCACCACCGTCGGCACGCCCATCCGCGTGACGGCGCACGTCGTGAATAACAGCGACGGCATCCAGGATCAGGTGATGGTGCGTGTCGGGCGCGCGCCTGGTTTCACCCCGCGGGGTGAGGACATCGAAGCCATCGTCGCTTCGGGTCTGGCGTCACGCTACGAGGTGCGTTCGGACGACGTGACCTTCTACCTGATGGGCTTCCCCGCCCGTGGCACGCGCGACCTCAGCTATCGCCTCACGCCCTCCGTGGTCGTCGAGGCCTTGGCGCCCGCGTCGAGCGTGTATCCCTACTACCGACCCGACGAGAAGCAGATGGTCGATCCGCAGCGCCTGGTGGTGACGGCGGAGTGAGGCTTCGGGGTCACCCCGCGCGGTGGGGTGGCCTCCGCTAGATGCAGAGGCGGACTGCTCCGACCCAAAGCTCGCTTGGGTTGGTGCTGCTGCGGTTGACCTTGGCGATGGCTCCCCACACGAGGTCGACCGTGCTTCCGTCGATGACGAACTGCAGGTCGACCGCCGAAATCTCTGCGATCGGGGCTCCGACGTTGCCTTGCTGGAGCAGGGCGAGGGCTCCGTCGCCTGTGTGCAGCGTGAGCATGCGGGCGCCCGACAGGTCGGTCTCCGTCACCGCGGTGTAGAGCTTACCTTGGTGGACCGCGGCAGAGATGAGCGTGTTGCCATCCGCGGGGATCGGAAGGTGCGTCGCCGAGGCTGCGCAATTCACTACGCCCAGGGCCCTGAGCGCGCAGGTCGTCGAGATCAGTTCCGTCATGCCGGTCGGGAGCTGCCGTGGCGCCACGATGGTGGCTCCCGTGTCCGCGGGCACGGTCGCCTCGGTCGCCGCGGCGGGGGCCCCGATGAGGCCGTCGAAGCCGGGCACGAGGACTGGCGAGGCGCTCACGTTGCCGTTCCAGGCGACGAGTCGGTTGTCCTGCGTGCGATAGAAGGCGATGCTTCCTGCTGCGGCCATGTCTCCGTTGGGCATCGAGAATGGCATGACCGCGTTGTCCCAAGGCGTCGGCGGCAGCTCGTATCGCTCGCTGAGCCACGTCGCCGGATAGCCGGCCGAGGGGCCCACGTCAGGGGTGAGCCCGTAGAGGTGAATCGGGGTGGACAGCGCGCTGACGAACGTGCGCGCCACGGCGATCCTACCGACCAGTGAAGCTCCGGCCGTGTCTCCCCGGACCGCCTCTCCACCGCAGACCGTGCCGGTGCTCACCTTCAGCGGCCACAGGCCGGAGTTTCCCGCTGCCGTAGCGCCGAGTCGGACGCCTGGACCGAGGAGGTTCGACGCGACCACCGCGTCGAAATCGCGCGGCGCGAAGGGCACGGCGACCGCCTCGGACCCAGTGCAGGGCGGCAGCGGGGTGCCCGGGGCGGCCGCGTAGCATTCGGGTTGGCCAGCCAGAGTGTGCGCCCAAGCGGTGGACCAGTTCACCGTGTGGTCGTCCGCCCACAGGACGCCCCAGGTGCCCGCGTCTGCAGGGCTAGGGACGACGGCAATCCGATTCATCA
>Ga0210033_1002458_pt1 | contig 15741 bp, 19 predicted proteins | sample CryGeymeta201501_FD_185465 | JGI IMG/M metagenome (GOLD analysis project Ga0210033, IMG submission 185465) | Groundwater microbial communities from Crystal Geyser aquifers in Utah, USA - Crystal Geyser metaG 2015-01 (SPAdes) (version 2) | ecosystem: Environmental > Aquatic > Deep subsurface >... | reverse complement strand
TTCCGACGATAATCCGCAGGCGGCGCAAGACTTGAAAGACGAGATCGAGGCCAAGGTCAACGATTTGCCGTCGTTCCCGAAAAAACACGTTCAAAGCAGACGCGCCGCTGGCTATCGACAATTGACCGTGCGTGACAATTACTTGGTGTTTTACCGGCTGTTGAGCGAGAAGGTGCCGCAGATCATCGATGTGGCCGCCGTGGTACATGCACGCAGGAAGTGGCCGTGAATAATCATTCCAATTTGCATTAAAAACGCCACCATTCCACACCCTCAAAATAGGGAACGCAGCCTGATTCCACGGCCCCTTTGCTGCCGTTCGCCGAACCCGGGCGGTACAGCATCCCAAACCAGAGTTTGGCTCCCCCAGTACGTATAACTGATAAAATGCACCGAGGTGTCGACCTCTCTTTGATGAGCGAAGGAACGAACATGGCAGGAAAAGAATTTCAACGCGGCTTCACCCTGATCGAAATCATGGTGGTGGTGGTGATTCTGGGCATCCTGGCGGCGCTGGTGGTGCCCAAGGTGATGAGCCGTCCCGACGAGGCGCGCATCGTGGCGGCCAAGCAGGATATTCAGGCGCTGGGTCAGGCGCTCAAGCTGTATCGTCTGGACAACCAGCGTTATCCGACCAGCGAGCAGGGTTTGCAGGCCTTGGTGCAAAAGCCGACGACCGCGCCGTTGCCCCCCAACTGGAAGCCCGGGGGGTATCTCGACCGCTTGCCCCAAGACCCCTGGAAACATGATTATCTTTATCTGAACCCGGGCTTGCACGGCGAGATCGACATTCTCAGCTATGGCGCGGATGGTGCATCGGGCGGTGAAGGCAACGATGCCGACATCGGCTCGTGGAGCCTGTAGAGCAGGGATGAAGAGGGAGGGCGGCTTCACCCTGGTCGAAATCCTGGTGGTGGTTGCGATCATCGGCATCGTGCTGGCTATCGCCAGCGTCAATCTATTGCCCGACGACCGCCACACGCTGGAAAACGAAGCCGAGCGCGTTGCTTTGCTGCTCGATCTGGCTCGGGATGCCGCGATCTCGGGCGGCGAAGAGCTGGCCTGGCAGGCGGACGGGCAGCATTATGCCTTTTACCGGCGGGGAGAGGAAGACAAGTGGGTGGCTGAAACCGGTGACGAGATGCTACGGCCCCGTGACTGGCCTTCCAGACTCAAACTCGAGTCGATGAAAATCAATCATGTTGCCGCGACTGCCGAAAGTCGTCTGATCTTTGCGCCATCCGGCATGGCGCTGCCTTTCGAGCTGGTTCTGACGCTTGGACAGGAGCGTGTCGGCGTGCGGGGCAGCGCATTGGGACAGGTGGAGATCGTCAGGGACGTGCCTGAGGTGGCGGGATGAATCGCGCGCGAGGTCCCTTGAGAAATGGTTTTACCCTGCTGGAAATTCTGATTGCCCTGACGATTTTGGCGGTGGCTTTATCTGCCGCCATGCGCGTCGCCGGGGGATCGACGAACATTGTGTCGGAACAGAAACAGCGCACGCTGGCGTTGTGGGTGGCGCAGAACCGGCTGGCCGAACACCGTGCGCGCGGCGACTGGCCCGACATGGGCGTCAGCGAGGGCGAAATCGAGCAGGCCGGCATCAAAATGCGCTGGCAGGAAACGGTCAGCGGCACGCCGCGCAGCGACTTTCGCCGCATCGAGGTGCTCGTTTTCGGCGCGGGGAGCAAAGACTACGCGCTGGCAGAGTTGACCGGCTTTCTGGTGCAGGGAAAGTGAAAAAGATTCCCTCGGGTTTTACCTTGCTGGAGCTGGTGGTTGCCCTGGCGATTTTTGCCCTGATTTCGGTATTTGCCTACCGCGCCCTCGATCTGGTTCTGGAAACCCGCATCAAGGTGACCGCAGAAGGCAAAAAATGGCGCGATATTACCCTGCTGTTCACGCGCATGGAGCAGGATATGAGCCGGCTGGCAAACCGGCCGGTGCGCGATAGCCGCGACCTGCTGTCGCCGGCATTGATCGGGGAGCCGGTGCCTGTGGGCGAGGACGATGCGCAGCTCGCGTTCACACGCATGGGTCTGGAAGGGCAAAGCGGCGTGCTGGGCGATGTGCAACGGCTTGGATACCGATTAAAAAACGGCAAAGTGGAAATGCTGGTTTGGCCGGTGCTCGACCAGGCGCCCCGCACGCGCCCCGAAGCGGAGACCTTGTTGAGCGGGGTAAAGGGGATGGAGATACGCTATCTCGGGGCGGAGGGGACGTGGTGGACGCGCTGGCCGAAGCCGGGTGCCCCCGGCGAGCTGCCGCGCGCGCTGGAAATCACCCTGGAACTGCCGTCCGGCGAGCGGATGAGCCGTTTGTTCGCGCTATGAGGAGGGGCCAGCGCGGCGTTGCGGTAATCACCGCGATTCTGATCGTGGCGCTGGTCACCAGCGTGATCGTCGCCATGCTGTGGCAGAACGCGGTTCGCCTGCGCCAGATGGAAAATCTGAAGGAGATGGCTCAAGCGGAGGCGGTCGGGCTCGCCGCGGTGGACTGGGCGCGGGCGATCCTCGCCGAGGACGCGAAGAAAAACGCGGTGGACCATCTCGGCGAGCCTTGGGCGATGCCGGTGCCACCGATCGCTGCCGAAGGCGGGAAGGTTTCGGGTAGAATCACCGATCAGCAAGGGCTGTACAATCTCAACAATCTTGCCCCCGGGGGGATTGCCAACGAGCCCGAGGTGCTGGCCTTCCAGCGTTTGTTGGGCAGTTTTGGCCTGCCGCCGGAACTGGCCAACGCCCTGGTCGACTGGATCGACAAGGACAGTACGGTGCGCTATCCGGGGGGGGGCGAGGATACGGATTATCTGTCGCTGGAGCCGCCTCATCGCACGGCAAACCAGCCGTTGACGGAGGTATCCGGCCTGTACCGGGTCAAGGGCTGGAACGCCGCTGCGGTCGAGGCCTTGCGGCCCTATGTGACGGCGCTGCCCACGGCGACTAAAATCAACCTCAATACCGCCCTGCCGGAGGTGTTGCCCCTGGCCCTGGAGAGCGGTACAAGGGAAGATGCGGCGGCGATCGTTGCGGCGCGCGCCGAGCATTTCTTCGGCGACCGGGCGGATTTCGACAAACGGATGCTGCTGCTTGCGCCGCGTCTGCGAGAGGCTGCGGCAGGCTTCAACAGCAACTATTTTTTGGTGGAAACACGTGTCCGGTTCGGCAAGGTCAAGCTTGAGCGGCAGGCGTTGCTCAAGCGTGACGGCCAGGCGTGGCCGGTGGTGTTGTGGGAAAAAGGGCGTTGAGACGCGATTGGGCGTTATAAGATGAGGTGGCGGTGACGATTTTACGAGTATATCTGGCCGAGACTTTTCCCGAGAGCGGTTTGCCTGCGCTGGAATGGGTGCTGCGGGCCGAGCGCGGGCGGCTGCTCGCGAAGGGCCGGGATGAGCTTGCAAAAATGCCCGGCGCCGACGAGCTGGAATTGATTGTTCCTGCCGGCGTGGTGGCTTTCAGCCGGGTCAAATTGCCGGCAGGCAAGGGCGAGAAGCTGCGGCGTTTGCTGCCCTACGCGGTCGAAGACCGGGTGGCTGGCGAGCCGGATGCCCTGCATGTCGCGATGGGGCCGATGCAGGATGGCGAAACCGCTGTGGCAGTGGTGAACAGGGCATGGGTCACGCGGGTGCTGAAGCTGTTCGCAAGCGCGGGGATGAAACCCCGGCGCATGTTGCCGGAAACGCTGCTGGTGGGGATGCTCCCCGGCAGCTGGAGCGTGGTGTGGGCGGAAGCGGAGGGATTCGTCCGCGCCGGGGAATGCGCCGGCCAAATGCTCGACGGCGGCGCGCCGCCACTGGCCCTGCGTCTGCTGCTGGACGAGGCGCGCCAGGCTGGGCGCGCGCCGGAGCGGCTTACCGTGCACGGTAATGTGGAAGGGCTGGAACAGTGGTCGGAGACCCTGGGCTTGCCTGTCGTCAGCGCAAGTAGCTGGGACTGGCGAACGGCGGACAGTTCCGCGGTACCGATAGACCTGATGCAGGGCGAATTTTCGCCCAGATCGTCGCTGCCGGAATTCGTGTCGCGCCTGCGCCCCGCCCTGATTTTGCTGGGCCTGATCGCGCTGCTGCAGTTCGGAGGCAGCGTGGCCGACTGGTGGCGGCTGAAGAGCGAAAAGCAGCAGATCGTCAAAAAAATGGAACAGGATTTCCGCCAGATTTTCCCGGAAGAAAAAGTCCTGGTCGATGTGCCCCTGCAAATGGAACGCAAGCTCGACGGCCTGCGCCGCAATGCGGGCAGCATGACGGAGAACGACTTCATCCCTGCGCTCGCCAGGCTGGCGCCCCTGCTGGATGTTTCAGTGCAGAACCGGGTGGAGCGCATCAACTTCGAACGCGGCGCGCTGAAGGTGGAGATGCTGGCCGAGGCCAGCGCTTATGCGGATGAGCTGCGGCACCGCCTGCAGGGCGCCAGCCTCAAGGCGGAAGTGAACGCGGAGCCGGGCGCCAAATCTGGCAGCATCCCGGTCAAGGTGACATTATGGCTGCATTGAAAGAGAACCTGGCGCGTTTCTGGCAAGGCCTGAATACGCGCGAACGCCAGACGGTTTCCCTGGGGTCGGCGGTGCTGCTGGCAGGGCTGGGCTATGCCTTTGTGTGGCAGCCGCTGGCGCATGATCGCGTGCGTCTGCACGCCGCTCTGCCCGGATTGCGAGCGCAGGCGGCTCAATTCCAGTCCGCCAAGGCAGAGGCGCAACGCCTTAAAGCCATCGCGGTGGTCAACCCATCGGCCCAGACCGGGTTGCAGAAGGTGCTGGAGGAATCTGCCGCCGCTGCGGGACTGCACAAAGCGTTGGAGCGGATCGTGCCGGAATCGGCTGACCGGGCCACGCTGATGCTGAATAATGCGAACTTCGATCAATGGTTGGCATGGCAGGTGCAACTGCAAACCGTCCATCATATCCGGCTCGAATCCTGCGTCATCGAAACCCTTACCCAAACCGGTCTGGTGAAAATTCAGGCCGTTGTCGTGCGCGGATGAAAAAATCCCTTCCGGGTTATTTGATTGCCGCCACGGTGCTTTTCCTGGCGATGTTGCTGGCCACGGCGCCAGCCGGTCTGGCATCCTGGCTGGTGCAACGGAATTTCGGCTCCACCGTGGCGCTGGAGCAGGCCGAAGGCGGCTTGTGGGCAGGCCGGGCGAAAGCGCTGCATGTCATGCTGTCCGGCAATCCTGTCGTGATCCCGGATTTGACCTGGCGGGTGCGCTGGGGGCCTCTGTTCAAGGGAGAAATCGCCCTGGAAATCACCTATGGCGCTGGCGGGAAACCGTCAGTCGGCACGGTTCTCATGGGTTGGAATCAGGCCGGAATAGAGAATGTGAACGCGGTGCTGCCCGCGCAACTGTTGCCCGAAATGATGCCGGTCATGCGCAAGGCCTTCTCGGGTGGGGAACTGACCCTGCGCAGCAAAAAGCTGGCGCGGAATGATGGCGAATTTTCGGGCGCAGCTGAACTGGTGTGGGCGAATGTCGGATCGGCACTCAGTCCGGTTAACCCTCTCGGCGATTACCGTTTCCAGATCACGGGCGACAAGCAGCGCGTCCTGATTCGGGCAGAAACTCTCAGGGGCGCGCTGCATTTCGCAGGCAACGGCGAGTGGTCAACGAAAGAAGGCCTGCGCTTCACTGGTTCGGCAAACGCGGAACCATCCCGGCGCGCCGAACTGGAACCGGTGCTGAACCTGTTCGGCGCTGAAGGTAAGAATGGAATCCATGTCATTTCCTTCAGGTCGGGAGGGAAGGGGTGAAACAGAAGAAACGGAGTGTTCGGTCCCCCACTTCCAACCTTCTCCCAGAGGGGTCGCTCTCACCTCAATCCTCTCCCGCGAGCGTTCGATGCGGCAATGGTAAAGGGCGCTCGCCTCGATTTGCGGCCATCGACGTATTGCGAGGCGGTGCTGTTGCCCTGATGGTGGCCTATCATTTTTGCTTCGATCTGAATTATTACGGCTGGATGCAGGCCAATTTCAACGGCGCCCCCTTCTGGCTGATGTCGCGGGCTGTTATCGTCAGCCTGTTTCTCGGCGTGGCCGGCATCAGCCTGGTTTTGTCCAACCGGAACGCTATCGACTGGCGCGCCTGGCTGCGCCGGTTCGGCATCCTGGCCGGCTGCGCCGCACTGGTCTCCGCGTCCAGCTATGCCCTGTTTCCCAGGAGCTGGATATTTTTTGGCGTGCTGCATTTTATTGCCATCGCCAGCGTGCTGGGACTAGCTTTCCTGCGCTGGCCCCGGCTTGATCTGGCAATGGGGATCATCCTGGTTGTCGTCGGCCTGACCGTGGAACTGCCTTTGTTCGACCAGCCCGGCTTGCAGTGGCTGGGCCTGATGACCTACAAGCCGATTACGGAAGACTATGTACCGCTCCTGCCCTGGTTTGGCGTTGTGCTGATCGGCCTGTTTCTCGGGCGGTTGGCGCTGAGAGAAAAGCGCCTTGCCCCGGTCATGGCCTGGAGGCCCAAAGGCGTAGCCGGACGCTCGCTGGCCTTCGCTGGCCGTCACAGCCTGCCGATCTACATGCTGCATCAGCCGTTGTTGATGGGCGCGCTGTATCTGCTTAAATTGCTGGCGCACTGACCCCAACGGCGCCAAGGTATGGAAAGTGCCGGAAAGGTCTCTTGACAGCCCATGCCGGATTGTTTAGGCTGAAAAAATGCGTTTCCGTTTAATCCTGTTCGTTTGTTTGGCTTTCGCCCTGCTCGTCGCCCAGCAGGGCGCGGCGCTGCACGCCTTGTCGCACTTCGCGGACGGCGTGCCGGGTCAGTCGCAGCAGGGAAAGCACCTGCCCCACTCGCCGGCCTGCGACAAGTGCGTGGTTTATGCCGGCATCGGCAGCGCGGCCCCGTCTTCGCCGCTGGTGTTCGCCACACAGGAAACAACAGCCGTCCTTGCCGCGGTGCTGTTTCTCCTGTTCTTTTCCTCGCCGCTTTATTCCTATCTTTCCCGCGCCCCGCCCCGCCTCGTCTAAAATCAATTATGTTTTATTTCGGCAGCCGGCCGTAATAGCCGCTTGCCGCCGTTGATTTTTTTACGAGGTCGTCATGTCATTCAAACGCAAAATCCTTGCGGCGGGCATCGCGCTCGCCCTCGCCGCGCCGCTGAGCGTGCAAGCCGCCGATAGCGCCGAGCTGGCGCAAATCCGCGAGCAGATCAGGCAGATGAAGGAAAGCTACGAGTCGCGCATCCAGTCCCTGGAAAAGCGCCTGCAACAGGCTGAAGGCACAGCCGGAAACGCGCTGAATAAGGCCGGGAAGGCGGAGGAAATGGCCGTCCAGGCCGCCTCTGCGCCCGTTGCGTCGCCATCGGCATCCGCCGCCGCATTCAACCCAGAGGTGTCGCTGATCCTCTCCGGTACCTATGCCAACTTGTCGCAAGACCCGGCCAATTATCGGATTGCCGGTTTCATGCCAAATGGCGGGGAAATTGGGCCGGGTGCGCGCGGCTTCAACCTGGGCGAATCCGAGCTGGTTGTCGCAGCCAACATTGATCCTTATCTGCGCGGCCAGTTTACTCTCGCCGTCACGCCGGAAGACACGGTGGCAGTGGAAGAGGCGTTCGTGCAGTCCCTCGGTCTCGGTAATGGTCTCACCGTCAAGGGCGGACGCTTCCTCTCCGGCGTCGGTTACCTCAACGAACAGCACGCCCACACCTGGGATTTCGTCGATGCGCCGCTCGCCTACCAGGCCTTTTTCGGCGGTCAGTTCAAGGACGAGGGCGTCCAGCTGAAATGGCTGGCGCCGACGGACACTTTCGTCGAGCTTGGCGCCGAAGTCGGCCGGGGCAGGAATTTCCCTGCCAGCGATCGTGCCAGGAATGGCTTCGGATCGGCCACGTTGTTCGCTCATCTCGGCGGCGATGTCGGTGTCAGCCACAGCTGGCGCGCCGGGCTCTCGATGTTGCGCACTTCCCCACGCGATCGGGCTTACAGCACCACCGATAATCTGGGGGCGATAGTGGAAAACGGGTTCAGCGGCAACAGCCGGCTGGAGATCGCGGATTTTGTATGGAAATGGGCGCCCAACGGCAATCCGGGCTACACCAACTTCAAGTTGCAGGGCGAAGTTTTTCGTCTCCATGAAGATGGTGACCTGACCTACGGCGTGAACGCGGCCAACATCACCGGCCGTTATGCTTCGGCGCAATCCGGCGGATATTTGCAGGGGGTCTACCAGTTCATGCCGCGCTGGCGAGTGGGTCTGCGGCGCGACCAGCTGGACGGTGGCAGTGTCGATTTTGCTTCCAACAATGCCGTGCTGGGACAGGCCGCATACAACCCATCGAAGAACAGCCTGATGTTCGACTACAGCCCAAGCGAATTTTCCCGCTTCCGTCTGCAATTTTCGCAGGACAAGTCCCGTCCCGAGGTGACCGACAACCAGATGTTACTGCAATACCAGATGAGCCTGGGCGCCCACGGCGCGCACAAATATTAACCATGTAGGTCGGGCACCCCGTGCCCGACAAAACCAAAATCACGACCACCCGAATCATTTGTCGCCTAGCAGCCTGTCTGACTTGAAGAATCGAAGCGAAGTGGGTCAAGCAGGCAAGCCGCGCAGCGGATGCTCGCAAAATTCGGCTGGGCGAGGACAGATTTTGCGAGTTGGGCGATAAAGCCGCCCATCCCTGCTTACCCCATTTGCCGGTTTTGCAGGTCAATAGTCGTTCTATTGACCAAAAAAGCGGCGAAATATGGACCGGCCAGGCGGATTTGCAGCCGATTTCCTTCAAGTCAGACAGGCTGCTAGGGCACGACGGTATCAATGACGATCGCCACGCCTTGCTGCCCGGGCTTGACCGGACCGGTTTTCCCCTGCAAGTCGCCGCTTTGCGCCATCGGCTGGCCCGACTTTGACACGCGCGCGCTAATCATCACTTCGGCATGATTCGAAAGCTTGTCGTTTGGCGACATGGACACGGAATCGTCCAGCGTGAAGCGGTAGGGAAGCTGTCCGGCGTCGATCTTCAAGCTGGCGATGGGCATTCTGGGGCCTTGTGGCGCCTGCGCAAAAATGAACACCCGATCGGCGGGGCTCACTTTGGCGACGAGTTCCTTGCTCAGCGTCACCGTGCCGGAAATAGCGGTCGCGCCCTGCGGCGCTTGTCCGCCGGTGCCGACTTTCTCGCCCGGCTTGCCCCTGCTATCCGAACTGCCGGGGATGCCCGCCAGCTTTTCGGCCTCTTCGACCGCTGCCACGATATCCTTGGTGATACCCGCATCCGGCGGGAGGACCTTGAGCAGCTGCCGCCAATACAGGGCGGCCTGAGCGAAATCCTTGCGCTGGTAGGCGGCGGATGCGGCAAGATGCAGCGACTTCTCATCGTTCGGATTCAGCTTGAGCGCCCGGTCGATCAGCTCCAGCGGTTTCCCCTGCAGATTCTGTCCCTGCACCATGGCGAGCGCATCGGCGTAGTCCGCGAGCAGGCGCGGGTCGTCGGGCGCCAGCTCGCTGGCTTTGGCATAAGCGCTTGCCGCCTTGCCGTATTGGCCGGTCGCATTATAGCTGCGCGCCAGCATGTACCAGCCTTTGGCATCATCCGGATTCGCTTCCAGCTTGGCCTCCAGGGCGGCGATCATGGGCGCCGTGGCGTGCTGGCCCTGCTGCGCCGCCGTGTGGGCTTCGGGGGCCTCGACGCGCGAGGTGAGCAGGGCTTCGGTATTGCCCAGGCTCACGTACAGGGCGACCGCCAGCAGCGGAATCGCCACGGCCAGCACCACCCCCGGCCAGCGGCCAGCCTGGGCGACGACGACAGGGGCGGATTCCCGCGGCACCTCCTCGCTCAGACGTTTTTCGATTTCCTGCCGGGCATCCTCGTATTGCGCGGTATCCAGATCGCCGCTATCGAGATCCGCCTTCAATTCGGCGAGCTGGTCGTCGTAGATGGCGAGGTTGACCTCTTTTCTGTCCACCTGGGCCCCGGGCTTGACGGCGCGGCGCAGCAGCAATGGCGGCAGGACAAAGGCCATGGCCACGAGGATAAAAAGGAGAAAAAGCGCCCAGAACAGCGAAATCGTCCAGAAATTACTCATGATTTATTTCCATTGTTACCCAGAAGAGCCTCCACGCGTTTCTTCTCCTCTGCGGATAAGGGAGCGTCGACAGGGCGGTTGCCGCGCCGCTTGATATAGGCGTAGAGACCCGCCACCGCGCCGATCAGCAGCGCGAACGGGCCGAACCACAGCAGCCAGGTCAGCGGTTTGACCGGCGGCTTGTAAAGAACGAAGTCGCCATAGCGCTGGGTGAGGTAGTCGACGACCTCTTTGTCGCTCTTGCCGGCGCGTATCTGTTCGCGGATTTCCTGGCGCAGGTCTTGCGCCAGATCGGCGCGGGAACCCGCCAGCGATTCGTTCTGGCACACCAGGCAGCGCAAATTCTCGGAAAGGCCGATCATGCGCTGCTCCGTCACGGGGTCTTCGGCCAGCGGCTTGGCCTCATCGGCCATGGCGGCGAGGGGAAGCCACAGGGCGAGGACGATCATCCACGGTTTCATCGCTGCAACTCCTTCACCAGGGGAAGAATTTTATTGTCCAGAACGGCGGGGGTCAGGGGGCCAGTGTGCTTGTAGCGGATGATGCCGTTCTTGTCGATGACGTAGGTCTCGGGAACGCCGTACACCCCGTAGTCGATGCCGGTCCGGCCATCGAGATCGACCACGGTCTCGACGTAGGGGTTCCCGAAGCGGTCCAGCACGGCCTGCGCATCGCCGGGCTGATCCTTGTAGTCCATGCCGTAGATCGGCACGATGCCCCGCTTCGACAAATCGAGCAATACCGGGTGCTCTTCCCGGCAGGAAACGCACCATGAGGCCCACACGTTGAACAGCCAGACCTGGCCGCGCAGGTCAGCCGGGCTCAGCGGTTTGGCGGGGTCGGACAGCAGGGATAGCCTGAAATCGGGCGCCGGCTTGCCGATCAGCGGCGAAGGCACTTCGCGCGGGTCGAGCTTGAGGCCGATGGCGAGAAAGCCCACCAGCACGATAAAAATGCCCAGAGGAATCAGGAAGCGCTTCATGCCGAGGCCCCTTTCTTCCCGCGCGAGGCGCGATAGCGCCGGTCGGTGATCGACATCGCGCCGCCCAGGGCCATCAGCACGGCGCCGATCCAGATCCAGACCACGAACGGCTTGTGGAACAGCCGCACGCTCCAGGCGCCGCCGTCCAGGCGCTCGCCCATCGCGGTATACAGGTCGCGCGTGAAGCCGTAGTCGATCGCCGATTCGGTGAAGGGCATGCCGGAGGCGAGATAGGTGCGCTTTTCCGGGTAAAGCGTGGTGAACGGCTTGCCGTTGCGGCTCACTTCCAGGGTGCCGCGCGCGGCCTTGTAATTGGGGCCGTCGAGGTCTTGTGCGCCCTTGAAGAGGAAGGTGTAGCCCTTCAGGGTCACGGTGTCGCCCACGTTCATGCGCACGTTGCGCTCGGTCTCGTAGGCCGACACCATGGTGACGCCGAGAACGGCGACCGCCACGCCGAAGTGGGCCAGATTCATGCCGTAAAAGTTTGCCGACCAGCGGGTGCTACGGCGCAGACGGCCTTGCACGTTGATGGTGATGCTGACGACGATCCACAGGGCCAGCAGGATGCCCATGGAGACTGTCGGTTTCCAGGCGTCCAGGGTGAAGGGCAGCAGCAGCGCGACCGCGACGCTGGCGCCGAAACCCCATTTCAGGCGGGCGGCCAGGTCGGGCACGCTGGCCTGTTTCCATCGCGCCATGGGGCCGACCCCGATCAGCAGCAGCAAGGGGGTGACCAGGGGCACGAACACGGAGTTGAAATAAGGTGGCCCGACCGAGATCTTGCCCAGGCCGAGCGCATCGAGAAACAGCGGGTAAAGCGTGCCCAGCAGCACCGCGCCGGTCACCGTCAGGAGCAGGATGTTGTTGGTCATCAGGAAGGATTCGCGCGACACCAGCCCGAAACGTCCGCCCAGCCCGACCTGGGAAGCGCGGAAGGCGAACAGCAGCAGCGAGCCGCCGATCACCACGGCGAGGAAGGCGAGAATGAACAGCCCGCGCGCCGGGTCGGTGGCGAAGGAGTGTACCGAGGACAGCACGCCGGAACGCACCAGGAAGGTGCCGAGCAAACTCAGGGAGAAGGCGCCGATGGCGAGGAATACCGTCCACGCCTTGAAGGTGCCGCGCTTTTCTGTCACCGCCAGGGAATGGATCAGCGCCGTACCCACCAGCCAGGGCATCAGCGAAGCGTTCTCGGTGGGGTCCCAGAACCACCACCCGCCCCAGCCCAGCTCGTAATAGGCCCACCAGCTGCCCATCATGATGCCCAGGGTGAGGAACGACCAGGCTGCGGTGGTCCAGGGGCGGGACCAGCGCGCCCAGCTGGCGTCCAGCTTGCCGGAAATCAGGGCGGCCAGCGCGAAAGCGAAAGCGACGGAGAACCCGACATAGCCCATGTACAGGATCGGCGGATGAACGACCATGCCCGGGTCCTGCAGCAGCGGGTTCAGGTCGGAGCCGTCCAGGGCGGCAGGCAGCAGGCGGATGAACGGGTTGGAGGTGAGGAGCATGAACAGCAGCAGGCCGCAGCTGACCAGGCCCATCACGCCGATCACCCGCGCCACCATGTCATCCGGCAGGTGGCGGCTGAACACGGTCACCGCCAGCGTCCACAGGGCGAGGATGAAGGTCCACAGCAGCAGCGAGCCTTCGTGCGAGCCCCAGGTGGCGGTGAAGCGGTAAACCGGCGGCAGCTTGGAAAAGGAGTGCTGCGCGACATTCAAAACCGAGAAGTCGTTGGTCAGGAAGGAATAGGCCAGGCAAGCGAAGGCGATGGCGACGAAGAGGAACTGGGCGCGCGCGGCCGGTCGGGCGACCGACATCCATGCCGGGTTGTTGCGCGCGGCGCCCGCCAGCGGCAGGATGCTTTGGACAAGCGCCAGCAGCAGCGCCAGCATCAATGCGAAATTACCGAGTTCTGGAATCATCGTTTACTTTCTGGCCGTGAAACTAAATTATTTGGGTGCGACTAGGGTTTTCTGGGCTTTTTGCGCCTGTTCCAGCGCGCTGGCGGCTTCGGGCGGCATGTAATTCTCGTCGTGCTTGGCCAGAACCTGCGTGGCGACAAACACGCCGCGGTCGTTCAAACGGCCTTCCGTCACCACGCCTTTGCCTTCCTTGAACAGGTCGGGCAGCAGGCCGGTGTAATCCACCGCGATGGTTTGCAGCGTGTCGGTGACGCGGAAATGCGCGGTCACGCCGTCCTTCTCGCGGACCAGGCTGCCTTTCTCGACCAGCCCGCCGACCCGGAAAGAGCGGTCGCGAGGCGCTTCGCCCTTGACCACCTGGGTCGGGCTGAAGAAGAACACCAGGTTGCTGCGGAAGGCGTTGAGCACCAGCGCCGCCACCACGCCCAAGGCGATCACCGCGAGGGCGACCAATATCAGTTTCTTATGCCGCAGTTTCATTGTTGCCTTCATTCCATAAAAAAACGGTTCACCGCAGAGGACGCGGAGGACACTGAGGAAAAACAAAACATTGGGGCGTAGGGCGCAATAACCAACGGGCATTGCGCCGCATGTTGCCTGAATACGGCGCAATGCGCGCAGCTTTGCGCCCTACGTCTTATGCGGGTTGAGTTTTAAGATTCATCCTTTTCGACCTTGCCATATTTCACCGTGCGTTTTGCCAGCGTCAACGCCTTTTGCCGGTGCGATCTCAACAGCAGGAGTTCGCCGACAATCAGGACGGCGGTCACGCCATAGGATCCCCACACGTAGAAGGCGTAGCCCCCCATGTTAAAAAATTCCGGCCAGCTATTCCAGTTCACGCTTCGCCCTCCACCATTTGCGCCACCCACTGGCTGTTCTTCTCGCGCTCCAGGATGATGCTGCGCGCCCGCGACAAGGCCGCTGCGATGGCGTACATCCATGCGGCCAGGGCCATCACCAGCATGCCGGCGAGCATGATGGCGGCCATGCTCGGCGATTTCGTCACGCTCACCGAGGCGCCCTGATGCAGGGTGTTCCACCATCTGACAGAAAAATAGATGATCGGCACGTTGACCACGCCCACCAGGGCGATCAGCGCGCCGGCGCGGTCGGCGCGGCGGGGGTCGTCGATCGCCGCTTGCAGCGCCATGAAGCCGAGGTACAGGAAGAACAGGATGAGCTCGGAAGTCAGGCGCGCATCCCACACCCACCATGCGCCCCAGGTCGGTTTGCCCCACAGCGCGCCCGTCCACAGCGAGATGAAAGTCATCAGGGCGCCGGTGGGCGCGAGGGCGCTCGCCATCATGAACGACAGGCGCGTGTTGAAGGCCAGCCCGAGCGCCGCCCAGCACGCCATCACCACGTAGATGACCATGGCCATCCAGGCGGCGGGCACGTGGATGAAGATGATACGGTAGGCGTCGCTCTGCTGGAAATCGGTGGGCGCGAGGAACAGCCCAAGGTACAGGCCCGCCACGCAAAGCAGGGCCGCCACGCCGTAAAACCAGGGAATCATCTTTCCGGCCAGGCCGTAGAAGGTCGCCGGTGAGGAGTATTTATACCAGTTGAAGTTGCTCATATTAATTCCCGAATTAACCACGCATCATTCGATCGAAATCCTCAACGCCGCCGACACCGCCCACGGCGTCAGCATGAATGCCAAAATCAAAATGCCGCCCAGCAACGACAGGTGGGCTTCCGAGCCCAGGCCGGACATCGCGCCATCCACCGCGCCGGCGCCGAAGATCAGCACCGGGATGTAGAGCGGCAACACCAGCAGCGATACCAGCACACCGCCGCCGCGCAACCCCAGGGTCAGGGCGGCGCCGATCGCGCCAATCAGCGACAGCACCGGCGTGCCGAGCAGCAGCGAAATCACCAGCACGCCCAGGGCTTCGTTCGACAGGCCGAACTGGACGCCCAGCACCGGCGCGACGAGGATCAGCGGCACTCCGCTCACCAGCCAGTGAGCCAGTATCTTACCGGTTATCCAGATCACCGGGGGCGTCGGTGTTAAAATTAACTGCTCCAGCGTGCCGTCGGCGTGGTCGCTGGCGAAGAGCCGGCCGAGGGACAGCATCGCCGCCAGCAGGGCGGCCACCCATACCACGCCACCGCCCATCAGGCGCAGCAGCTTGGGGTCGGGCCCGACGCCGAGCGGAAACAGGCTGGCGACGATGACGAAGAAAAACAGCACGGTGAGCACGTCCCCGCGCCGCCTCATGGCCAGCATCAATTCGCGCCGCAGCAGTACGATGACAATTTGCAGTGTGTTCATGGCGTTAATTGCAAAATTTTGGGCGTTATGCCCGCGATGCTGACCGGCTGATGCGTGGTCAGCATCGCCATGCCGCCCTGGCGCAAATGCTCGCCGATCAAGGTCTGCACCAGTTGCAGGGCGGCCTGGTCGAGCGCCGTCAAGGGCTCGTCGAGGATCCATAATCTGGCTTTGGCCAGCATCAGGCGGGCCAGCGCAACGCGCCGACGCTGCCCTTGGGACAGCGATTTCGTCGGCAGGTTCAGGCAATGCCCCAGACCGAGGTGACCCAGCGCGCCTTTCACTTCTTCGCCCTCCACCGGAACTCCCGCCAGACGGCAGGCAAAATCGAGATTCTCGGTGGCGCTCAGGTCCTCCTTGACCGCGGGCGCGTGGCCGAAATAGGCCATCTCGGCATGGTAGGTCTCGCGCGCCGCGCCGATCTCTTCGCCGCCCCACCGGATTTCGCCGGACTCCGGCGCCAGCAGCCCACACACCATGCGCAGCAGGCTGGTCTTGCCGCTGCCGTTAAGCCCCTGCACCAGCAGCA
>Ga0210033_1002457_pt1 | contig 15747 bp, 11 predicted proteins | sample CryGeymeta201501_FD_185465 | JGI IMG/M metagenome (GOLD analysis project Ga0210033, IMG submission 185465) | Groundwater microbial communities from Crystal Geyser aquifers in Utah, USA - Crystal Geyser metaG 2015-01 (SPAdes) (version 2) | ecosystem: Environmental > Aquatic > Deep subsurface >... | reverse complement strand
AATGGGAACTTCCCTGTCCACACCGGGGCCGGGGTCGCGCAAGCGCTGACCCCCCACGTACGCAGGATGACGTACGTGAGTCGCGCGAGCCGACGGCCGAACGTGGGGTGCAGGACTTGTCCTGCACCGACCGCGCTGGGAACGTCTGGGTTCCCGTCGGAGTCGCCGCCTACTTCTCCTCCGGCGGATCGGTCGGTTCGTCCGCGACGGGTGTCGGCCGCTCCGGGGCTGGCTCTGGTGCGACAGGCATCTCGGGCGTCGGCGGCGTGAGTCCGGCCGTGGCCAACGCGGGCGTGGGCGAGAGCTTGCTCTTCAACAGCTCGGCCCAGCCCGGGATGTGGCGGTGGAGCAGGCTGGCGCAGGCGCCGACGGCGAAGAGGATGCTGAGGATCACCGGCAAGGTGAAGCCGATGGGCAGGTACCAGACGCTCAGCGCGAGCATCAGCACACCGAGCACTCCGGCAGCTCCGAAGGTTCCGAGCGTGCGGCGACTGGGCCGCGGTCGCGCGAAGAAGCCGACGAAGAAGCCCAGGAGCCCGAGCCACGCGAGCACGGTGCCGAGCAGGCTGAGCAACACGCCGACCTTGTGCCCAGCGGGGCTCACATAGGGGATGGCGAACTCCACGCTGGCCGAGCGCTGACCGGCGTAGAGCTTCTCGAAGCTGAAGCGGATGCCTTCGGCGGGCACGGAGATGCGCAGGCGTCCGTCGGTGCCGAGGTCCGCGTCCTCGAGCGCCATGGCGTCGCGCGGGGTGGTCACGCCCGACTCCGTCACGTCCATGTCGGCGACGGGCTCACCGTAGTGACGACCCGTGGGCAGGTAGACCTGCAGGCTCGAGCGCGTGACGACCATGTCGGGGCGAGGCAGCTCGCCGTCCACGCGACCGAAGAGGCCGAGCTTGAACACCTGCGTGGCGTAGGTCAGCTCCACGGGGAAGCCCTCCGACGAGTTGATGATGTTGATCAGCACGGCGGGCGCGCTCTCGTCAGCGTCCGTGGCCATGGCGGGTGTCTCGGGGTGTCCGGCCACCGTCGCCGACCAGACGTCGGAGCTCGCGGGCAGGGCCACGCGCAGGAACTGCTGGCGGTTGTTGCGCACCATGAAGCGCGCCGTGGTCACGACCAATCCGTCGTCCGTGTACAGCATGCGGTAGCTGGCCTCGTCGATGGTCGCGTCCTGCACCTCGACCTCGCGATGACGCGCCACGTGCAGTCCGAGCACGGGCGCGGGCGTTGCGCGGGCGTAGCGATAGGCGAGCAGGATGGGGTTCGTCGTGCGCATGACGAGCTGCTGCGGCAGCTCCGAGACCTCCGCGGGCGAGAGTCGCTCGAGCGTCCCGGGCTCCACCTGCAGCGCGGCCAGCGCCTCGACCGCGACGCGCCCCTGCTCCACGTCCGCGCCGTCCACGTGCAACGTGGGCATGACGAGCTCGGCGTCACCCTCCGAGGTGATCTGCTCGTAGGTGAGGTCGATGCGGAACTGGCCCTGCATGTCCTGCGTGAACTCGACGTGCACGAGCTGATGGTCGCCCTCTTCAGTCACGTGATGCTCGCGCAACGACGGCGCCGTCAGGCCGAGGAAATTCACGCCCGCCGGCAGCTGCAACGTCATCTCGGTCAGGCTGCCCGACTTCACGTTCACGCTGACGGAGGCCGAGCCCGCCAACGTCACGTCGCTCAAGGAGATCAGCGTGTCGATCTGCGCGTCGAAGAGACCGCGCTCGCGCTCGCGCTCCTTCACCTTCACGCTCAACGCCGGCTCGTCGCCGAGGTAGCGATAGGTGTGGGCGACGGTCATGTCGACGGAGTCGCGGATCGAAGCGGGCAATTGGTTCTCGCCCACGCGCGCGACGTTCTGTTCGGTGACGGGCTCGAGGGTGAGGTGCCGACTGGCGAGCAGCGCGATCATGCCGAGCTGTCGATGCACGTCGCGGGCGCTCAGGAGCGGCAGGGGGAAAGCCGCCACCGTGTCCGCGGGGCCCGTGGTGTCGAGGGTGCGTTCGTATTCGATGGTGAGCTTGAAGGTGTTCGTGACCTCGCGGTCGAGCCAGACGGTGAGCGTGGTGTCGTCCGTCAGGCGCCAGTCGGAGACGGCGCCACCCTCGGCGCTGACCTCGTTGAACTGCACACCGGCGGGCACGGTGAAGGAGAGATGGTTCAGGCTGCCGCGCGTGATCTCGTAGCTCGCGACCGTTCGCATGGAGAGCACGCCCTCCTCGGCGTGGGCGACCTGATAGAGCGTGGCGTTGGCGAGCGCCTCCACTTCGCCGTTGACGCCTTCGGGCACGGCCTCGGGCCACGTCAGGGCGAGCGAGTCGGTCATGGCGACGTGGAAGACGGCGGTGGTCGCGCCGCGCGCGTGACTCAGCTCGACGCCCGCGGCCGGCGTGACCGAGAGCTCCTTGATGCCGGGCAGGATGAGCTCGAAGCGCGACACGGGCACGCGCGGGATGCGCAGATCGACGCCGGGCAGGCCATCGTGCAGCGTCTTCGGGACCGAGAACTCGAGGCTGACCACGTGTCGACCGCGGCCGCGCACGCTGGCGGCGAAGTCGTCGTCGAGCACGCTGATGGCCACGGGCTGGCGATCCACGCGCATCTCGGCCAGCGCGACGTCGGAGGGCAGGACCGGGATGCGCAGCGTGCCGTTGCCCTCGACCTCGACGCCGAGCTCGGCCGTCCAGCGCACGGTGTCGCCTTCGAGTCGACCGACGTAGCTCGCGCGGCTGAGCGTGTAGCCGCCACTCGGACCCGCCTCACGCCAACTGAGCTGGGCGCCGGCGCTCGCGGGCAAGGAGGCCGTGAGTCGTGTGCTGCCGCCGGATTCGCTGACGTCGGTCGTGGTCGCCGGGATCAACGCCATATCGAGGCCCGTGGCCGGCAAGGACGCCGTGAGCTGTGCGCTGGTGCGCGGCAAGGGCAAGCTGAAGGAGCGGCCGGCGGCGAAGTGATCCGCCTGCACCTGGTACTCCAGATGCACCGTCTTCTGGCCCGCCTCGTTGGTGGCCCAGGCCATGCCCGCGGGCGTCGGCACGAGCTCCACGGAAGCGCCGTTGACCGTGACCGCCGTCAGCGCCGTGCCCACGGCGACCAGCGGCACCAGCGTCCAGCGCGCGTGGAAGACGCGCACGGGGACGTCGACGCTGACGTCGGCGCTCCACTCGTCGTCGCCCTGGACGCCGACGACGTTCACGGTGGCGCGCCCGAGCGCGAAGCCGCCGGGCGTGGCGTGATCGCCGGCCTGGTTGTGCATCAGGTCCTGATACACGGCCAAAGGTAGGTCGACGCGACCCGAACCGTCCTGGGCGAAGACAGTCGTCGCGGGTCCGAAGGCCCACGCGAAGACGCACGCGAAGAGCAGGCGGCGAACGGATGTCGACGTTTGGGGTGTGCAGATAGCGCCCATGGGATGCTCCAGTTTCGGGGTGTGTGACGTCGAGCTGCGGGTCGCGGGGTCAGCGCGAGAACATCGGCTCGAAGAGTTTCCGGCGGCTGGCGAGCCGCAGAGAGTCGGCGACGGTCACCCTCTGGGGTGGCGTCAGGGTTCGCAGGGCCAGGTCGTAGCGAAGCACGAGGGCCAGGTCGGCGGAGAGCTCGTGATCCGAGGCGAAGCTGGGCATGAGGTGACGCACGCCACGCGAGAGCTCCACGAACTGGGCGAGGCGCGCGCGGGCGTCCTCCGCCTGACCCGAGCGCAAGCGGCTGGCGGCCTGGTCGAGGGCCTGGCTGAGCTCGTAGGCGAGCAGGTTCTTGAGCACGGAGCGCTCGAGGGGACCGCGCTCGTGGGTGCCGCGCGCCAGTGCCAGCGACGAGTGGGCCTCGCCGTTGCGCAGACGCAGCAGATCCTTGTAGCTCACGCTGACCTCGGCCACGGGACCGGGCGCGGAGGCGACCACGTCGAGCAGGATGACGTGCGAGTCGTTGGCGTAGAAGGCCGGCATGAAGATGGTGATGCCGTCGGCGTCCTCTTCGCGATCCGCCTGGATGCCCAAGCTACGCGCCAGGCGCTGATCGATGCTGCGCTCGGCTTCGCGCACACGGGCGCTGGCCCCCGCGTCGAGGCGATGGCAGCCGAGCACGCTCACGAGGCGCGTCCCCGGGGCGAGGCGGATGCGCAGGCGCAGGGCGCGCGCGACTACCTGGCTGATGGCGTCGAACTCCGAGCGCACCATGGCCGGGGCTTCGCTCGCGTCGGTCAAGAGACGACGCCGACCCTGACCGGCCAAGGCCAGGCGATCGAGGGACGAGAGCGTGGCGTCGCCGAGGCCGACCACGCTGGTGGGGATGCCCGCGACGGCGCCCACGTGGGCGGCGCGATCGAGCGAAGGGCTGACGTCGAGCCCGGGCGTGACGACGAGCAGGAAGCTGCTGCCCAGAGGCGTGGTGGGAGCTTGATCCGCGGCCAGCGACGCGAGGGAGGCGCGCACGGCCGCGTCGAGGCTGAGTGGAGCCATGGGCGTCGAGACCGCCGCGCCCCGGAAGAGCTGGTCGAGCGCTACCTCGACCTGGCCACGGCGGAAGGAGCCGGACGCGATCCGTTCGCCGCCCTGAGCTCCAGCGACGCGCAGGCTGATGCGGTCACCCACGTCGCGCGCCGCGCTCAAAGCTTCGAGCAATGCGCGAACGCGAGCCTGGTCCTCGGCGCCCAGGGGCCGACTGAGGTCCAGCACGACTCCGACGTTCATGGCCGGACGGGTGCCGCCACGACGCGCGGCGCCGCGCAGCCCCACCTGCACCAGCATGCGTCGCTCGCCTTCGGTCGCGCTCTGATCCGCGTGGACATAGAGCGCGAGCGCCGAGTGACGAGGCGCGTCGAAGGGTTGCGCGAAGGAGCGCGCGGCCTCGGCCAGCTCGAGCCCGGTCGCGCCGGTGCCGCCCAGCGTCGCCGCGCCCGCCTCGACCAGGCGCTGATGCAAGCTGCGCAGCGCCGGATCGCCAGGCACGTAGCTGTTGGAGAAGTGGCCGGCGGCGGGCTGGAACGTCAGACCCGTGGCGCGCTCCCGTTCGCGCAGGAAGCTCTCGGCGCGCGCCAGGTCGAGGTTGGACGGACTGCCGTTGGGCAGCTCGACGCCGGTGCTCGTGGAGCTGCTGACCGCGGGAGGCGTGGGCGAGAGGATGCCCTGCGCCAAGGGCTGAAGGTGGGCGCGGCGCGCTGAATCGGGGCTGGGTCCATCGACGCTTCCGCCGACGGTACCGCGCTGTCCGAGGTCACCGCGATGGCCGGCGAGCGGATCGCGAAGCTGTAGCTGCGCTTGCTCCGCGGGCGCCGGCTGCTCCGCGGCGGCGACCTCGACGGGCTCGTCGGCGGCAGGCACATCCTGCGCTGAAGGGCTGGGCGTGGCCAGAGCGCCAGACACGCGATCCACGTCCACGTTGCGCGCCACGGTGCTCGACGGAGCCGTCTGAAGCTGCACCCGGAAGTCCGCGTTCGCGCCGTCGCCAGCGAGCGGCACGAGGGTCGCCTCTTGGCGCCTGCTGTTCTCGCTGAGATCGAGCTCTCCGTCGAGCGTCACGGTCCCATCTTCGAACACGTCGCCCGACCCGGCGAACGCCGCGCCCGCCGAGTCGCTCGGTCGGTTGCTGCCAGCCGTGATGTCGTCGCCGGCCTGGTCGCCGTAGCGTCCGTCGCCCTCGTCCGGGACACCGTCCGTGTCGCGATCGAAGTAGCCGTTGCTGGGCTCGGAGTTCTCGGCCTGCTCCAGGCTGCGATCGCGAGACTTCGTGGACGCGACGCTCACGGGGTCAGGGCTGGCCATGCTCACGGCCGACTGTTCATCGCGCGTGAGGAAGAGCGTGCTGACCACCAGCAGACCGGAGACAGCGGCCCCCGCGACCAGCAGCCCCGAACCCAACAAGGGGCGGCGGCGCAGCACGAGGATGGGCCAGAAGAGCGTCGTCAGCAGGCGTCCGAAGCCACCGAAGACCAGGCCGAAGATGCCTCCGAAGACGCTCCCGGGGGAGGCGACCTCGGGCTCGGCGTCGATGCGGGCCAGCGTACGAGCCACCAGCGCGGGCGGCGCCTCGATGGGCTGAAGCTGTGCGAGCTCGGCGTCCACCTCGACCAGCGAGGCGTAGAGCTCCGTGCAGGCCTCGCACCCCGCCATGTGCTGGGCGTGCAGCGCGTCGAGGGGCGTGGCCTCCTCGAGCGCCAGCAGATGCTCTCGGAAGTCCGAGCAAGGATCGTGGGCTGAGTCGCTCATCACTGCTCCTCCCGCTTCGCGGCCAGGCTGCGTCGGCAGCGCGCGTCGGCCAGCGCCAGGCGCGCTCGACGTAGTTTCGTCTTCACGGTGCTCACGGGCAGGTCGAGGGTCGCGGCGACCTCCTTCTGGTCCACGCCTTGGATCGCGCACAGCACCAACACCTCGCGCAGATCCAGCGGCAGCTTCTCGATCTCGTGCTCCAGCCAGCTCGCCGTCTGCTGCGCCGAGAGCTCCGACTCGGGCGTGCCCGTGGGCGCCGACTCGCTCTTCGCCGGATCCGCGTGGAACTGCATCACGCGACGCACCTTCAGCTTGCGAAAATGACTGCGCACCGTGTTCACGGCGATGGTCAGGAGCCAGGGTCGCGTGGGCCCCGTGGGCGGATGCTCCGTCGCCGCGCGATGGACCTTGATCAGGATGTCCTGAAACAGATCGTCGCGCTCCGCCGGGTGGACCCCGCAGCGCGTCAGATAACCGTAGATGGGAGAGGAATACATGGTGACGACTTCGGCGAACGCGTGCGTGTCTCCCTGCGCGTGCCTCAGCACTGCGTCCGCGGGCTCATCCCCTTGTCGAAAAGGGGCTGAGCTCTCGCGGCCTCCGGAGTCATCCGGCATGTTTCGCGCGGCAGGGTTCATCGCCGTTGGTTCGAACAGTACGACGCATGCAGTCCGAGCGAGGTTTCAAATAGTTGAGCCGCGTGGGGTCGAGTGGAGGCGAAGCCTCGGCCACGCGGCACCGAGCCACACGCCCCAGGCGGCGACGGCGAAGGGCACGGCGTACTCGGCCAAGCGGACGGGCGCGCGACCAGATAGGCCAGCGCCAGAGCCATCGCGGTCAGTGCGACGGGCGTGCTCCCGAGCTGCCGGCATTGCCGAAACACGACGACGGCCAAGGCGACGAGCGCGCCGGCCGCAAAGGCGTACTCGGCAGGGAATCGAGCAGTCCCGTCGCAGAGCGGAGTGGTCGACGCACTGCGGACCTCGTGGATCCGGCGGGCTACGCTCGGGCGACGCGAAACCGTGCATCCCGTGTCCTGGCGTCCAGGTCGCCTCACTCCACGTCGTCGGCGTCGTCTCGAGGCACCACCGCCTCGACGCGCGTCGGCAGCGCGTAGTCCTCGGCCGCGGGGGCGCTCGCGAGCAGGCTCTCCCAGCGCTCGTGGATCGGGTCACAGCGAGATCCACCGACGACGCTCAAGCCGCCGCAGCGGCAGCTGGTGCCGAAGCCACCGATCCCGACCGAGCCGCAGTTCGTGGGGTCGAAGGCCGACTTCGCCAGCTGACAGGCCTCCTCGTGATCTTCGCCTCGCACGCCCTCGCAGCGGCGCTGAACGATGGCGAAGAGGCGCGGACGCACGGAGCGGAACTTGGACTGGGCGCTTACGAACACGCGGAGCAATTCGTCGAGCGCGTAGCCTTCGTCGTGCCCGGACTCGAGGCGCTCGATCAGGATCGGAGGCGCGTCCTCGGGCCAGTTGCCCACCATCCCCTGGAGCACGCGAAGCTGATGCGGCAACACCTCGACCGCGGGGTTCTGAACCAGCTCGAGCAGCCGCTCGCTGGCCGCGCGCTGCACCGGCGCCTGCACCCGGGCGCCACTGCTGCCCAGTGAATCCATCAGATCGCCGAGCTCGTCCATGGGCGCGTCACGCACGTAGTCCGCGAGCTCCGAGGCGAAAGCGCCCCGGGCCAGCATCTCGTCGTGCAGCTGATCGCGCGCCCACCGCTCCGCGAGGCCGTCCTCCATCAGCTCGATGCCGTCCGCGTCCGCGTCGGCGAGCATTTCATAGGTCATGGCACGCACCAGGGACGTGCAAGACGCCTCCACGGCGTCGCGCCGGATCGCCAGCGCAGTCTCCACCGTCTCGACGGGCCAGCCCGTGCGACCCAGCTCGCGCGAGACCTCCCGCGCCGAATCACGAGGGTCGAAGAGCGAGAGGGAGACGCGGTAGTCGCCGGGCCGAAGATCACGCGCCGAGTAGCCCGCCGGGAAGCTCATTGCGCCTCCGGGCGGCAGCGCCAGTTCCCCGCGAGAGGAAAGCTCGCGCGCCGGATACCACTCGCCTCGACCCACGTAGTCGCCGTTCTCCTGACGCGCCTCGACGAAGAGCCGCGGCATCGGCGCATAGCCTCGCCGCGAGGACGCGAACTTCAGCTCCTCGACGCCGTCGTTCACCAGGCGCACGCCGGAGACGAGATTGTCCTCGCCGTACTCGAGCTCGAAGCGCAGCGGCGAGACCTCGTCCTCCCCCGAGGCGCCGTCCACGGGCATGGCACAGCCGGCCAAGATCACGAACAACCAGGCGGGGGCGACGGTGCGGCGCATGCAGGGCTGACAGCGCGAGCGAGGAGAAGTTCCCCGAGGCCTCGGGTCCCGGCCTGACCTACGGGCAGCGTCCGGCGATGCGTGAGCAGCGCAGGCTGCGGATGGTGCCGTACACGGGGTAAGGCGTGCCGCCCGGCGACGCCCAACCGAAGGGATCCCAGGCGGAGTCCATCAACATGAAGGGCATCACGCCGAGCACGTGGGAGTCCGTGAGCCAGACGTTCTCGTAGGCCTGCTGCGTCCAGCCGGCGATCTGGTCGCGCGAGCCGTAGGTCGTGCCGCCGAGCGCCGTGGGCCAGCCCGTCTCCGTGATCAACACGGGCAAGTCCAAACGGCCGATGGTCGTCAGCTCGCGCGTGAAGTAGCGCAAGCCCGTGCCCGCGCGGTCGTAGGGTACGAAGAAGCCCCAGCCTTCCCCTTCGGCGGGGTAGGAGTGGGTCGCGAAGGCGTCGAGGTTGGCGAAGACGCCCGGCACGCCGGCCTCCATCTGCGCCAGGTAATCCATGGACGTGTTGCCCGCCTCGAAGGCGCCCTCGCCGGGACCGACGCACTCGCACCAGCGCACGCCGCCCGGCGCCATGCCGCCGTTGACGACCCGCACGCGCGCGTCCCCGAGGCCATGCAGGGCGCTCGCCACGTCGCGCACCATCGAGGCGTACTCGAGGGCCATGCGATCCGAGGGGATGTGGTCCGAGGGAAAACGTCCGCGATCGCAGGCCCACTCGCTGCACAGGTTCGGCTCGTTGTGGATCTCGACGTAGAAGGGCCAGCCCGCGCGCAGAGGCAGGCCGCGCACGATGGCGGCGTAGCTCGCCGCGAGCTGGCTGTAGCGCAGGCCATCGCTGCCGCCGTCGCTCTGGTTGCGAACGCGGCGGTCGCCCCAATCCGGCGCGAAGCGCACCACGGGGATGAGGTCGCGCGCGTAGGCGTCGCGCACGGAGTTCACCCAGCCCGAGTCCGGTCCGCCCATGCCGGGGCGCACGCCGACGAAGAGGAGCTTCACGTAACCGCCCGGTCCCGCGAGGTCGGCGGCGAGATCGAGCTCGCGCGTGTCGCCGCCGTTCACCAGGCCGATGCCGAAGCGATTGCCGGTAGGCGCCGTCATGCCCGCGTCGTGCGGTCCGGCGTCGACCACGCCCGCGTCGGCCACGCCTCCGTCGCTGGCCGCCGACACCCACACGCCGCAGCTCGCGTACACGGTCGCGCTCGGATCGGCGTGGAAGGTCATCGAGAGCAGCCCCTCTCCGGCGCCGCTCACGTGGTAGGTCCAGGTGTAGGGTCCGCGGCCCGTCACCCCGCCGTAGCTGGCGCTGGGAGAGCCTGGCCCGCTCAGCTCGAGCGCGACGTTGGTCAGCCCAGGCATCAAGGTCACGAACACGTCGAAAGCGCCGCCCGCCTCGGGCAAACGCGAGAGACGGAAGGCTGCGTCGCACGCCGGCGGAGGCGCGGCGTCGCGAGGTACGGCGCTGTCCCGCGACGCGTCCAATGCACCGTCGACGGCGGCGTCGACGGCGGCGTCGAAAGAGCCATCGACGGAGCCATCGCCCGTCGAGCCGTCGCTCGCGGCGTCGTGACCGCCATCGCGCACACCAGGGCTGACGCTGCCATCGCAAGCGACCAGGGCAACGCAGCACGCACAAGAGAAGAGGAGTCTCACGCCCCCCATCGTCTCAGCTCTGACCCTGACGCGAAAGCCCTCCTCCCCATGGGCGCTCGGCTCAGAAGTCGCGCCACTCGTCGAATCAGCGCGAGGCTTGCTCGTCGCCGACGCCCAGCGCTCGGGCCAGCTCGAAGAACGCTTCGCCAGCTTGCTCGCGGCGGATGGTGTCGATGTCGTACTTCTCATCCAGTCGATTCAGAACCGTCACGAGCTCCTTCAAGGCCTCCCTGGCGTCCGCCTGTCTGCCTGCGCGCCCAGCTTCGTCGCTCGCGTCTTGGCCTTCTTCCGTGCGGCGCAGGCTCTGCGGCCGAAGGTCTGATCGTCCGCGTCCCACTCGCGGAAGGGGTTGTGCAGGTTCGCCTCGATCCACTCGTCGCTGCGGACACCGCTCACGCGAACATCGGGGACGGTCGCGAGCGAAGCCTTGCTGGCGTTCGCATCGACCCGGCGCAGTCCGTGGATCCGCGCTCCCTCGAGCTGAGGCCAATCCGCTGGCCAATGCGCCGAGTCGAGCTTGCCCAGGTCGAAAATCTCGAGTTCGCGCAGCGCATCGAGCTGGGCGAACGAGGACGCGCCGTGCAGCCTTCCCGGAGCGCCTCGAAGCGTGAGCTCGGCCAAGCGGTCGTAGAAGGCCAGGCCCGAGGGGTCGGTCTCGACCAATCCGGCGTAGGTCACGTACTGCACACTCTCGGCGCCACGCGGAGGCCGCGAGAGGCTCGGGCCGCGCAGCGTCAGCTGGAATGGATGGTCGAGCACCGCTCCTCCAGCGTGCGGAAGGTGTAGACGCCGCCACCCACCTCGGCCATGCGGGCAGGGCGTCGTGCGCTTCTCTTCTTCGCCTTCGTCACGTGCGCTTCTACTACGCGGCCCGCGCCCGCTCCAACTCGTGCGCGGCGAGTGACAGCGGCGCTCGAGACGCCTCAGGCCAAGCCGGCCCGAACGACGTCGACGAGCTGTCGGCTCAGATGGGCGTGCCGTCCTTGCGCGTGAAGGCGGCCTTGCCGTCGGCGTCGCGGTGATACGCCAGATCGATGTCGGGGTACTCCGCCGTGTCCTCGGGGTCGCGGTTGCTGATCTCGAGGTAGCGCGCGGGCGCGTCGCTTCGGTTGACGAGCTGATGCGCGTTTCCGCTGCCGGCCGGGAAGCCGGCGCACGTGCCTGGGGTCAGCCGCTGCTCGCCCTCGTCGCTCAGCAACCAGAGCTCGCCCTCGACCACGAAGACGAGCTCGTCCTCGCGTGCGTGGTGATGACGCATCGACGACTCCTTGCCCGGCGGGAGCGTCGTCAGGTTCGCGCCTATCTTCGTCAGCCCGAGCGCGTCACCGATCGCGCGCTTCTCGCGAGGCGTCACACGCGAGCGGTAGGGCTCCGGATATCCCGAGCCCGTGCGGGGCACGACGGTCGAAGGATCGAGTGCGGGTGTCTTCAGCGCCATCGCGATCCGATAGCACGAACCGAAGCCAGCGGGAGGCCCTCCGAGGCGAACCGAAGTCCGAACGCGAAGGGGCGAGCAGCGAGTCCTGGATTGTCGTCCGCGTGTTCTGCCAGCTAGATTGGGGGCGGGAGCCGAATGATGACCGTTCACACGAACCACATGCCACCACGCACGACCGACGGGGACCGAGACCTGGCTGCGGCACGCGCACGGAGGACGCCACGGATCTCGGCGCGTCGGCCCGGCGGGTACTGGCTCCTCCTGATCGCCGCGCTCGGGCTCGGTCTGATGACAGAAGTCCACCACGCTTCGGCGTGCGGAAACGCCATGGTCCTGAGCGGAGACGAGACCGCGCAGACTCTGTCCCAAGCTGAACGGCAGCTCGCCGCGGGCCGCGCCGACCGCGCCTTCGTGAGCGCCCTGACCGTGTTCTGGAGTCTGGAGGAGGCAGTCGGTCTCACGGAAGACGGCTACGACGAGAGCGGTGACAGACCGAGTGAGCGAGCCGAGCAGCGCAGCAATCGACGCAAGGCGGCGCTCAGCGCGCGCGCCAAGCTGGTGATGGCGGTGGCCATGGTCCGCCTGAACGGCGCGACCACCTTCGAACCTCACCACGCACCCAGAGTCAGCCGCCTGCGCGCCGTGCGTCATGCCCTGCTGAGCTCCCCGACGGACGCAGAGCGCCAGGCGAGCCTGACCTGGGCGTTGACCGCGCTGACCGATATGCAGCCGGCGGACGGGGACGATCCGGTCCAGATGGCCCACTATGCCGAGGCGCTGGCGCGCTTCCCCGATCACCGTGCGCAGGCGCTGCAGCTCCTCCACGACCTCGCCACTCGCGACCTGATGCCCGACGCCTGGGCCTATCACACGCTAGCCGAGCTGCTGCGAGGCACGGACGACACGGCGAGCGCCGAAGCCGCCGCGCATTGCCGTGAGCGAGCCGGTCGGCACGCGAGCCGGATCTGCTCCGAGTCACCGTGACGGGCAGCGCCGCGCGGCTGTTGGCGCTGGTCGCGCTGTGCACGCTCGCGGCCTGCGGCTCACACGACGCATCGCCGTCACAGCCATCCGAGTCGCTCGCGGCCAGCGCGCCCGCCCGGGGCGACGTCGACCGCGGCCGCGCGTTGGTCGCGCTCTTCCAATGCAATCGCTGCCACGAAGGCGGCCCGCTCGCGGCCGTGCCGCGCGCAGAACACTGCGTCTCCTGTCACCGCGCGATCCTCGACGGCGACCACGGCGTCACGGCCGGGCTCGACGTCTCCGCAGAGACCTGGACGCGTTGGCGCGAGCGCTTGGTCGGGCTCGATGTGGCGCCCAGCTTCGTTGCTGTCTCTCGGCTCGAGCCGAGCTGGGTGGAGAGCTTCCTGCGCGACCCGCAGGATGTCCGACCCCAGCTCCACGCGATGATGCCTCGGCTCCGCCTCGACGACGCGCAGGCCCGCGACATCGCCGCCTTCCTCGCGTTGGGCGGTGATGCGACACCCAGCCTGCGGGTGACGCAGCGCCAGATCACGCGCGGCCGAGCGCTGCTGGAGTCCAAAGCCTGTGGCGGCTGCCACGTCTTCTCGGGCGTGCTGCCGCTACCCACGCGACCACCGGCTCCGACCAGCACGTCCGTGGAGCAAGCCCGCGCGCTGCGCCTCGCGCCCGACCTCTGGCTCACGCGCGATCGCTGGGCCGCAGGCCGCGTCGTCGAGTGGCTGATGCAGCCACGTCGGCTGAAGCCCGACACGCTCATGCCCGACACCCACCTGAGCCGCGACGAGGCCACGGCGATCACCGCCTACCTCTTCCTCGCGGAGCGAGGCGCGCGCACGCGACCCACGATCCCGGCGCGCTTGCCATTGCTGCAGCGCCCGGTCGGTTTCGACGAGGTGAACGAGCGAGTCTTCCGCGGCGAGTGCTGGCACTGCCACTCCGATCCCTCCTACGCGGGCGGCGTGGGTGGCCCCGGCAACACGGGCGGCTTCGGTTTCAAGGGGCGCGGCATCGATCTCTCGAGCTACGAGGGCGTCAACTCCGGCTACCGCGACGCGCAGGGCCGACGCCACTCGCTCTTCGAGCGCGACGCGGAGGGCGTGCCACGCCTGGTGGCCGTGCTGCGCGCGCGACAAGCGGAGCAGGCCGGTCAGCCCGTGCCCGGGATCCTGGGCATGCCCTTGGGCTTCCCCGCACGCTCGGCCGAAGACATCCAGCGGGTGGAGAGCTGGATCGCGCAAGGACGTCCGCGATGAGCGCGAGCGAGCCCGCGAGGCTGACCACGGCGCTCTTCGATCTCGACGGAACGCTGCTCGACTCCGGGGCGCTGATCCTCGCCTCCTTTCACCACGTCGCCGACGTGTACGGCCTGAAGGGCGAGACCGACGACACCTGGCGCCAGGGCGTCGGTCGACCACTGCGCGACCAGCTCGCGCGCGTGGCGTCCAGCGCCGAGGAGACGGCGCGGATGGTCGAGACCTTCCGTGAGTTCAACCTCGCGCACCTCGACACGCTCGCGCGTCCCTTCCCTCACGCGACGGAGGTCGTGCGGACGCTGGCGAGGCGCGGCGTGAAGTTGGGCCTCGTCACCAGCAAGCTGCGCCGCGGCACGGACGCGGGCCTGCGACTGCTCGGCCTCGAAGACGCCTTCGCCACCCTCGTGTGCGCCGACGACGTCGTGCACGGCAAACCCGACCCCGAACCCGTGCGCCTCGCCCTCGCCCGCCTCGACAGCGCCCCCGAAGAGAGCGTCTTCATCGGCGATTCGCCCCACGACATGATCGCAGGACGCGCCGCCGGCGTGCGCACCGCCGCCGCCCCATGGGGCCTGTTCACGCGCGAGGCGCTGACGCCATCTGCCCCCGACGACTGGCTCGAGCAGATCACGGACGTGCTCGGCCTGTTCTTCGTCACCGCTGGGGAGTGAGGGGCGCGAGCAGGGCGTCCCCTCCGCGTGCGAATGGAGCGGTCGACAGCGAGCGCGTCATCGCGCTTAGTGACCGGCGCGAAGTAAACCAGTTGCCTTGGCGCGCCGAGGGGATCTTCATCGCGTACATGACGATGAAGGAACGGGCAGCGCATGAATCGGCGATCCGCAACCGGTACCGCAAGTTGGAAGGCAGCCTGACGGAGAGGGCTCGGCGGTTGTTTGTGGCCAGTGAGGCGATGGCCTTCGGCTACGGGGGCATCGCGGCCGCAGCTCGTGCGACGGGGATGGCACCCAGCGTGATCGCAATGGGAATTGCCGATGTGCGTGCGATCGAAGACGGGACCGCAGAACCGATGGCTCCAACTCGGAGCAGGCGTCCTGGCGGCGGACGCAAGAAGACGACGGAGAAGGACCCGACGTTGCTGCCGGACTTGAAAGCGCTCGAGCACGGAGGTGCTATGGTTCAGCATGCTCGAGGCACTTCCAGGATGGGTCGTCAGCGACGCCGAATCGGTGCGCCGCGAGGTGGCCGATTGGGCCCGCATGACTCCCGAGGAGCGGTGGCAGCTCGCCGCGCTCTGCGCGCGCGATGCAATGTGGGCCGTGCACGCGAGCGGGCGCGCCGAGCAGATCCTCGCGGCCGTCGACCCCTTGCCGGAGAGCACGCGCATCGCGCTGGCCCGATTGCGCAAGGAAGAGGGGTGGGGAGAGGAGCCATGAACGTCTCGACACGCAGCGCGGTCGACGCGGCGCGCATGCTGGGGACCGCGCTCGAAGCGGCCGAGATCCCCTACGCCATTGGTGGAGCGCTTGCGCTGGCTATCGCGGGGGTGCCGCGCGGTACGGCCGACGTGGACGTAAACGTCTTCATGGAACCGGCCCGCGTACCCGATGTGGTGGCCACGCTCGCGACCCTGGGCGTGAACGTGGACGCGGACTCGGCGGTCGCCCATGCGCGTGTGGACGGCCTCATCGTGGGTCGATGGGATGGCATGCGCATCGATGTATTCGTTCCGAGCATTCCGTTCTCGCGCGAAGCGGAACGCACGCGTATCGAGATCACAGACGCCCAAGGCTGGAGAGGTTGGTTCCTGTCCGCTGAGGCCATCGCCGTGTTCAAGCTGCTCTTCTTTCGAGGCAAGGACAGGGTGGATCTCGAGCGGCTCGTCGCCGTCCGCCCCGACCTCGACCGCGACTACGTGCGGCGCTGGAT
>Ga0210033_1002451_pt1 | contig 15779 bp, 9 predicted proteins | sample CryGeymeta201501_FD_185465 | JGI IMG/M metagenome (GOLD analysis project Ga0210033, IMG submission 185465) | Groundwater microbial communities from Crystal Geyser aquifers in Utah, USA - Crystal Geyser metaG 2015-01 (SPAdes) (version 2) | ecosystem: Environmental > Aquatic > Deep subsurface >... | reverse complement strand
GAAATGATAAAGATTTTGAGCATTTTTAAGAAGTTTTTCTTGCACCTCTTCTTCGTCCAATTCTTTTATTTTGGCGATTTTTTTGTAGATCTCCTTTACCATCCACGGTTCGCAACGTTTACCTCGGTACGGTATCGGGGCAACATAGGGACTATCGGTCTCACCGTGAATCATTTCAAGAGGGACTTGTCGTATCAGTTCTTCGTACGGCTTAGCAAAAGTAATCACACCTGTAAAAGAAACAGTGTATCCTAAGTCAAAGAATTGTTTAGCTTGTTCATAAGTGCCAGCATAAAAATGTACATTTCCACCAACCATGGCTTCTGTCTTTAATATTTCATAAGCATCATCATAAGCATTTCTTCCCTGCCCGTCTTTATTATTCCGTAAATGTAACATCAGTGGTTTTTTTAATTCATTAGCTAGAGCAATTTGCGCCAAAAAAACTTCCCGTTGGGTTTCGTAGGTAATATCACTGTTATGAAAATAATCAAAACCACATTCTCCAATCCCTACCACCTTTTTATTCACAGCCAAAGCATGATAAAAGTCATAATTAAAAGTAGTTTCTGGTGGAAATGTTTCAATGTCATCAGGATCAACAGAAACCGCATTTATAGGGTGGACGCCCACCATCGCAAAAAGGTTCTCGTTTTCGGTAGCCAAAGTGACTGCTCTTTGACTAGTAACTTTATTGACTCCTATATTGATAACCGCCACGTCTTCATTAAGACAACGCTTGATAATATCATTTGCATCTTCAGAAAATTGCGCCAAATTGAGATGTGCGTGGGTGTCAATGTATTTAAAACTCATAGATGAATATTAACACACTGATAATTATTACCCCAAACCTTTCGGTTAACCGAAAGGTTTGGGGACTTAAACTTTATTTGTAGCATCATAGTCATAGGGGTGGGGCTTTTGGAAAGGGTACCTAATGTACGATTTTGACTTAACGATACCAATCCGCGTTCCATTCTTGGAACGGCGAAACACGTTGGTACTAGCTCTTTTTGCCGTCGCCATTCTGGACAGGATTATCCAGCTCATGTTCTGAAAACGGCCGGCGCATTCCCACGCGCCGGCCGTTTTTTTATATTAAACAGTCAAATCAAACCCGTAGCCGCTGTTAACAAACCTTTCGGTTAACCGAAAGGTTTGTTAACATAATAGTAATGGTTAATATATCAAAAGATTTATTAGAACAGACCGAATTGGATGCACTCTTTGGTCAACTAAACGGAACAATTGGGCAATTAAGTGCAAAACAATCCGAAATATTTCTTTCTAGTTTTTTAGGAACTGAAGAAAAGATTATGTTAGCAAAAAGATTGGCTGCCATAATTATGTTAACTCATGGTCAATCACTTTATATGGTAGCATCGGCTCTCAAGATAAGTACGTCAACTGCCAAAAAATATAAGTTAGACATTCAGGAGGGTAAATATAATTTACTACTTCAAGCAATAGCTAAACGAAAAGCTGGTTATATTGAACTACTGGAAACCATTGACTCAATCCTGCACTTGGGTGGAGTACTTCCCCATTATGGACAAACGCACGCATCTGAAGCATACAAAAAATATCAAGAGGCGAAGAGGGTAGGACATTAAAAACCTTTCGGTTAACCGAAAGGTTTTTAGGTGTGTTGTTGATTGTGTTGGTGGCAAGATAGCCAACTGCAAAGTGGTAAATTACTCCGAAAATGATAGGAGTGGGTTTTTATTTAAAGTTTTGTAATTCTTCTAAGAGTTCTGGGAATTCGGATTGAAAGAAATGACCGCGGTCTGTGAAGCGATGCAAAATTGCTTTGGGATATTTCTCTATAAATCTCTCACTGTGATGTGTCGGCACGAGCGGGTCGTCCTGAGACTGCCAAATGTGGAGTGAATCTGGTTCAGTTTTAAAACCAGACCAGGTAGATAAATCTATCTTGAAGCCACCTACTCCTTCACAATCTTTTTCATCAACCACTGGAGCCACTAGATGCACACATGAGACTACAATCGGCAACTTATTCTCTGTCAGATAACGGAGCAAAAAACCACCACCAAGTGAATACCCGATCAACGTCAGGTTGTCGCGCAAATATGGAAAAAGTTTCTCAAACCAAATTACCCAGGCATTGTAGTCGGCATTAAGGGCATTTGGCATTTGGGGTGCAATATAATCATGTGTATCAGCCACCGATTCTTTAATCCAGTTTTTCCATTTTTGCACTTCGGGAGCATACGGATTGTATTCACAACTCTTAAGAAATTCATAAAAATGCTCGTCGGTTTCAAAAGAATCACCACCGTGAATATGAATGATTTGCGGTTTTGACATACTAAACATCTAAACGATTAAAAAGGTTAGTGGGTTTTTTGTTGGCGAGAACGGCTTCTTTGATGATGCGACAGGTCTCGGGCATGATTGGATTGAGTAAGCGGGCAATAATATAAATCTCCTGTACCAACTCACGGATAATTGTTTTGGCTTTTTCTGATTCAATCTTTACCAACTTGAATGGTTCTTCGGTAGCAATCCGTTCATCAAGCTTGCCGATTAATAACCAGATATAATCTCCGGCCTGTTGTAAGTTGAAATTGGCGAAAGCATTGGTGTATTCATCCGGTAAATCTGTAGCTTCAGGTCGTACTACAGGTTCTTCAAGATGTATTTCGGCCATCTTCATTACCCGAGCAACGAGGTTGCCTAGGCCGTTGACGAGATTGGCTGTGTACCATTCGTCCAAGCGTTCGGAGGTGATATCAGTATCTTCGGAAGGGTGAACATGACGAAGTAATAAATAGCGCGTGGCTTCGGTGCCATATTTTTCTACTAATTCATAGGGTGAAATAACATTTCCTAGCGATTTGCTCATTTTCTGTCCCCCACTATTAATAAAACCGTGATAAACAATTTTATCGGTTTGTTTAATATCAGCCGACATGAGCATGGCTTGCCAAATGATTGATTGAAAACGAACTTGGTCTTTACCAGCTAGTTGCAATGTTTCACCTTCTATCCAGAATTTCTCAAATTTTCCTTCAATATCATTAGGCCAACCTAGGGTAGAGATGTAGTTAGTTAAAGCATCAAACCAAACATACATGACTTGTTCATTATCATCAGGAACCGGAATACCCCAATCCAGACGAGACTTATTTCTTGAAATACTCAAATCTTCCAAACCGTCCGAAACGAATTCAAGTGCCCATTTACGATATGCCTCCGACAAGGTGCGGGTCGGATCTGATAGATATTCTTCTAATTGTTTTTGATAGTTGGAAAGTTTAAAAAAATAATTTTCTTCTTCTATTTCAACCGGATCAACATTAGGGTGATTAGGACAACGACCATCCACTAAATCATTCTCGCGTAAAAACATTTCATCCCCGACGCAGTACAAACCTTTGTATGATTTTTTGTAGATGTCACCTTTGTCTCTACATTTTTTCCAAATAGTTTGAGCTGCTACTTGATGTTCTAAGGCGCTGGTGCGAATAAAATTATCAAAGGAAAGATTGAGAGCATCTTTAAGCTTGGCAAACTTATTTGCATACTGATCCACATATACTTGGCGAGGAATATCTTCTTGATCGGCTTTTTCCGCAATTTTCTGACCATGTTCATCAGTACCAGTATTGAAAAAAACTTCATGCCCCATAAGGCGCCGGTAACGGGCTATAGCGTCAGCCTCAACCAGCTCAAACGCAAAACCAATGTGGGGGTCGGCGTTGACGTACGGCAAGGTAGTAGTAATGTAGTGTGGTTTTTTATCTATCATGATTTATTTCAATTTTTCGATAAGGTCAGAAATTGCGACACGTTCTTGTTCGCCAGTATCTCGATCGCGGACAGTGACAGTGTCCTTTAATTCTGGTTTTTCTTGTCCGAGGGTTTCAAAATCTATCACAATGCAAGCTGGGGTACCGATTTCGTCTTGACGGCGATAGCGCTTACCGACATTGCCGTTGTCATCCCAAGCCACGTTACCAAATTCCGTCTTTAAAATTGAAAATACTGCCCGAGCTTTTTCTACCAATTCTGGTTTATTACGCAGAAGTGGGGAGACGGCTACCCGATATGGGGCTAAGTGTGCCGGGATCTTTAAATAGGTACGGACTTCCCCATTTATCTCGTCTTCAGTATAAGCTTCGCATAAAATAGCAGTAAAAGCCCGCCCCACACCAAAAGAGGGCTCAAGGACATGAGGAATAAAACGATTACCATCTAATTCAAGATATTCCATGGAGACGCCACTGGCCTCCATGTGATTTTTCAAATCATGGTCGGTGCGATAAGCAAAGCCGGCCAACTCGTCAAAGCCTTTGCCGGGAAAATTATACTCAAAGTCAATGGTGCGTTTACTGTAGTGAGCCAAATCATTGGCTGGTACTTCGTACTCGCGAACATTTTCGATAGACAGACCGATGTGTGTATGCCATTTTTGCATATCGAGACGAAGTTTTTCAAATTGTTCCACCCACTCACTCTCACGGACAAAATATTCAATTTCCATCTGTTCAAATTCCCGGACACGAAACAGCCATTCTCGTGGAGCAATTTCATTACGAAAGGCCTTCCCTATCTGCGCAATCCCAAAAGGGATTTTGGGCGACATGGAATCTAAAATATTTTTAAAGTTCACAAAAATACCTTGAGCGGTTTCGGGACGGAGATAGACAGTACTGTCCGGACCAGCTGTGGCGCCAACCGAAGTCTCGAACATCATATTGAATTGTCGAGCTGGCGAAAGCGGATTTCCTTGCGGGCTCTTAATGGCTCGTTCTTTAATAATTGTATCCATCTCGGCCAAAGTCATACCAGCCACATCAATTCCACCGTCTTTTAGAAGATGGTCAGCCCTAAAGCGCTCACCAGTTTTTGTGTCCTCAACCAATGGGTCAAAAAAAGTATCCGTGTGTCCGCTCGCCTCCCAGACTTTGGCATTCATTAGAATAGAAGCGTCCAAACCATACATATCCTCACGACTGGTCACAAACATTTTCCACCACTCTTGTTTAATATTGTTATTAAGAGCTACTCCGAGTGGACCAAAATCCCAAGTACCCTTAAGTCCCCCATAAATCTCACTGCCTTGGAAAACAAAACCACGACGCTTGGCTAAAGCGACGATTTTCTCCATCTGATTAGCGGCAGATTGCATCTCGTTCTTTTGTTTAGTTTTTTCAGTCATGTATTTAGTTATCCGAATTATTTAGTCAGCCGTTCTGGCAACTTTACCGTTATCCCTTTCAAAACCTAAGCTTCTGTCCAGCTCGGCACTCAAAGGAACTGCTTCGGCTCGTACTACTGTACCGGTAAATAAGTCAGTTCCGCGCAATCTTTGCGTTCCAGACAAGGCCGGAATAACCCCGATTTGATTTTGACTGGGTAAAAGTGCCACTTGAAAACTGATTTGTTTTTGTTTTTTGGCCTCAATTTCTCCAACTGTCCAAATAAGTTCTTTGGAAACTGGATTAAAAATTATTTTACCATCACCTACGGTTTTATTTTCCCAATCAACATATTGTGGTAGTGAGGTGGTTACTTCCACCCCCGACACATTATTGCCACCCGCACTGGCTGTCAAGGTGAGAGTATAAGTTGTTTTAGTATCCGCCTCTGGCGGAATAGGACCGCTGTCAATAAAGATGCCGGAAGCATGAGTTACTTTACTATTCAAACTAACCATGGAAGCAAATTTTGCCTCCATTTTTGCTGTTCCAACCAATTGTTCGGTGGCATTAACTTCGGACACTCGTCTAGCATAAGTATTGGCCGTCACCATTATAGAAGGCGTTTGCTCCTGACTATTAGGAGAAATTTCAAAACTAAAACTTTTTACCTCTCCTGGTGCCACTTGTGCTAAAGAAGGGTCACCAGAAACTTGAAAACGGATTATATCTTTAACTGAATCATAATAACCATTTTTCACATCAACGCTGTCTTTAATAATAATATTACCAACCAATCCGACCTCCACTGACATATTATAGAGTGTATCAATCAAAGTATTTTGAACATTAACTGTCACTGTAGTTTTGTCACCTGTCTTTAGGGTTACTACCTCACCCTTTTGGTTATTAATATCAAGACCCACATTAATAAATGGTTGTTCAAGAATAAAATCGGCCTCCGCCTCGGCTAAGGTAGAGCTAATGATAAATTGATTATCTTGTTGAGGTATGCCAGCTAAAAATTGCAAACGGAATTCTTCATTTTGCTTTCCAATAATTAAACCCTTAAGGGTAATCGTAGTTGATTTTTCTGACGCAATCTCCTTAATTAACCATGAATTTTCCCGATAACTCGGAGCTGGATCAGAGCTGGTAAAATCAAAATTGGTCGGGTAATTGGCGGTGACCAAAACATCTTTAAGTGGCGTTGAGGCATTGGATTGAATGGTTAAAATCATAGTAACTTCCTGTCCAGCAGACACTTTCTTAACAGAATCAATTCTCATTACTAAAGGAGAAGAAGTAATTCTAAAAGCCAGTGGCGTGGCGTCTTTATAAAAAGTACCATTAGAACCAGTTAAACGGTACTCAATCGTGGCCTTAATTTCTCCAGCTTGATTTTCCTCGCCGTACATAATGGCCTTTACTGGCACATTAACAGTTTCACCAGCATTGATGCTATCTAGTTGTATTCGGCTCGAAAAAATATCCTTGGTTGAATCTTCGGCCGATTTAGTACCAGCTGGATAATTTACAATTAAAACAACTGATTCTATCGGTATTTTATTTTGATTAGCCAAGGTTACCTGCAACGGCATAATTTCACCACCAGGAATAGTTAACGGACCAGTAATATTAATGGCAATGTTTTTATTGGAAATTTGATTAGAACCAACCAAAAGATAGACACTAGTACCACCGAGAACCAACAAAAAAACCAATAGAGTTGCCAGTAGAATAATCATCCTGTAGGAATGAAACCATTTTCTTTTTGGTTCAACTATAGGAGAAATAACTGTTAGTTGTGGTGTAGTTAAAGCACCCGGTCGGGGGTCATCAGCAACGGCAGAGGCAACAGTTTGGTTTGGCAATGGTTTTTTCGGTGACCATGAATCAATTACCGAATTTCCCTCATCCAATAATTCATGACGACTCTCTGGTTGTAGGTTGCGGCCACGTTCATAAAGACGCCGACGCATAGCTTCAATTTTGGCCTGATCTTTAAGCGGTGGCATAGTAGTTACAGTATAGCATTTTATCTCATAAACCTCCTTTTCAGGTGTATATTTCAATAGTGATCAATATTCAGATTAGAGATGACTAGCAAATTGGGCTGTTTCCAACCATTCCTCAATAGTCTTAATTTGGGTTTTAACCGCCAGAAAATCTAAAGATTCCAAAGGGTGTTCTAATAGTGGTTTATCAATCAGCACTGGGGCAATGTAACCGAGAAAATATAATAATCGAGCAGTGATTAATTTTTCATAAATGGAACGATTCGCATCCGTAATATCCTTGAGAAAATCCAGACTGTGCAAAAATTCTTCATAAAGTTCAGGATGTGGTTCTTCTCCTTGAACAAACCGTCTGAGGGTTTTTACCAAACGGACCACACTCCCTCGCACAGCGCGTGACGGCGCTGTGGAAAAAATATTACCTTGCGCTTCTACACTACCAATTCGCCAACCTGTTTTCCCATGGACTAGAGAAACCACAATGTATGAAAAATCTTGGAGAGCATATCTTTGTCTACTTCGTTCTTCACGCACACTACGCGCCGTGGCATAAAGCATGCCTGCTCTTTTAGTAAACAAAAGAAAAGATTTGTCAGCCGTATTGTTGGCGAAACTGCCACAAACAATGGCTTCGGTAATGTAAGTCTGATAGGACATAATTAAACAAGGGATCTGTGCTAAAAATAAAGAGCTGTTTCATCGCTTATTTATGTTTTAAGACAAGTTAATTTCTGGTGAGCAACACCACAAAGGTATATTCACCAGCCGATATTTTGATACCATCATTTTCAGTGAAAATAATTTTGTCTGCGCCTACCACCTTTTTTATATCAGCCGTAAATTTCGTAATCAAATTCTGACCTGCTACATTGGTTGAGATAGTTAAGGTGATACGGTCATGGGGTGCAAAGCCAGCGGCTTTGCGCCCCTCTTGCACTGCTCTCATAAATTCACGAACAGCTCCTTCAGCTTTAAGTTCGGGAGTAATAGTTTCATCTATTAAAACCACCAGATTAGTAGAGGAATTCGCGTCAATTGTTTTATATTTTTTTATATTCACCTCACTCAAAACAATCATTTTCATTTCTTCGGCTAATTCCGGGCCAGTAATTGATCCAAGTGGCTGACGCACTTTGAGATTACTTTTTATTCTTGCCTCCAAAGCCAAGGTAACAACCTCTCTAACTTTTTTCATTTCCATCAATAATTCAGTATCAATCACACTGACTTTTGGCCAGGCGGTTAAGTGTACACTTTCTGGTTCGTTTTCTTCTCTCAACACTAGCCATAAATATTCAGCATAAAATGGCATGGCTGGAGCCATGACTTTGGCTAATTCTCTAAGGACATATCGGAGCGTACCTAGGGCTAATTTTTTATCCTCTATATCATCACTCTTTAGGCGTTCTCGGGAACGACGCAGATACCAAACTGATAAATCATCAATGAATTCACTCAGAGGTCTAGTGGCTTTATCTAGTTCGTAGGTTTTGTAGCCACTAGTTGATACTTCTATGAGTTCATAGAGGCGCGCCACGATCCATCTATCTAAAACATGATTAGAATCGTGGCGCGCCACTGTTCCATCTCTGAACGTTTCATACATTGCCAATACATTGTGCAATCTCCCTAAATTCTTGCGTTGTAATTCCAAAACTTCCTTTTCCGAAAAATTAAGATCCTCTCCCCGAATAACCGGAGAAGTCATCAAATACAAACGCATTGCATCGGCTCCGACCCTGTCCACCAACTCCATTGGGTCAGGATAGTTTTTTAATGACTTACTCATTTTCTTGCCATCTTCGGCCAGAACCAAACCATTTACAATTACATTTTCATAAGGTGATTTACCAAACAAAGCCGTACCAAGGACAATCAGCGAATAAAACCAACCACGCGTTTGATCCAAACCCTCGGCAATAAATTGCGCTGGAAAATATTTTTCCGTAAATTCTAATTTGTTGGCAAAAGGATAATGATGTTGCGCGTATGGCATTGAACCACTTTCAAACCAACAGTCAAACACATCTGGTATTCGTACCAATTTAGTACTGTCAGTATCAAACAAATCAATCTCATCAATGTATGGCCTATGAAAATCAAGTGAATAATTGTCATTATGTGGCATGGGGACAAATGACAACTTTTTGATTTCAGCATTGTCCATAAATCCCATAGTTTCCTTGAGAGTGGCGGCCGCTTCAATCTCTAAACCAGAGGCCACTACTTGTAAGCCAAACAAAGCACTGGCATGACTGATGATTAATATTTTTTTATGTTGGTACTTTTTTTCAAGTTCATACAAGACTGCACCCACCCGACGGATAACATCACCTCTGTTTTCCAAGCCCACTATTGATTCAGTAAAACTGGCTAAATTATTTGGAAACAAGCCCTGATATTCCGCCCAATCCTTACTCTCAAGCGCTATCCCAGTTTGCAATTCTCCTAAACGAGGTTCTTCAATTATCTGTTCAGATTTAATATGTAAACTGGAAGCAATCAGTTCGGCAGTGGCTTTGGTTCTGACAAAACCAGAATGAATAATTAAATCAATTTTTTCCTCCGCCAAATTGGTAGCAACTTTGGTTACTTGTTCTATTCCTTTTTTAGTTAAGGTATCATTTAAATCATTCTTGGCGCTAATGTGTCCATCTAAATTACTCTCCGCTTCGCCGTGCCGCATTATGATGTAGGTATTACCGCTTTTAGGTACATACTCTTGTAATTGAGACAATGAGCCAATAACTTTATATTCACCAGTAACTAGATTTTTCCAAATCGGAAGTGGTGCGCCCCAATAGCGTTGACGCGAAACTGCCCAGTCGCGAGCACCTTCCAACCATTTACCAAAACGATTAACTCCAACATAATTCGGTACCCAGTGGACTTTATTATTCTCTGTCACCAACTGATCTTTAATTTTTGGAACACTAACAAACCACGAGGTTGTTGCGTAATTGAGGAGTGGCGTATCACAGCGCCAACAGTGCGGGTAACTGTGCGTTATGTTTTCCTTCTTGAATAGGCATCCATTCGTATTAAGAGCTTTGACAATTTCAATATCAGCATCCAGGTGCGAAATTTCAGTGGCTTCATCGTCCTTTGGCTTTACTAATTGACCAGCAAAATCAGTGACAAAATTCATAAAATGACCGTCTGGATTAACGTGATGCACAATCGGCACACCGTGCTCTTTAGCTAGGGTCATATCATCTTCACCATAGGCCGGTGCAATATGAACAGCGCCAGTTCCTTCTTCCCCCAATTCCACATAATCAGCATGCCAAATTTTCCAAGCTTTGGTTTTATCAAAATCTTGAGTGCCAAGGTATGGAAAAGGGGGTTGATATGAACGGCCAATCAAATCAGATCCTTTTATTTCTTCAACAATTTCATAAGCTACTTCACCAAGCTGGGACAGACGTCCTTTAGCTAAAATAACACATTCATGGATTGTCTCGTCGCTTCCACTCATCGCTCCAGTTTTTTGCAAAGACAATAATCGGACTTTCACATACTCAATATCGCGATTAATCGCGATAGCCAAATTTCCCGGTAGTGTCCATGGTGTCGTTGTCCAAATAAGAATTGAAGTGTCGGTCACATTTCCATCTTTGTCTAAGAGGGGCAACTTTACTGTCACGGCGATATCTTTAATATCTTTGTAACCCATATTTACCTCAAAATTTGAAAGCGTTGTTCCACAACGTGGGCACAGATGCATATTTTTAAAATCTTCAAAAACTAAACCTTTATCATGGAGTGACTTAAAAACCCACCACACGCTTTCTGTGTAGGTACTATCCATTGTTTTATAATCATCCTCCATATCTACCCATCGTCCCATTCGGGGAATAACTTCTTTCCAGACATCGGCATATTCCATTACCGTCCCACGCGCTGCTTCATTAAAATTTTTGACACCATAAACTTCAATATCACGTTTGGTACTGAGACCAAGTTTTTTTTCAATTAGGTTTTCTAATGGCAGCCCATGGCAATCCCAACCCCATTTTCTTTCTACTCTCATCCCGTTCATCGTCCAAAAACGTGGAATGGCATCTTTGATAGTCCCAGCCAAAATATGTCCGTAATGTGGAGTTCCGGTAGCAAACGGCGGTCCATCATAAAATACAAAGTTTCCCTTAGGTTCTGCTCCAGCTGGTTTTAGTAAACTTTTATTAAAAATGCCGTTGTCTTTCCAAAACTGCTGAATAACCTCTTCGCGTAAAGACACTTCCGATTTTTCCACTGCTGGTGTGACAGCAACTGAATCATTTTCACGGCCTAATTGTTTGTTCATATATGTGTATGTATATCAGACATAATAAAAACTGATGTATCAGATCAGTTTTCTTATATTATCGTAAAAATGTCTGTCTGACCATCTTTTTCTGCATTTGTAAAAAATAAAAAAAGGTCCCCATTTGCCGGGAACCCCAGTAATCATGGCGAGGACAAGTTTTACTTGTCCTCGCCATGAATGAAAATGATATACATAAAATAGCAAATAGCACAAACAGAAGCTCCTGTTATTACAAAATAGTACATACTTTGTCCCTCCTTTTTTCATTTCAGATTATTCCGAGAATGGCAAAATATTCTATGCCAAATTACCTTTTTGTCAATCAGCATGTACCCCTACTCTTAATATCTAGATTATTTTAATATATATGTAAAGAGAGCATTTTGGATTATCAACAAAGACGAACGAATGACCTAGATTGCTTCGCTAGTCGCTCGCAAAGACGGCGATTGAGTATTCACAAAGATGGACAGACAGACGATGTGGATTGCTTCGTCCAGTGCTGTGGCTCCTCCTCACCAAGACTACGCCAGAACCATTTGCCAAAACAAACCATTGCCATCTTGGTGAGTCATGGAGCGGAGCGGAATGACGTGGCAATCCATGATTGACTGATAACAGTGTTTTTGGAAAAGTTGGACTGTTAGACAGAGACGCGGATAATTTGCCCTAGGTGAGAAGTGACTCAATGTCACTTCGCAAGACTCATTGTGCTATTTTTGTGAGCTAAGGGCGAGACAAAATAGCCAATGAGTAGACAGCTTCTGGAAGAAGAGGGCAAATTACTCGCGGAAATTCGCTATAGATTTAACCGCTTCGGAGGGGGTTGGACTGTTAGACAGAGACGCGGATAATTTGCCCTAGGACAAAGGGGCAAATTACTCGCGGAAATTCGCTATTGTCGCTACGCTCTGTAGCTCATTTCACATTCTTTCTGGAGACTTAATGCCGAGAATCCAAAGGCCGTTTTTTAGAGTAAGTCGGGTAGCGTCTGCCACTAGAGCTTTGTAAGGAGCAAATTCATCACCTCCATCCGCGATTTTTTCGTGAGCATAAAAAGTATTAAACTCTCCCGCTAACTCAGTCAAATAAGTTGTAACTTGATGTGGGGCTCGTTCTAATAGTGCTGAAGCAACCACCTCTTCAAACCGCGCCAAGATTTTTTCCACCTTATAGGGAACAGCTGGAATAACTTTGCTTTGTGGAATCACACCAGTTGCGACCGCTTTTTCTAATACACTACAAATTCTGGCATGGGTGTATTGCAAATATGGACCAGAATCTCCTTCAAAGGAGAGGGCTTTATCTTTATCAAAAATAGTATCTTGCAAAATACTTCCTTTGAGAGTGACATATTTAATCGCTGCCAAAGCGACATCATGGCAAAGTTCTGTATTTGGTACCACAACACCACTAGTTAGGATTTTTTCATGCACACTTTTAACTACATCATCAATAAAATCAATCGCGGCCACCACCTCGCCCGTTCGGGAGGACATCTTACCGCTGTTTAATCTGACCATGCCGTGTCCAATATGTTCGGTCTTGCTAGCTAATTCTGGATAAATAAAACTCATCGCTTTTAATAAAACCTTAAAGTATTCATTGATTTCTCTGGCGGTGGAGACAACTGAATGGTCATAACCACCAAATCTCTCCTCCTTCATTTTAGCTAAGGCCAATTCCTTGGCTTCATAGGTCGGTAATCCGTGTTTATTTAAAAATACGCGAGTATGCAATCCATACTGTTCACCTTCAAAAATATGCGCCCCATCACTAATCGGAAATATTTCCGGATTTTTTAACACTAGCTCTTTACCCCGTGGGGCAGCTTCAGTTTCAAAAAAATATTCGGAAAAATGCGTATCAACTAATGCATAGATTTCTTCAAAATAAGCCAGTGAGACTGCTCTTCCAGCGTCATACAGAGCATTAACGCCGGCATCGGTGCGTTCGTAGATAACTTTGTTAAGGGTGGTAATCTCGGCTTTAGCTGTCTCATCTTTTTTATAGGCAGTGGCTCCCATAGCATAGGCCTTACCTAAATCCCTAGCCGAAAAACCACTGGCTGTGGTTAAACCTAATTTCTGCATCCCCCAAATAGCATGTGCGACATGCAGTCCGATATCTCCCTGATAACAAACTCTTTTAACATCAGCTCCAGCCATCATAAATAGACGGGCGATACTTTCTCCAACAATATTGGTAAAAAGGTGCCCAATATGAAATTCCTTAAATGGATTTGCATCAGTATATTCAACAATAACTTTCTTATCCGCCCATGAATGATTGTGTCCCCACTTATCACCAAGAGTAACCGCTCGTATTATTTCTGTCGTAAAAAAGTCGCGAGGGAGATAAAAATTCAGAAAGCCAGGACCAGCCACCTCTATCTTATCTACATATTCAATTTTATCTGTTAGCACCGCACGAATTTGCTCCGCAAATTCGTGCGGTGCTTTGCCAACCTCTTTGGCCACCACCATAGCTACATTACAAGCATAATCACCATGACCAACATCAGCCGGATGCTTCACTGTAAAATCTATCGGTTCAATTCCTAATTCAATTAAAGCATCTATAACCGCTGTATTTATGACATCTTTCATAGATACACTATAGCAAATTTTCCTAAATTTGCTCATTTTCAAGCAAGCCACCTTTATTCAATTTTCGTTTTTAGTTTATTTGGCTTTCCGGTAGAATCTATCGTAAACACTTTTCTACCCAAAACTTGCCCTCGGGCAGTTTTTACACTACAACGCCAGAGTCCATCATGAAAAGATTGGATAGAGGTATAACCTCGATAACCATCAACTGCCTCGCCAGTAATAGCATAGGAAAGTTTGAAGTGTTCCTGCCAATTATTTGTTTTAGGGTTTTTAAATTCCCAAACATGAAAAATATCAGTCTTGATTCTAGTAGGTGCAAATACTTTTGTAAAACAAGAAACTGAACCACCGACACTAGGATGAAAAGTAGTCCATAAATGATCCTTGATATTCCACCATGGTACTAATTCATAAGTTATTTCATATTCACCAGTGCTATAACGAACAACTGATTGTGAAATAGTGATTTCTTTTAACGAGAGTGGTATAGGTGGAATAACATTAGCAAAATAAAGAGTATTTAAAATGACAAAAACACTTAAAATACCAAAAACAATTGCGCGTTTTTTTAATTTCAAATAGTGCGGAATAAATCGTTCCAAAAACCTTATTAAAAAATATACTAACAATAAGGCAATTAGACCACTAGCAATAAACACTAATGGGCCCATCAGACCAGATAATACCGAAATACCAAGAACCAAATATGAGAAAATTCCAATAAAATAGGAAGTGAGATTAAAAACTAATTGTTGCTCCCGATTTTTTAATAATTCATTTGCAAACATGGCTAAAATGAACAAAATTAAAAATGGCCAACTCGCCAGGAATGCCCCGCTATGACCATAAAATATCAACATGCCGGAAAAAAGACCCCCAAAGGAATACTGCATGACCATCGGTGCTAATCTTCTTGCCCGCAATGACCACTTTTCACCAAAACGCAGAGCAATACCAGCATAGAGAAGTATAATTGAAAGCGTGGCTAAAAAAACATAAAAAAGTAAAGTGGCATTATCTAAGACACTATCAACCTTATTTAACCACAAAATATCGGTGACAAATCCACCTAAAAAAGCCAAGGTTTGCCAATGATGTCTGGCACGATAAATGAGATAGTTAATCTTCATTAGATAATTATATCGCAAATGAACGAGAATAAATAAAAAAAGCTGCCTGTATAAACAACAGGCAACTTGAGTTGTGAACAGACCGAGCAGAAAAATCATGGGGGTCCTCCAATTCCCCACTTCTTCATTTTTCTATTTTCAAAAATAACATGACTTTAATTTTAAATCAATGTTAGCATTCAACACCCTTTACCATGCCATGAGTTCAAGGTTAAACCTTGTACTTTAGGGAAATAGGTGGTTTAGGGTTTGTTATACCATCACCTCCGGTACTGGGAATCTTTCACAGAGAGTTTGGACTTCTTTTTGTAATTCTTGTTTTTTGTTGTTGTCATCCTTGGCGCGCATGGTGGCAATCATTAGTTCCGCCAGCTTGGTGGCTTCGGCTTCTTTCATTCCTCGTGTCGTCATGGCTGGAGTGCCAAAACGAATACCAGATGGATCCATGGCCGTCCGTTCATCATCAGCGATCATGTTTTTATTTAGAGTAATACCGACCTCGTCAAGTACTCGTTCGGCTTCGGCGCCGGTCACTCCCAATG
>Ga0210033_1002429_pt1 | contig 15871 bp, 13 predicted proteins | sample CryGeymeta201501_FD_185465 | JGI IMG/M metagenome (GOLD analysis project Ga0210033, IMG submission 185465) | Groundwater microbial communities from Crystal Geyser aquifers in Utah, USA - Crystal Geyser metaG 2015-01 (SPAdes) (version 2) | ecosystem: Environmental > Aquatic > Deep subsurface >... | reverse complement strand
ATCTGGGACTGGTCAATCTGCCCGCAAGAACCCGTGACCTTCCGTGGGCGAAAGCATGAAACCAGTCTTGTCCGAGAGCCGGATGCGGGAAAACCGCATGTCCGGTTCGATGAGCGGGGGGTGGAAATGGGACCATGGTCGAGCTACTTGGGCACCGTCAGACGAAAGGGACGGAAACAGCGAAGCCAGACCTACCATTACCGCGCCACTTCTCGACTCTACCTTTGGTCGTCGATAGTGAGAAGCGGCCCCGACGAGCGCAGTTTTTGCCTGATTCGCCGCCGCATAGTCGGACTATGGGGCAAGAAGCCGGTGAAAAATGGGCCGCTGCGGTCGTTTCGCAGCCGACGATTCCAAAGTCCGACAGGCTGCTAGTTTAGCCTGTCAGCCGCAGCCACCTCGCAAGGCATCGGAGGAGCGAGCAGGGCACTGGCTGGCCGATAATTCTTTGCCCTCATTGTCCACGCCAGGAGTGAAAATGCGCGTATCACCCTGACTGGTTCAAGGACATCGCCATGATCTCCCTCTTTCTGATCTTCGGTTTCTTCCTGTTTCTGCTGATCTACGGCATCGTCATCTACAACAGCCTGGTGCAGATCAAGCACAACATCGCCAAAGCCTGGTCGAATATCGACATTCTCCTCAAGCAACGCCACGATGAGCTGCCCAAGTTGGTGGAAACCTGCCGGCAATACAAGCAGTTCGAGCAGGAAACCCTGCAACGAGTGACCGAAGCCCGCGGCCGTGTGCAGGATGCCAGCCTGCGCCAGGATATTCCCGCGCTCGGGCTGGCGGAAGGCGCTCTGCGCCAGGGCCTGGGGCAGATATTCGCGGTCGCCGAGGCTTACCCGGAACTCCACAGCAACGAAACCTTCGCGCGGTTGATGGCGCGCATCAGCGGCCTGGAAGACGCCATCGCCGACCGCCGCGAGCTGTACAACGAGAATGTCAACATCAACAACGTGCGGATCGAGCAATTCCCCGACAACTTCATCGCCATGCTGTTCCAGTTTCAGCCTAAGCCGCTATTGCGCTTCGGTGCGGACGAGAAGAAGGATGTGGACATCAAGGCGCTGTTCGGCTGAGCACGCATGGCTTGGTCACCGCCACGCCATTGGAGCGAGGCGCTGCTGTTCTTCCTGCAAGCGGTTCCCTTCGGCTTCGCCTTATCTTCCGGAACCCGGATTGCCTGGATCGCGGCCTTTTCCCTGGGCGCGGCTATCAACCTCTGGAGCTGGCTGATCGCCTTTGGCAAACGGCGGCGGATTCTCGATACTCCCACCTCACGAGTCGCCTCGGCAGCCCAGGGTTATGTTGAACTCATCGGCACCGGCCAGCCCCTGGCCGACACCTGTCTGCTCGCGCCATACAGTCAGTTGCCCTGTCTGTGGTACCACTACACGGTGGAGCGGCGGCAAAACGATGAGTGGCGGCAAGTGGAGAGCGGTGCCAGCGATCTACCCTTTAACCTCGATGATGGCAGCGGAGTCTGCGAGCTAGATCCGCGCGGCGCGGAAATCCTGACTACCCACCAGGAAACCCGTGGCGAAGGCGACTTCCGCACTCACGAAAGCCTGCTGCTCAAGGGCGACCGCCTGTATGCACTCGGTGACTTCACCAGCGTCAACGGCGCCCAGGCCGACCTCGATCGGCACCGCGATATCGGTGTTCTCCTGGGCGAATGGAAACAGAATCAGCCTACTCTCAAGCAACGTTTCGATCTGGATGGCAATGGCGCCATCGACGACCGCGAATGGCAGCTTGCCCGTCTGGCCGCCGAGCGGGAGGTAATGCGACAGCATCAGGAACGCCGCGCTCGGCCACTTAGCCATACTTTGCATAGGCACGAATCAGGCCTGCCCTACCTGATCTCCAACCACCCGCAAGAACGCCTGAGGCGGCGCTATGGATGGCTCGCGGCACTGCATCTGTTGCTGTTGCTGGCCATGCTGACGGGGCTGGGCTGGGCCTGGGGGCGCTAAGGAGCCGAAAAACAATAAGTTGAGCATTCTAGCCGCGCCAGCGAGCGCGCTGCCGCGTTGCACCCGCATGGGGCACGCCGGGTTCGTAAGCCGCTGAAGCGGCAACGACTCCGCTGCCGGGCGCTTGCAGAGAATGGCCATGCGGCGCGACCTACGCCTTGCAGCGCATCCCGCCAACACACCCCTATTTGTCCACCTTATTATTTCTCGGCTCCTAAGGCTAGAAGCCTGCCGGGAACGCCGCCGCGCCGGTAGCTCAGGATGCGGCCCTTATAAGGCTCTCCGCTGGACTGGCGGGTTTCCGCGCGCTGTTCACTGTGGGCATAACCTAAATCAGCCATATCCCGATTGAATCTGGCCCGATTACACCGATCGGGGTCAACGATGAGGATTTCCACCTCGGGACTGGAATGCCGGTCGATGAAGCGGGAAAGAATGTCTGGCTGGTCGCGTTCATAAAGTACATCACTGCCGATGATGAGGTCGAATTTCCCCAACGCCGGGTCGTTGTCGGCCCAACTCCCGGTCTGGAAGCGAATCGGGGCCAACTGATTCAGGCGCAGGTTTTCCACCAGGAACGCCGCAGCCAGAGGGTGACAATCGCTGGCGGTAATGTCCGCGCCGCGCCGCCGCATAACCAGGCTGGACAAAGCGAGGCCACAGCCGATCTCCAGGATGCGTTTCCCAGCGATGGCAAAGGTCTGAATGGCACCCGCGAGGATGCGCGAGGACGGCCAGACCAGGCCGAACAGCGGCCAGGAAGCAGAGGAAACGCCGGCCCGTTCAGCACTACCGTCAGGATCAAAAAACTGCTGCCGATCCAGCAGGGAGCGGATGCGGTAATTCTGGCCGCCGAGCTTCATTGTCTCGAATTTGACCTGGTAGCCCGGTAGCGCGGGGGGTGCTGTCATGAATGCGGATTTCCCGTTGAGCGGCCACATTTTTCAGCCGTGTGGGCGTTGCGCCCAGACGTAGCTGAACCATCTGGCAACCCAGGTCAGTGGATCAGCGGCTACCGGGGAACGGCATGGGGAAGCCAGGGAAGCCAGGGAACATGGGGTAGACGGCCTGGTTCGCCGGAGCCGGCTGTGGGAACTGCGGCATGACGGCGAACGGGTTCGCCATCTGGGGAGGCATGCCATAAGCCTGTGGCATCGCCTGGAGACCGTTGAAGGGAACCATTCCGGTAGGCACCCCATAGCCGGGGATGCTCGGCACGACAGGCAGCATCGCGGGGTTAAACATCGTAGCGAAATTGAACATGCCGGGGTTAAACATCGTCGTCGGATTGAACATGGCTGGATTGAAGGCATTCATGGAATTGTTCATGGGGGCTGTCATGGGCACCATCATGGCGCCCAGGGGCGTCATGATCGGGGCCAGCATGGCCATCGGATTGAATGCTTCCATGCCGGTCTGGGCCTGGGCCGGGAAGGTGGCGGCAAGCAAGCTGGCCAGGGCTATAGAGGGGGCGAGATAGGATTTATTCATGGGGAGTCTCCTGGGTGAGTCATGAGGCCGCGCCGAAAGCCGGACGCGGGCAGCCGTCCGATGCGTTGCTGTCCGTTCCGAGGAGACTGGCTGGAACTTGCCCGGAGAGCATTCCGGGGCGGGGGAGGAAAGTGCCCACATCAGGGGCGGTCGGAGTATAGACGGATAGCCCGCCAATCCTGGCAAACGATTCCCTGCTTTCCAAAAGCAAAGAAACTTCGCTGTGGATCACGCTGTCAGAAGCGCTGCCCCGCTAGCAGCCTGTCGGATTTTCCCCGCGAGATGCGTTGAGCGCCTGGGCGGACCGATGCAAGGCGCGGTGCGCCGGCCAGGCGCTCAACCCGAAGGGCGGAAGCGCTTTGGGCGCACTCACGGGGGAAAGTCCCACAGGCTGCTAGAATGCGCGTCCTCTCAACTGGAGATTCCCCTCATGCAACGATTGTTTCTGGCCCTGTTCGCCGTTTTCCTCAGTTTTGCCCTGCCCTTGCAGGATGCCGAAGCCAAGCGGTTCGGTGGTGGCAAGTCCTACGGCATGCAGCGCCAAGCGCCGATGAAACGCGAGGCCACGCCGAATCAGTCACCCAATCAGGCGCAGAACACAGCCGCTCAGAGTCCTGGAAAACGTTCCTGGATGGGCCCGCTCGCGGGTCTGGCCGCGGGTGTCGGGCTGGCCGCCCTGTTGTCTCATTTCGGTCTGGGCGAGGGCATGGCTAACATTCTGATGCTGGCTCTGCTGGCCCTGGCCGCCTTCATGCTGATTCGCTGGTTCATGCGCAGCAATCAACCCCAGACGCGGCCGCTCCAGTATGTCGGGGCGGAGGCGGGCGCAAACCAACCTGTGCGCTTCGAGCCGGCGCAAGCGCTGCCCGGCAGCGTCGCCAGCCTGAATGGCCACGCCGCGACCATGCCGACCACGTCCATCCTGCCGCCGGACTTCGATGCCGAGGCTTTCGTGCGCCAGGCCAAGGTCAACTTCCTACGCCTGCAAGCGGCCAACGATGCCGGCAATCTAGATGACATCCGCGAGTTCACTTCGCCGGAAATGTATGCCGAGATCAAGCTGGATATCGACGAACGCCATGGCGCCACGCAGCGCACTGAAGTGGTCACGCTCAATGCCGATGTGCTGGAAGCCAGCGAAGAAGGCCATCGCCAAATCGTCAGCGTGCGTTTCCACGGCATGCTGCGTGAAGACAGCGAGCAAGCCACTCCGTTCGACGAGACCTGGCACCTTTCTCGCCCCGCCGACGCCAGTCGTGGCTGGGTCGTAGCTGGAATTCAGCAAAACATCTGATCAAACCACCTTTCCCACGCATTGGCGATCCTCGGGTCGCTAATTTTTTGGCCCATTTGACCCATAAGGTGAAATGCGAACGCCTCGTTTGATAACCATTCTCATTCGTGGCATGATGCGTCCCAGTCATCTTCCCTTCTGGAGTCGTCTCAATGAAGCGCGGTAAGTTCTTGCGGTGGTGGTTGTCCGGTGCCCTTCTAGGGGTGGCGAGCCTGGCCGCGCAGGCGGCGGAAGTGGTGGTTTATTCGGCGCGCAACGAGCAGTTGATCAAGCCGCTGTTCGATGCCTACACGAAACAAACCGGGGTACGGGTCAAATTCATCACCGACAAGGAAGGCCCACTGCTGGCGCGCCTGAAAGCGGAAGGCCGGAACACCCCGGCCGATCTGTTCCTCACCGTCGATGCCGGCAATCTCTGGCAGGCGGCGCAGGAAGGTTTGCTAAAGCCAGTCGATTCGAAAACATTGCAAGCCAACATCCCCGCGCACCTGCACGACCCCGGCAATGTCTGGTTTGGTCTGTCGGTGCGCGCCCGCACCGTGGTTTACAACTACAACAAAGTGAAGGCGGGTGAACTCTCCACCTACGAAGACCTGGCCGGCCCGAAATGGAAGGGGCGCCTGTGCCTGCGCACCTCGCAGAAGGTCTACAACCAGTCACTGGTAGCCATGATGATCTGGGAACACGGCGAGGCAAAAACCGAACAAATTGTGCGCGGCTGGGTGGATAACCTGGCAACCGCGCCCTTCCCCGACGACAACCGGGCGATGGAAGCGGTGGCCGCTGGCGAGTGCGACGTGACCCTGGTCAACACCTATTACTTCGGTCGCCTGATGGAAAAGAAGCCGAATCTGCCGTTATCCATTTTCTGGCCCAACCAGAACCTGAAGAACAAGTCGGCGGGCGTGCATGTCAATGTTTCCGGCGCTGGCGTGGCGAAGTACACCAAACATGAGCGTGAAGCGATTCGCCTGCTGGAATGGCTCTCTTCGCCCACGGCGCAGAACCTGTTCGCCGACGTCAATCTGGAATACCCCGCCAACCCCGCCGTCAAACCAGACGCCAGGGTGGCCACCTGGGGAAATTTCAAACACAATCTGATCAACGTCGCCGAGGCTGGCAAGCTGCAAACCAGGGCGGTGATGCTGATGGACAGGGCCGGCTATAAATGACCCCAGCCGTAGGAGGTGGTGAGGAACGAACCGCATCAGCCGCGCATCACCGATCGATGCGGTTCGTTCCTCACCACATCCTACGGCCGTACTTTTTCTCCGCGCCCCGCATCACGGCCTGGGCCATCGCCACGCTCACCCTGATTCCAGTGCTCGTGGTGGCTTCCGCCCTACTCGATCCGGATCAGGAAATCTGGGCGCACCTGTGGCGCTACACCCTGCCGGAATTGCTGGTGAATACGGTGTGGCTGGCGTTGGGTGTGGGCCTGGGGGTCAGCCTGCTGGGCATAACACTAGCCTGGTTGACCGCCGCCTGTGAGTTTCCCGGTCGCCGTTTTTTTACCTGGGCGCTGTTGCTGCCGCTCGCCCTGCCCGCTTATGTCACCGCCTTCGTCTGGCTCGGCTTGCTGGATTTCACCGGCAGCCTGCCCACCTGGCTGCGCGAGGCCTGGGGTATTCAGCATCTGCCGCCGATTCGCTCACGGGGCGGGGTCATTCTGGTGCTGGCGCTGGCGCTCTATCCCTACGTCTACCTCACCGCTCGCAGCGCCTTCCAGGGCCAGGGCCGGCGTTTGATGGAAGCGGCGCAATCGCTGGGTCTCTCGCCGGTGCGTGGGTTCTTCCGGGTGGCGCTGCCGATGGCGCGGCCAGGCATCGTCGCCGGCCTCTCGCTGGCGCTGATGGAAACCCTGGCGGATTTCGGCACCGTCTCGGTGTTCAACTACAACACCTTTACCACAGCCATTTATAAGGCCTGGTTTTCCTTGTTCTCGCTGCCGGCGGCTTCGCAACTGGCGAGTATCCTGATCTTCTTCGTCTTGGTGCTGGTGCTGCTGGAGCAGGTTTCGCGCCAGAACAAGCGTTACGCGCATTCGGCACGCGGCGGCGGCGGTTCGACGCGCATCCGTTTGGCTGGCTGGCGGGGTTGGCTGGTTGCCAGCTTTGCCGGTCTGGTGTTTCTGCTCGCCTTCGCGGTGCCCTTCACGCAACTGCTGATCTGGGCCTGGTATGCCGCCGGCACAGATCTGGACCCGCGCTATTTCGCTTTCATCGGGCATTCCCTTCTGCTGTCCGGCCTTGGTGCGCTCCTGGTTGCCACCCTGGCCGTGGCCCTGGGCTATGCGCAACGCCTGCAACCGACACCGGGCATGGTCTTTACCGCGCGCCTGGCAACCATCGGCTATGCCCTGCCTGGCGCGGTGCTGGCGGTGGGGTTCTTCATCCCGGTGGCCTGGGCTGACAACCTAATCATCGACCAGGTGCGCGCCTGGACTGGCCGCGAGGTGGGCCAGATTCTCGGCGGCACACTGGCGGTGATGTTGCTGGCCTATTGCGCGCGTTTTCTCGCGGTGGGCTTCAGTTCGGTGGAAGCCGGGCTGGGACGCATCACCCGTTCCCTCGACGAAGCCGCGGAAGTGCTCGGCGTCACCGGCTTGAAACGGCTGCGGCGGGTCCATCTTCCGATGCTGCGCGTACCGCTCCTGGCGGCGCTGGCGCTGACTTTTGTGGACATCATGAAAGAACTGCCGATCACTCTGATGACCCGGCCGTTCGGCTGGGACACTCTGGCCACGCGCATCTTCGAGATGACCTCGGAAGGCGAATGGGAGCGCGCCGCACTGCCCGCCGTCGCCATCGCCATCGTCGGGCTACTCCCCATCTTCTTCCTGATCCGCGACCCCGATGCTAAAGCTTGTTAGCGTGGCCCAGTCCTATGGCCGCAAAACGGTACTGAACGACATCTCTTTTCAACTTACCCCCGGCCAGATCGGCTGTTTGCTGGGGCCGTCCGGCTGCGGCAAGACCACGGCGCTCAGGTTGATCGCCGGTTTTGAAAAACTCGACAGGGGCGAAATCCGCATCCACGGCGAGCCGGTGGCCCGTGCTGGTTGGTCGCTGGCGCCGGAAAAACGGCAGGTCGGCCTGGTATTCCAGGACTACGCCCTGTTCCCGCATCTTTCCGTGGCCACCAACGTCGCCTTTGGCCTTTCCGGCCTGGGTAATGACGCACGCATCCCGCGGGTGCGGCAGATGCTCAAGCTGGTTGGGTTATCCAGGGAAGCCGGGGCCTGGCCGCATCAACTCTCCGGCGGCCAGCAGCAGCGCGTGGCCCTGGCCCGCGCCCTGGCGCCGAAGCCACGTCTGTTGCTGTTGGACGAACCGTTTTCCAATCTGGATGTCGATCTGCGGGAAAAACTTTCCCTGGAAGTGCGCGACATCCTCAAACACGAAGGCATCACCGCCTTATTGGTCACCCACGACCAGCACGAAGCTTTCGCCATGGCTGATGTCATCGGCGTGATGAACGCGGGCGTGATTCAGCAATGGGGTCCCCCCTACACCCTCTACCACCAACCGGCCAATCGCTTCGTCGCCGATTTCATCGGCCAGGGCACGCTGTTGCCGGGCACGGTACTCAACCACCGCCAGGTGAAAATTGAACTCGGGGTGCTCGATGGGGTGGTCGACGGCGATTGCGGTGAGGATGGCGGTTGTTCCCACTGCGAACTGGGCTGCCAGGTAGACGTGCTGATTCGCCCCGACGACATCATCCACGACGACGCCAGTCCGCTGCTGGCCGAGGTCGAGCGCAAAGCTTTCCGTGGCGCCGATTTTCTCTACACTCTCCGCCTGCCCACTGGCGGCCGCGTGCTGGCGCAGGTGGATTCCCACCATAACCATGCCCTCGGCGAACACATCGGCATCCGCCTGGGAGTCGATCATGTGGTGGCGTTCCGCAAATGACGCCGCGTAGCCAGCCACCTGGCCATGTAGCGCCGGCGCCCTCGCCGGCATCTTTTAAAAACGCCGGCGAGGCGCCGGTGCTACCTCCCCTGATTGCCGCCCTCCTCGATCCCGCCGCCTACCCGCACTCGGCGCCAACGCCGCGTCTGATTGAAACCCATATTTCCTGGGTAATCCTGGCTGGCGACTATGCCTACAAGCTGAAGAAACCGCTGAATCTGGGCTTTCTCGACTTCAGCACGTTGGACAAGCGTGAGCACTACTGTCGCGAGGAAGTACGCCTGAACAGCCGCCTGGCGCCGGACATCTACCTGGGCGTGGTCCCGGTCGCCGGTACGCCGCCGAAAATGGGAGGCGAAGGGCGGGTGCTGGAATGGGCGGTAAAGATGCGCGCCTTCCCGGCAGACGCCACGCTGGACCGCGAAAAGGAAATCACCGCCGAACAAATCGACGCCATCGCCGACCGGATAGCGCGGTTTCATGGCGAGATCGCGGTGGCGCCGGCGGACAGCGGGTTTGGCTTGCCCGATACGGTGTGGGCGCCGGTCGCCGAGAACTTCAGGCAGTTGCGCGCGCTGCTCCCCGCGCCCGATGCCTTGTTGAATCCCCTTGAAACCTGGAGTCTGGCCGTGGGCCAACGCCTTGCCAGCCACTTCACGGCGCGGCGGGCCGCAGGCTTCATCCGCGAATGCCACGGCGATCTGCATCTGGGTAACATTGCCTGGGTTGAGGACACCCCCCTCATTTTCGACGGCATCGAGTTCAACCCCGGCCTGCGCACTATCGACGTAATCAGCGAGATCGCCTTTCTCTGCATGGACCTCATGCATCGCGGCCAGACACCGCTGGCCTGGCGCTTCCTCAATCGTTATCTGGAACATACCGGCGACACTGCCGGCCTGGCCGCCCTGTCCTACTACCTGGTCTACCGGGCGCTGGTGCGGGCCAAGGTTTCCGCCATCAAAGCCAGCCAAGCAAAAGGCGATTTATCGGAAGCCTTGAGCTACCTGGAACTGGCCCGGCGCATCACGCAATCGCCCCCTCCCGCGCTGCTGCTCATGCAGGGCGTTTCCGGCTCCGGCAAGACCTGGATTTCACAATACCTGCTGGAGCGCCTTGGCTGCATCCGCCTGCGTTCCGACGTCGAACGCAAGCGCCTGTTCGGGTTGCCCGCCCTGGCCGATAGTCGCGCGCTGAGTGAAGACATCTATAGCCGCGAGGCCGGCGCCCGTACGCTAGCTCGCTTGCTCGGCCTCACCGAAACCCTGCTCGATGGCGGTTTTCGCGTCATTGTCGATGCTACTTTCATCAAGCGTGACTGGCGTGAACCGTTCCAGAAGCTGGCCGAGGAACGCGGCATCCCCTGGTGGATCGCCGCGCTGGAGGCGCCTTCCGAGGTATTGCGAAAGCGCGTGGTGGCGCGCCAGGCCGGGGGCCACGACGCCTCCGAAGCCGGCCCCGACGTGCTGGAAGCCCAGCTTGCCGCCGTCGAAGCCTTCAACGCGGACGAAGTGCCCCATGTCGTTCCCCTGAACAGCGTGCCGCTTCAGGCCGTCAGTCAGATACAAGCGCTTTTGCCATGACCGATTTCATCGCCTTGAGCGCCCTGCCCACCGGCCGTTGCGGCACCATTACCCGCATCGACGCCAGCACCGAACTCGCCTTCCGGATGCGCGCCCTCGGCCTGCTTCCTGGGCGCCGAGTCAAAGTGATTCGCCACTCCCCCTTTCATGGGCCGATTCAGGTACGCGCCGGCCAGACCGACTTGATCATTCGTCGCAGTGAAGCCGCCACCATCCTGGTGCTGCCTTGCCCGGTAGAAACTGTCTGCGCTTAACATGAAACAAGCTCGCGTCTCCACAGTAGCGCCCGGTTTCGCCATCCCGGTTAGCCAAGGCCAGGGGCTTTATCAGCCCTCGCGCGCCATGCCCGTTAGGACTCTCACATCATGAGCAAACGAATCGCCCTGGTGGGCATGCCCAACACCGGCAAATCCACCCTGTTCAACCGCTTGACCGGGGCCGGCGCGCGGGTCGGCAACTGGCCTGGCCTCACCGTCGAACTCCTCTCCGCCAGGCTGTTGCTGGGCGATGCGATGGTGGAACTGGTGGATCTACCCGGCCTGCACAACCTTCACGGCTTCTCCGAAGACGAGCAGGTGGCGCGGCATTTCATCGAGACGCAGCCGCTCAACGGCATCCTGGTGGTACTCAACACCACGCAACTGGAACGGCAACTGGCGCTGGTGCTCCAGCTCCAGTCGCTCAATCTACCCATGTTACTGGCGCTGAACATGGCCGACGAAGCCCATCACCTCGGCATCCGCGTCGATACCGCCATGCTGCAAGAGCGCCTCGGTATGCCGGTGCGCCTGATCAGCGCCAAGCACGGCCACGGTGTGCCGGAGTTAAAACAAACGCTGGTCGACTGGCTGCGCGCGAACCCCAAGCCGATGCAAGCCAGCGCTAACGCCCTCTCGAATGACGATGCCATCGAACACGCGGTGGATGAATTGATCGGCAAGAGCCTGCACATCCCGGCCTGCCTCTCGCCCACCCACAGTGACCGCATCGACCACTTTCTGCTGCATCCCTGGCTCGGCATTCCCTTGTTTCTGCTCCTGATGCTGGGCGTGTTCCAGGTGGTCTACGGCATCGGCGCGCCGTTGCAAGGGGGGCTGGCCTGGCTGCTGAACGCGGCCAAGACGCACTGGTTCAGCCCGCTGTTGGTTGGCCTGCCCGCCTGGGCGTCGAGCTTTCTCCTGGAAGGTCTGTATGACGGCATCGGCACGGTGATGTCCTTCCTGCCCATCATCGTGGTGTTCTTCCTGGCGATGGCGGTGGTGGAAGACAGTGGCTATCTCGCCCGCGCCGCCTTTCTGATGGATGCGCTGATGGCGCGCCTGGGTCTGGATGGCCGTGCCTTCGTGATGCAGTTGATGGGCTTCGGCTGCAATGTGCCGGCGATGATGGGTACCCGTGTGATCCGCAGCCGCACCCAGCGCATCGCCGCGATGATGATGATTCCGTTCTCGCTGTGTTCGGCGCGGCTCCAGGTTTTCCTGTTCTTCACCAGCGCGGTGTTCAGTCCACGCGCCGCGCCCTGGGTGTTGTTCAGTTTGTATGTGATCAGCTTCGTCCTGGCCTTTTTTACCGCCTGGATTCTGCGCGGCCGCAGCCGCCGCGCCATCGACCCGCTGTTGATGGAACTGCCACCCTACCGGTTGCCCACCCTCGCCGCCCTGATTCGGCAATCGTTCCGTGAATCTAGCCATTTTCTGCGCCAGGCCGGCGGTTTCATCATCCTGGGGGTGGCTCTGGTCTGGTTCCTCACCCACTTCCCATTCAACGTCGCCCCGGCCAGCCACGCCACCCTGGCCGGCCACCTGGCAAGCTGGATGGAACCCCTGTTCACGCCGCTGGGCATCGACCAACTGCTGTCGATCGCCCTGTTGTTCGGCTTCGTCGCCAAGGAAGTGGTGATCGGCGCCCTGGCGGTCATCTACGGCGCCGGTGGCGATCAACTCTCCGGCCTGCTGGCGCAGCGCCTGGACTGGATGCAGGCTTACAGCTTTATGCTGTTCACCCTGATCTACACCCCCTGCCTCTCCGCCCTGGTCACCCTGCGCCGCGAATCCGGCAGCCGCCGCATCATGTGGGCCTCGGTGGCCTGGTCACTGTCGATCGCCTGGTTGCTCAGTTTCGCCTTCTATCAGACGGCACGGGCACTGTTCCATTAGTGCTTGGGGCTACAGGCGAAGAGAAGCATCCTTTATAGTGCGCGCCATGCTTGGCAAGTCCTCTCGGCGTTGCGCCGTTCCCAAATCCCCCCGTAAACCTCTGGCGCCCCGCGTCGCACGGCAACTGCGCGAAGCCGGGTGGCTGGCCGCCGTCGGGCTGGCGGTTTATCTGGGCATGATTTTGCTGAGTTACCACGCCAGCGATCCAGGCTGGTCGCGCACCGGCCTGGATCAGGCGGTAGCGAACAGCGGCGGGCATTTTGGCGCCTGGCTGTCTGATCTCCTGCTCTATCTTTTCGGCCTCTCCGCCTGGTGGTGGGTGGCACTGTCGCTGGTCCTGGTCTGGTGGGGCTACCGCAACATCGGCAATCTCGGTGAGGACGTGGCGGAAAGCGAGCATCGCCACGGGCTGGGCATCACGTTGCTCGGCTTCTTTCTGGTGTTGCTGACCAGCAGCGCGCTGGAAGCGCTGCGTTTCCACAGTCTCAAATCACCCTTACCTCTGCTTGCCGGCGGCGCTTTGGGTGACGCCCTGGCGCACCTGATGCAAACCGTGTTTGGCTTTGACGGCGGCACGGTATTGCTGCTGCTTGCCTGGGGGGCGGGGTTGAGCCTGTTCACCGGCCTGTCCTGGATCGTGGTGGCGGAAAAGCTGGGGGCCGGCATCGAGGCCGGCTACACCCGCGCCGGGAACGCCTGGCAAGCGTGGCACGACCGCCAGGCCGGCCAGGAAGCACTGAGCGAACGCGAGGAAGTGGTGCGCAAGGAAAGAACCCGCATGATCAAGGAGTCGCCGGTGCACATCGAAGCACCGCCCCCGGCCATCGTGAAGTCCGAGCGGGTGCAGGAAGAACGCCAGGAACGCCTGTTCCACGACCCGCACGACGACCCGCGCCCGCCGTTGCGCTTGCTCGACGAAGCACCGGCGGCCACCACCCAGATCGACCAGGCCAGCCTGGAAGCCACCTCGCGCCTGATCGAACGCAAGCTGCGCGAATTCGGCGTCGAAGTGAAAGTGCTGGCCGCTTACCCCGGCCCGGTCATCACCCGTTACGAGGTCGAGCCGGCCTCCGGCGTCAAGGGCAGCCAGATCACCAACCTGGCCAAGGACCTGGCGCGCGCGCTGTCGCTGGTCAGCATCCGCGTGGTGGAAACCATACCCGGCAAGAACTGCATGGGCCTGGAACTCCCCAACACACAGCGGCAAATCGTGCGCCTGACTGAAATCCTCTCCGCCAAGGTCTACAACGACAACGCCTCGCCCCTGACCCTGGCGATGGGCAAGGACATCAGCGGCAACCCCATCGTCGCCGACCTGGGCAAGATGCCGCACGTACTGGTGGCCGGCGCCACCGGTTCCGGCAAGTCGGTGGCGATCAACGCCATGATCCTGTCGCTGATCTACAAAGCCACCCCGGAAGAGGTGCGCCTGATCATGGTGGACCCGAAGATGCTGGAGCTTTCCACGTACGAGGGTATTCCGCACCTGCTCGCCCCGGTGGTGACCGACATGAAACTGGCCGCCAGCGCCCTCACCTGGTGCGTGGGCGAGATGGACAAGCGCTATCGCCTGATGTCGGCCTTGGGGGTGCGCAACATCGCCGGCCTCAACCAGAAGGTATCGGCGGCGGAAAAAGCCGGGCAACCGCTGACCAATCCCTTCTCCATCACCCCGGAAAGTCCGGAACGCCTCACCCCCCTGCCCTATATCGTCATCCTCATCGACGAACTGGCCGATCTGATGATGGTGGCCGGCAAGAAAGTGGAAGAACTCATCGCCCGCCTGGCACAAAAGGCGCGCGCCTCCGGGATGCACCTGGTACTCGCCACGCAGCGCCCCTCGGTGGATGTCATCACCGGCCTGATCAAGGCCAACATCCCCACCCGCGTCGCCTTCCAGGTCGCCAGCCGCATCGACTCGCGCACGATCCTCGACCAGCAAGGTGCCGAATCTCTACTCGGCCAGGGCGACATGCTGTTCCTGCCGCCCGGCCACGGCCACCCGACGCGAGTGCATGGCGCCTTCGTCTCCGATGACGAAGTGCACCGGGTTTGTGCCTGGCTCAAGGAACTCGGGCCGCCGCGCTATGACGAAGCGGTGTTGGCCAATCCCGAGGAAGAAGAAGGTGAAGACGCGGATGCGAAAGATGCCGAAGCTGACGCGCTCTACGACGAAGCCGTCGCTTATGTGCTCAAGAGCCGCCGCGCCTCGATTTCCTCCGTGCAGCGGCAACTGCGAATCGGCTACAACCGCGCCGCCCGGCTCATCGAAGCGATGGAACGCGCCGGGCTGGTCTCCTCCATGCAAACTAACGGCAACCGCGAAGTGATCGCCCCACGAAATGACAACTGAACATCGCCCCCCCTTCCCTGGCCAGTCGGCTACCCTGGCAGCCTGTCGGACTTTGGTCGTCGATAGCGAGAAGCGGCCCCGACGAGCGCAGTTTTTGCCTGATTCGCCGCCGCATAGACGGACTATGGGGCAAGAAGCAGGTGAAAAATGGGCCGTCGCGGTCGTTTCGCAGCCGACGATTCCAAAGTCCGACAGACTGCTAGACAACGACGTAGGATGGGGTGAGCGGAGCGAACCGCATCACCGTGGCGAACCTCGGATGATGCGGTTCGTTCCTCACCGCATCCTACGGTCCCTGCTCCTTGCCCTCGTCGTCAGCTTCCCCGCCTACGCCGACCCGCAGTCGCGGCTAGCCGCTTTCATCAACCAGACCCGGGGCCTCAAGGCGCAGTTCAGCCAGACAGTGCTCGACCGCAACGGCCGCAAGACCCAGGAATCCAGCGGCACCCTGTTCCTCTCGCGTCCCGGCAAATTCCGCTGGGTCTACCAGAAACCCTACGCACAGCTCCTGGTGGGCGACGGCAAGCGACTGTGGATCTATGACGAAGACCTCGACCAGGTCACCGTGCGCAAACTCGACCTCGCCATCGGCGATAGCCCCGCCGCGCTGCTGGCAGGCGAGAACGACATTGAAAAACGCTTTCATCTGAAAGACGCCGGCAACAAGGATGGCCTCGACTGGGTGGAAGCCGCACCGAAGTCGAAAGAAGGCAGCTTTGAAATGGTGCGCCTGGGCTTCAAGGGCGACACCCTGCAAGCCATGCAACTGAAAGACAACTTCGGTCAGACCACCCTGCTGCGTTTCTCCCACCTGGAACGCAACCCGGCCCTGGGCGCCAGCCTGTTCCGCTTCACCCCACCCAAGGGTGCGGATGTAATCAGCGACAAGTAGGATGGGGGTAACTGAAGTGGACCCCTGCGTCAAGACAATAATGCAGCCGGTTTAAGTTGCACTCTCGACTTCACACGCAGCTGGACGGCGCTGCCCCGGTTTTGCTTTTGACTTGGCTGTGGCCGCTGCTTCTGACCTTGCTTCTGCGGTGGAGGAATCCCCTGAGGAGCGCAGCGGATCAGGGGATTCCTCCACCGCGCCGC
>Ga0210033_1002427_pt1 | contig 15879 bp, 10 predicted proteins | sample CryGeymeta201501_FD_185465 | JGI IMG/M metagenome (GOLD analysis project Ga0210033, IMG submission 185465) | Groundwater microbial communities from Crystal Geyser aquifers in Utah, USA - Crystal Geyser metaG 2015-01 (SPAdes) (version 2) | ecosystem: Environmental > Aquatic > Deep subsurface >... | reverse complement strand
GTCCGAAGGGAAATAAACTGATCGCCTTCCTGCGTCGAGGCGCCCCGCTCGCAAGGCGCGAGGAGCGAACATACCGGGGGTATGTGAGCGACGAGCAACGCAGCGAGCGGGGATGGATCGGCGCAGGAAGGCCAGTTTATTTCGCGCCGGACATATTCCGATGGAGCATCATATGCAGTTCAGCCCGTGAGCGTTCCGCGGACCGCGGTCACGCGCGCATCCCGTGCGAGTATTCGGTAGCATCCGCGCATGGCTGAGCTCCGCCCCTATCCCTTCGGTCGCCTGGTCTCGCGCGTCTTCCGCGAGCTCGATGAGCGTGACGCCATCTTCGATCTGCCGAGCAAGCGCTTCGTTCATGGGCGCGCGGGCGTCGACACCTCGGTGCGCTTCCATCATCAGCTCGCGTCGTCGCCCCTCGGGCCTGCCGCGGGTCCGCAGTCGCAGCTGGCGCAGAACATCGTGCTCGCCTTCCTCGGCGGCGGTCGCATCTTCGAGCTGAAGACGGTGCAGATCCTCGACGAGCTCGAGATCCCGCGCCCCTGCATCGACATGCAGACCATCGGCTACAACGTCGAGTGGTCGCAGGAGCTCAAGCTCGAGGAGTCGCTGGAGGAGTACGTGAAGGCGAGCATGCTGATCGAGATGCTCATCGCCGCGGGCAAGCTCGAGCTCTGGCCCGGCTTTGAGCACGTCATCTTCGACATGAGCGTCGGCTACGATCTGAAGGGCATCCAGAGCGCGCGCGTGAGCGCCTTCATCGAGGGCATGAAGGACGCGAGCGACGTCGTCGCGCGGCTGCGCAGTGAGATCCCCGACGAGTACGCCGAGCTGCGGGACCTGGAGTTTCGCACCGCGCTCAGCGACACGCTCACGCTCTCGACCTTCCACGGCTGTCCGCCCGACGAGATCGAGCGCATCATCGAGTTCTTGCTGCGCGAGCAGGAGCTGAACTGCGTGGTGAAGCTGAACCCGACCTTGCTCGGACCCGAGCGCGCGCGCGGGCTCTTGAACGACGTGCTCGGCTACGCGGACCAGATCCCCGACAGCGCGTTTCAGAACGACCCTTCCTGGCAGCAGGCCGTCGACTTCTGCGGACGCCTGGGCGAGACCGCCGCGAGCCTCGATCAGGGCTTCGGCGTGAAGTTCACGAACACGCTGATCGTCCAGAACGAGCGCACCTTCTTCCCGGCGAGCGAGAAGCAGATGTACCTCTCGGGCGCGCCGCTGCACGTGCTGGCGATGAACCTGGTGCGACGCTTCCGCGACACCTTCGGCGACGCCCACCCCATCTCGTTCTCCGCGGGCATCGACCAGGCGAACTTCGCGGACGCCGTCAGCCTCGGGCTGGTGCCCGTGACGGTGTGCAGCGATCTGTTGAAGCCCGGCGGCTACGGTCGCATGGAGCGCTACTTCGCCGACCTCTGGTCGCGCATGGAGGCGGTGAAGGCGCCCGACGTGGAGCACTTCATCCTCTCGGCGCAGGGTCACGCCGAGGCCGCCTTGGCTCAGGTCGACGGCCTCGACGACGCCGCGAAGAAGGCTTGTCTCGAGGCGCTCCCTGGCGGTCACGCGCGCGTGGTCGCGGGCGACGCTTGGGAGGATTGGCTGAGCCAGGCGAAGCTCCTGAACACGGCGAGCTACGTCGAGGCGCTGGAGTCCGACGCGCGCTACACCCGCGCCGCCAACGAGAAGCTCCCGCGCAAGGTCGGCAGCACGCTCGTGCTCTTCGACTGCCTCAGCTGCGACAAGTGCGTGCCCGTCTGCCCCAACGACGCGAACTTCACCTTCACCTTGGCCGAGACCGAGCTGCCCAGCGCGCGCCTGGTTCCGGACGCCGCGGGCAACTTCATGCAGATCGAGCGTGCGCCCATCACCTTGAAGAAGACGCACCAGCTCGCGAACTTCGCCGACTTCTGCAACGAGTGCGGCAACTGCGACGTCTTCTGTCCCGAGGACGGCGGGCCCTACGTGCTCAAGCCGCGCTTCTTCGGCAGCCTCAGAGACTTCGAGGAATTCGCCAGCCACGACGGCTTCTTCCTGAAGCGAAGCGACGGCGTGGACCTCGTCCACGGCCGCTTCGGCGGCGAGGCCTACTTGCTCGAGGTCGCCAAGCACGAGACGCGCTACTCGGGCGATGGCTTCAGCCTCACCCTCGCGCCCAATGGCGTCGAGGTGCGCGAGGCCAAGCTCGAGTGCGAGGTGGACCTCACCTTCATGCACATCATGGACGCCCTGCGCCGTGCCCTGCTCGACGGCGAAGTGAACTACGTCAACGCGTAGGCGCGCTGCGTGCCGAATCCGCGATCTGCGTCCCCTTGGGGAAGACGTTCGCTGCTTTCCGACGTTCGCTCTCTCGTGACCTATCGCGTCGTTGGAGGGGATCTGCTGGACCAGCCGGCGGACGCCATCGTCAACGCCCGGGACCGCAACATCATCCCCTGGTGTGCCCCTGCTCGGCAGCGGCGCCGGCGGCCACTCGCCCACCCAGTCCCAGGCCCTGATTTGCCAGACGCTGGACGACGTCGACAGCCCCGCCGAGGTGCTGGTCGTGCGCCTGCCGAAGCGTGGCTGACGCAGCGAATGCCGATTGGCTCGGATCAAGCTGAGCCAATGACACGGTGGTAATCATGCCGCTCATGACTCGAAAGCTCCTGGCGCTCTCGTTGGTGACGCTGATCCTCTCCGCCTCCGCCAACGTGGCGGCGGTCGAGGTCGCTCCCTCACCCACGGAGCAGACGGCGCCCGCGGACGAGCCGGCCACGGAGGCTTTGGCGCCCGCCCCGCCGCCAGGTCGCTTCATCGCGCACCTGAACGTCGGCTTCGTCGCCATGAACTGGCTCGGCGCCCACGGCGGGTCCGGCGCGCACACGGTCACGGTGGCGGATCGGCTGCTGATCCTGCAGCTGATGGGCTTCGGCTACTTCATCACGCCCCACTTGCGGGTGATGCTCAGCGTGCAGTTCGTGGAGCTTTTGGCCGGAGGTCCCGACGGCGCGTCCACCTTCGTCCTGGGCGGCGCCATCCCCTGGCTGGCCTGGCACCCCTGGGGCCCCTTCTTCGTCGGCGCGGGACCACTCCTGGCCTTCCAGAGCTACGGCAAGAGCCAGCTCGACGCCGGCCTGTGGACCGCCGTCGGCGCGGCCTGGGGAATCGGCGCTGGCTTCGCGCTGGGCGCGGCCGTGCAGGTGCCCATCACGTTCGAGGTCCGGACGGCCGTGACCGTGGCCCCCGCGGCCTTTGTCGCCTACCGCTTCTGAAGGCCTACGGCCCTTTGCAAAGGTGCCCCACTAGGAGTACACGGTGCGGCTCCCTTCGGAGCTGAAACCATGACTTTCTCCGCGATCCACAGCGCCAGGTGCGCATGACCGTCGACGCCTTCTTGCTCGCCATGGGAGGCAACTCCCTGATCGACAGGTCACTGCCTCCCTCCGTGGAAAACCAGTTCGAGATCACGTCACGCGCGGTCGCGCCCGTGGCCGAGCTGATGGCTCGTGGCCTGCACATGGTCATCACCCACGGCAACGGTCCGCAGGTCGGCTTCATGCAACTCCGGCAGCATCTCGCTCGCGCCGAGGTGCATGAGGTGCCGCTCGACTCGCTGGTCGCTGACTCGCAGGGCGCGCTCGGTTACATGATCCAGCGCGATCTGCGCGAGCACCTGCGGCGTCTCGACGTGGAGGCGGAGGTCGCGTCTCTGGTCACCGAGGTCTTCGTCGATCCGAACGATCCGGAGATGCAGAACCCGCGCAAGCCCGTGGGCCAGTTCTACTCGCAGCAGGAGTCCGCCGTCCTCGAACGCGAACGCGGCTGGGCCATGGTCGAAGACTCCGGGCGCGGCTACCGGCGCGTCGTGCCCTCGCCCTTCCCGCAGGAGATCGTGCAGCTCCCGACCATCCGGCGCTTGGCGGAGCAGGGCGTCACCGTGATCGCCTGCGGCGGCGGCGGCATCCCCATCGTGCGCAAGGACGACGGCACGCTGCGCGGCGTCGAGGGCGTGATCGACAAGGACCGCGTCAGCGCGCTGCTGGCCAACGAGCTCGGTCTGAAGCGCATGATCATCACCACCGGCGTCGAGCGCATCTTCCGCGGCTTCCGCAGCGACACGCCCGAGGCGATCGAGGAGATCGCGGTCTCCGAGCTGCGCGCGATGGCGGACGCGGGCGAGTTCCCGCCTGGCAGCATGGGCCCCAAGGTCGAGGCTGCCTGCACCTTCCTGGAGCGAGGTGGTGAAGAGGTCACCATCTGTCGCCCCGAGGACTTGTGCGCCGGCTACGAACGCCAGGCCGGTACCACCATCCGACACGACTGACATATGTTCGCGCGCGCCCACCGCGGCGCCGCCCGACCAGAGGCTCCCGTGGACGGCGGCCTCGCTGAATTGGAGCCCGACATGACCAAGCCCAGCCTCGACCGCGACCTGCTCGCACGCCTCCTCGGCAAGAGCCTGATGCTCACCACCGATTGGACCACCGAGGAGCTCGAGACGCTCTTGACGGTGGCCGCCTGCTTCCACAGGCGAGACTTCACCGGGGCGTCCAACGCGTTCCTCCCCGACGAGCTCGGCTACGCCGTCTTCTTCGACAACTCCACGCGCACCAAGAGCGCCTGGGCCGGCGCCTGCGCGCGCCTGGGCATGAACCCCGTGATCGTCGACGGCTCCTCGACGCAGGTCGCCCACGGCGAGACCGCGGTGGAGACGGGCGCGATGCTGGGCATGAATGCCCACGCTCTGGGCGTGCGCCACGATCTGATCCTCGGCGAAGGCAACTCCTTCATGCGTGACGTCGAGAAGGGCATCGGCGACTATCTCGCGGCCACGGACAACCCCCGCAAGGTGCCCCTGGTCAACCTGCAGTGCGACATCGACCACCCCACGCAGACGCTCGCCGACCTGAGCTGGTTGCGTGAACACTTCGGCTCTCCTGACGCCATCCGCGGCAAGAAGATCGGCGTCAGCTGGGCCTACTCCCCCAGCTACGCCAAGCCGCTCTCCGTGCCGCAGGGTCTGATCACGCTGCTCACCCGCTTCGGCGCGGACGTCACCCTCGCTCACCCCAAGGGGTACGAGCTGATGCCCTCGTGCATGGAGGCCGCGGCGACGCAGGCCAAGTCGTCGGGCGGATCCTTCAAGACCACGAACGTGATGGACGAGGCCTTCGACGGCGCCCACGTGGTCTACCCCAAGAGCTGGGGCCCCTACGACCTCATGCTCGAGCGCGTCGGCGCCAACGCCGCGGGCGACAAGGCGCGCATGGGCGACATCGAGCAGCGCGCGCTGAAGCGCAACGCCGACTTCACGGACTGGATCTGTGACGAGCGTCGCATGGCGTTGACGGACGGTGGCGACGCCCTCTACATGCACTGTCTGCCCGCCGACATCGGCGCCGAGGTCACGGAGGGCGTGATGGAGCAGCATCGCGTCAACCTCGCCCGCGAGGCCAACTGGAAGGTCTACGTGATCATGGCGCTGCTCGCCGTGGCGAAGGTCCCCGGCCTCGACACCAAGCTCGGCTGAGCCTGCTCCCCAGCCATTTCCCCGAACAGAAGAACGAAGAAGACCCCATGTCGAACCTCGATCAGAAGACCGCCGCCCTCGCCGCCAAGTACCGCCCCCTCGCCGCCGAGCTGCTTGCCGAGGTCGTGCGCATCCCCGCCGACTACGTCGACCGCCCCGTCGACGACGGCGGCGACCCGAGCTGCGGCCTGAGCAACCACGAGCAGCCGCGCCTCGAGTACCTCAAGAAGCGCATCGTCGAGATCGGCGCCGTGCGTCACCCCGACGACGTGGGCTTCGACGACTTCGGCAACCTGGCCTGGACGGTGGAAGATCCCGACGACGGCATCGCCCGCGCCGACAAGCGTGTGGTCTACCTCGATGGACACTCCGACACCGTGAAGGCGCTGCGTCCCGCGTGGATCGCGCGCACGGGCGGCCTCGACGCCTACGACGGCCTGGTCGATCCGTCCAAGATCGATCGCGAGTTCTTGCGCCAGGAGCTCGGGCATCTGCCCGCCGACGACGAGTGGGAGCATTTGCTCTTCGGTCGCGGCTCGGCCGATCAGCTCGGCGGCGTCGTCACCGAGGTGATGGCGACCAAGATCATGCTCGAGCTGGCCTCCGAAGGCGCGCTCCGCGGCGTCATCGTGCGCGCCTACGCCACCGTCTGCGAAGAGGACAACGACGGCGCCGGCCCCATGTTCCTGATCCGCAAGGAGCTGCCGGGCGCTCCGCCCGAGCTGATCCCCGACGTCGTCATCCTGAGCGAGGGCACGGGCGACGCCGCCAAGGGCGCGCTCGGCATCTACCGCGGACAGCGCGGTCGCATGCAGATCGAGGTCAAGGTCACGGGCCGCTCCTGCCACGGCTCCATGCCCTGGGAAGGCAAGAACCCGCTCGAGTTCGGCGGCGCGATCCTGAGCGAGGCGGCGCAGAAGTACGACGACCGCGTCGGCTTCCTCGACGACCCCTTCCTCGGTCACGGCACGCGCACGGCGTCCTGGTCCGAGCTGCACACGCCCAGCGACTGCGCCGTGCCCGAGAGCTTCGTCTTCCGCTTCGATCGTCGACTCACCGTGGGTGAGATGCCCGCGCAGGCTGTGGCCGACATCGAGGCCCTCGACGCCGTGAAGAAGGCGCGCGCTGCAGGCCTCAGCGTTGACGTCGAGATCCCGACCTACGAAGAGCCGAGCTGGCGGGGCTATCGCCTCAACAACCCGCAGGTCTACATGGGCTGGGTCACGCCCGAGGATCACCCCGCGATCGTCGCGGCCCAGGCCACCTACCGCGGCGTCGTCAGCCCGAACATCGGCGACTCCCCCCAGAAGACCGGCTCGCTGCGCAAGGATCCGCGCGTCGATCGCTGGATCTTCTCCACCGACGGCGTCGGCTTCCCGATCCCCGTCGAGGACGAGTCCATCAAGGTCTCCGAGAAGAAGGCCTGGGTCGTCTCCGGCGCCGTGAAGCACCCCGCCATGTTCGGTATTGGGCCCGGCATCGAGCAGAACACGCACAAGATCGGCGAGTGCGTCGATCTGCGCGAGCTGCAGCACGCGATCGCGTTTACGGCGCGGTTTCCGAGCGTGTTCGTCGAGACCGCCGGCTGAGCGAATCACTGTAGGGGCCGTCGGCTGACGGGTCTATCCACCCATGAAGTAGCACAGGCCCTGACCGTGGACGCGTCCGCTAGCGGCGACGGTGAGTGTCCGAAGGGAAATAAACTGATCGCCTTCCTGCGTCGAGGCGCCCGGCTCGCAAGGCGCGAGGAGCGAGCATACCGGGGGTATGTGAGCGACGAGCAACGAAGAGCGGGGATGGATCGGCGCAGGAAGGCCAGTTTATTTCCCGGCGGACACTGAGCAAGGCGAGCTCTTCCCAGCGAGTCGAAGCGAAGCACTGCGCCGCGTCGTTCTCCCAGGCGCACGGTCGGGGCTCGGGGGTCGCTTCGAACTCGGGGGTCTGGACGGTATATGACTCCGGCGTCGCGGGGCTCGCGCTCGCTCCGCCGCAGGCCAGGGCGAAGCTCGAGAGGAGGAGCCAGAGCATTGGACGGGAAGGCGCCACCTGGGTCAGCCTACTCGACCGGGAAGATGCAGCGTCCGCTCGAGGCGCACACCAAGGGGACGCAACAATCGCTCATGCGCTGGCACCCGGACTCGCCGTTTCGAAGGCAGGTGTGCGCGTGCGGACCCTGCTTCGAGGGCCCTGGTCGTGGCGCGACCTCGGGGGCCTCCGGGACCGCGGATGGCTCGCTGGCTGGCGTGGTGGATGGCTCCGCGGTCGCTTCGACCGGACTCGGCTCAGGGCTCGACGCCGCAGGCGCGGCTTCATCGCTGGGATCTGGCGGTCGCGTCACCGAACCGCACGCCGTGGCCGCGATCAGCAGAAGGTAGACCATCGCCGGGGCCGTTGGACGCGCCATGGGCGCCATGCGGACGATGGTATGCAGACGAGTCTCCCCTGCATAGGCCGCTCGGATCCGCCCTGATTCGCCCTCGTCGCGCCTCAGATCGCGCGCATTCTCTGCCACAGACCTGGCGCCTGGGCCTGGGCTTCGGCGCGGATCGCCACGATGTCGCCCCGGGTGAGCCATCCCTGACGCACGACCTCTTTGCCGCCGACCTCGACGTCTCGAACGCGCCCGTTCTGGTCGAAGTCGACTCGATCCTGTGAGTCGAACATGCCCAGGCTAAGGCCAAAGCGCTGGGCGGCGAGCTCTCGGCCTCTGCGGAGCTGGGCGACAGCCTGGTCATGGCTGAGCGCGACGTCGTTCCGGGCGGCCTCGGCTTCGAGCGCCGCGAGCTCTTCGGGCATGTTCGCCGCGTAGCCATCCGTGCCGAGCGCGACGAGCGGGCTCTCTGCCAAGAACTTCGGGTAGCCCACGCCGTTGCCCTTGTTCGAGCGCGGGTTCTGCACCAACCACAGGCCGAGCTCGCCTGCGCGCTTCACCTGGGTGGCGTCGAGCTGGACGCCGTGGGCGAGGATCGAGCCCTCGGGTAGGGCGTCGAGTTCGAGCAGGCGCTCGAGCGGCCCCGCGTAGCCGCGCTCCTTGGCGTCGGCCACGTCCGCGGTGTCCTCGGCCACGTGCACGTGCACGACGGTGCCGAGCTCGCGCGCCAACTCCCCTGCTTCGCGGACGGTGTCGTCCGAGACCGTGAACGAGGCGTGCAGCGCCACCATGCCGCGCACGCGGTCCCGATGGTTCGCCTCACAGAAGCGCCGACACTCGGCCAGGCCCGCCTTCGCTTCCTCGCGTCCGCCGTTGCGCTCCGTCGCGCCGTAGCAGACCAGCAGCCGCGCACCGAGCTCGTCCCCGGCGTCGGCCAGCACGTCCAGGCTGCCCTGGATGAAGTTCGGTGACTCGTGGTGATCGATGATCGTGGTCGTGCCCGCGAGCAGGGCCTCGGCCACGTAGAGCCGCGCCGAAGCGCGCAGGCTCGCCTCGTCCAGCGCGCGATCGAGGCGCCACCAGACGCGCTCCAGGATCTGCACGAAGCTCTCGGGCGGGGGCTCGGGCGCCGGCATGCCCAAAGGCGCGAGCGCGCTGTAGAGATGCGTATGCGCGCAGACGTATCCGGGCTGAGTGCTCATTTTCGGCTCCGCTTCGCGGTCAATGCCAGTCGCCGCGTGGCTGTTTGATCTTGCCCACGCTCATGGCCTTGGCGGCCGGCGAGTCCTTCATGGGCAAGGTCGTGCGACGCACGCCGTCGAACTTGTAGAGGGCGTTCGCGATCGCGCCCGCCGTGGGCACGAGGCCGATCTCGCCCACGCCCTTGGCGCCACAGGGGCCCTCGGGCTCGTGCTCCTCGATCAGCATCACCTCCACGGTCGGCATGTCGCGCGCGCGCAGCACGCCTATCTCGCGCAACTTGCTGGTCACGGGCATGCCGTTCTCGCAGGGCAGCTCCTCGGTCAGCGCGAAGCCGATGCCCATGTGCACGGCGCCTTCGATCTGTCCCTCGACCAGCGCCGGGTTCACCGCGCGGCCCACGTCGTGCGCGGCGGCGAACTTCGTCACCCGGCCCGCGTCGTCGAGCACGCAGACCTGCGTGGCGTAGCCGTAGGAGGTGTGGATCTTGGTGTTGTTGGGGTCGCTGCCCAACGCGGCCGTGTCGTCGATCACGATGTCGGCGGCGAAGACCTCGCCCTTCAGCTGGTCGAGCGTCTTGCCCGCGTCGAGCGCGGCGCGGAGCTTCGTGGCGGCGGCCATGGAGGCCTTGCCGCCGAAGAGCGTGGCGCGCGAGCCCGTGGTCTGCCCGCAGCCCAGCGCGAAGGTGGAGTCGACCTTGGGCCGGAAGATGGCAGCCGGCAGACCCGTCACCTCGACGGCGAACTGCGTGAGCACGGTGAGCAGCCCTTGGCCCATCTCCGTGTAGCCGTTGTAGAGCGAGACGGTGCCGTCTTGCTCCACGACCAGGCGGCACTTGCCCCACTCCTCGACGCCGTTGCCGATGCCCGAATTCTTGATGCCGCAGGCGATGCCCACGGCGTGACCCGAGGCCACGGCCTCGTCGTAGAAGGGCTTGATGGCTTCGAGGGTCTTCTTGATGCCGACCGACTTCTCGAGCTTCTGGCCGGTGGCGAGCACGTCGCCCACCTCGACCGCGTTGAGCATGCGGATCTGCCAGCCGTCGAGGCCGACCTTCTCCGCGAGCATGTCCAAAGAGCTCTCGATGGCGAAGCTCGACTGGTTGGCGCCGAAGCCGCGCATGGCGCCGCAGGGCGGGTTGTTGGTGCAGGCGGCCACGGCCTCGATGCGCACGTCGTCCACGCGATAGGGACCGCAGGCGTGTCCCGCGGCGCGCTCGAGCACCTTGCTGCCCACCGAAGCGTAGGGCCCCGTGTCGCCCAGGATGTCGGCCTTCACCGCCATCAACCGGCCGTCCGCGTCGCAGCCCACGCTGTAGGTCATGGTCAGCGGGTGACGCTTCGGGTGAAGGCGCACGGACTCGGGACGCGTCAGCTCGAGCTTCACCGGCTTGCCCGTGAGCTTCGCGAGCAGCGAGGTCTGCGCCTGTACGCTCATGTCCTCCTTGCCGCCGAAGGCGCCGCCGTTGGGCACGAGCTCGACGTACACGTCCTCCTCCGCCATGCCCAGGAAGCGCGCGACCTGACGACGGTCGTCGAAGATGCCCTGACCCTGCGTGAACAGGCCCAGCTTGCCGTCGGGCAGAGGCTCGGCGAGCGCGCACTCGGGCTCCAGGAAGAGGTGCTCGATGCGCTGCGTGACGAAGGTCTCCGTGACCACATGGGCGCTCTTGGCGAGCGCGGCGTCCACGTCACCGCGGGCGATGAGCGAGCGGCCGAGCACGTTGTGATGCGTCGGGTTCACGATCGGCGCGTCCTCTTCGAGCGCGCGCTCCGGCGTGAGCACGGGCTTCCGCACCTCGTACTCGACCTCGACCAACGCGGCGGCGGCGCGCGCCGTCTTGGCGTCCACGGCGGCCACGGCGGCGAGCACGTCGCCCACGCAGCGCACCTCTTCGCCGATCGCGACCAGGCCCGGCCAGTCGTTGTACAGCATGCCGTACCAGCGCTCGCCGGGGACGTCCGCGGCGGTGGCGACCTTCACCACGCCGGGAAGCGCTTCGGCCTTGCTGGTGTCGATGCCGAGCACCTTCGCGCGCGGATGGGGCGAGAAGGTGAGGGCGCCGTGGAGCATGCCGTCGCGCTTCATATCGGCGACGTAGGGGCGCTGACCCAGTACCAGATCCTCACCGCGGTAGCGCTTCAGGCGCTGACCCACGCGTCCGTCCGTCTGCGGAGCGGGTAGGGCCACGCCCCGTCGCACGCCGGCGTAGAGTTCGATGGCGTCGATGATCTTCACGTAGCCCGTGCAGCGGCAGAGGTGGCCGTCGATGGCCTTGGCGATCTCGTCGCGCGTGGGCTCCGGGTTCTTGTCCACGAGCGCCTTGGCGCGCAGCGCGATGCCGGGGATGCAGAAGCCGCACTGCAGACCCGCGGCGGAGACGAAGGCGTCGGCCAGCTGCTGTCGCTCTTCTTCGGACACGCCCTCGAGTGTCACGATCTCCTTGCCCGCGCACTTCGCGGTCGGCGTCGCGCAGCTCGTGCGCGCCTTGCCATCGACCAGCGCGAGGCAGCAGCCGCATTGACCCTGGGGCGCGCAGCCGTCCTTCGTCGACGTGATGTCGCAGCGCTCGCGCAGGCTGGTCAGCAGGGTCTCGCCGGGCTCCACGTCGACGCTGCGGGGCTGGCCATTCAGCGTGAATTCGATCGTCATGCTCGCGTCTCCTCGGTCTCGGTCAAGAGCAAACGCGCATCATACAGTGTCGAAGGCGATCGCGCTGTGAAGGAACGCTGCGCGTTCCCTCCGGAGTTTGGGCCTGGCCGCCGCTCGTCAAGCCGTCGCGACACACCGGATCCGGTCCCCGGCGGCTATCCCGACGTCCCCGGGCTTCGCTTGTCCCCTTTGCCGCTCGCCCGCGACGGCTTATGGTGCGCCTCGCGTGCTGCTTGGCCCCTGGGGGTGGCGGCCGCAGAGGAGCGAAGACCATGGGCTACCAGATCGGGCACGACGGCATCACTCACGGCGGCGACATCATCGGCGCGGTCCTTCATGAGCACGGCGTTCGCCACCTCTTCACGCTCTGCGGTGGCCACATCTCGCCCATCCTGGTCGGCGCCAAGAAGCGCGGCATCGAGATCATCGACATGCGCGGTGAGGCCAACGCCGTGTTCGCTGCGGACGCCGTCGCGCGCATGACGGGCATCCCCGGTGTGGCCGCCGTGACCGCGGGACCTGGCGTGACCAACGCCGTCACCGCGGTGAAGAACGCCCAGATGGCCCAGACGCCGCTGCTGATCTTCGGAGGCGCCACGGCGACCATCCTCAAGGGCCGCGGCTCGCTGCAGGACATCGATCAGCTCTCGCTGATGACGCCCATCACCAAGTGGGCCACGTCGGTGAAGACCGTCGCCAACATCGGGCCCACGGTCGAGAAGGCCCTCGCGCTGTCGATGGCGGGCGTGCCGGGTCCCGTCTTCATCGAGGTGCCGCTCGATCTGCTCTACCCCGAGGAGCTGGTGCGCGAGATGTTCATGAAGGAGAGCGGCGCCGACAAGGGCGAGTCTCTGGGTGCGAAGGCGCTGGGGCTCTACCTGCGCGGTCACGTGCTGCGTCAGTTCCACGGCCCACGCACGGTGTACGACATCCCGAAGCCTCAGCTCCGTATGCCGCTCTCGAGCGACGCCGAGCAGCAAGTCGCGCAAGCGGTGGAGATGCTGCGCAACGCCAAGCGCCCGGCGCTCGTGGTCGGCAACCAGACCATGGTCAACTGCCGCGAGCCCGAGCGCATCGCGGACGCCATCCGCAGCCTGGGCATCCCGACCTTCCTCGGTGGCGCCGCACGCGGTCTGCTCGGACGTCACAGCGACGTGCAGTTCCGTCACAAGCGCAGCGCGGCCCTGAAGGAGGCGGAGGTCGTTGTCGTCGCCGGCTTCCCCTTCGACTTCCGCATGAAGTACGGCCGCGGCTTCGGCGCCCAGACCAAGGTGATCGCCGCCAACCTCAGCTACTCGGAGCTGCGCAAGAACCGCCGGCCCGACCTGGCCGTGCAGATGGCGCCCGCCGACTTCCTGGTGGATCTAGCGCGTCAGCTCGGCGGACCCTCGCCGCGCCCCGACTGGTTCGCGAAGGTGCGCGGACGCGAAGACGCGCGCGACGCCGAGATCGAAGGCATGCGCGCGCCCAAGGGCGAGCTCGTGAACCCCATCGACTTCTTCCTGCGCCTCGAGGAGAAGCTCGCCGACGACTCCGTGCTGGTCGTGGATGGCGGCGACTTCGTGGCGACGGGCGCCTACATCCTGCGTCCGCGGAGCCCGCTCTCCTGGCTCGATCCGGGCGTCTTCGGCACGCTGGGCGTGGGCGGCGGCTTCGGCGTGGGCGCGGCGGCGCTGCGCAAGGACGCCGAGGTCTGGATCATCTACGGCGACGGCTCGAGCGCCTACAGCATCGCGGAGTTCGACACCTGCGTGCGTCACGGCCTCGCACCGATCGCGGTCGTGGGCACGGACGGCTTGTGGGCCCAGATCGCGCGCGATCAGGTCGACCTGCTCGGCGACGACGTGGGCACGACGCTCCTGCGCACGGACTACCACGAGGTCGCCAAGGGCTACGGTGGCGTCGGCCTCTTGCTCACGGATCCCAAGGACATCGACGCCAAGCTCGACGAGGCCAAGGCCATCCGCGCGACGGGCAAGCCCGTGCTGCTCAACGTGCACATCGAAGGTACGGACTTCCGCAAGGGCTCCATCTCCGTCTGAGGCGGGCTTCGTCCTCGGCGTTCGCCCGTCTAGTGGATGCCCAGCGCGTCCAGGCGGCGGGCGATGGCTTCGCGTCGGACGATCTCCCGGCGCGCGTCGTCCCGTGGTGAGCTCGAGAAGTCCGGCGCCAGGGCCGTGCGCGCGTGGTCGATGAAGCTCGGATAGTCCACGCAGTTCGTGATGGGACCGGAGAGCGCGAGGGTCTCGTACTCGAAGGTCACGCCGGGGGTGAGCTGGTCGAGATGGAAGGCATCGAACCGGGGCGCGAGCGGTCCCAGGTCGTCCTTCCCGAAGAAGTCCAACCTCAAGTTGCAGAGTACGGGGGTCGCGTGCGCCGCGCCCGCGATGTAGTAGCCGTTGCCGTGCTCGATGATGCCCACGCGGAAGACGTGATAATCGACGTTGGTCTCGCCCAGGGATGCGTAGGATCGAACGCTGATGGACACGTAGTAGGGATGGGCAGTGAAGCCGTCGGACGTGAACTCGACATCGAAGAGCACGCCCGATTCGCCCGGCGCGAGGCGGGTCGTCGCCACCCCGAACCGGAGGTCACGTAGGCTGGTCCCTCGATCACGGGGTACGCCGACCATCCATCGATGCTCGCGGCCGCTGACGGAATGCACCGTGTCGACGTGCCACCGTTGTAGACCTCTCCGACCAGGAAGATGCCCGTCCCGCTCGTGACCTCCAGGATGGAGAGGCTGCGCAGCGTGAACGTGCCGGACGCGTTGATGTCGACGCCATCCAGGTTCGTGAGGATGCCGCTCACCGTGTACGCGGCTGTGGGGCAGACGGTCGGCGTGCTGATCGGCGGACCGCCAGCGTCCATGACCCCCGCATCTGCCACTCCCGTGTCCGGTCGTCCGCTGTCGATGGTTGCGCCTGCCGTTGCGTCGGGCGCTTCTGCGTCGCGGTCCAGCATCGCCGCGTCGAACGTGAGCGTGCCCCCGTCCGGACCCGGCATGACGCTCGTACCGTCGCCTCCGCAGGCGCTCGAGACCAGGCACGAGAGCCCGGCGACGAGCCCCGCTCGGCAACGCGCCCTATGGCGAGTGCCCGGACGCGAGCACGATGCCGCGCATGACGGCGCGGGTCGGGATATGTGTGTGGCGCGCGATCCCGTGAGCGTGGCGAGCTACGCTGCGTGCGTGCGCGACGGTCGGTGTCCGCCTCGGCGCGTGGGTGAAGACTGCGCGAGCGACGGAGCGGCGGCCGTCGATTGCGTGAGCTGGGAGGGTGCACGACGCTACTGTCGCGCGCAGGGGGCGACGCTGTTGTCCGAGGCGCAGCTCTCGCGCTGGCATCTGGAGAGCGACTACGCCGAGGAGCCCGACGGCCTGTTCGCCGAGTGGACCCAGACCGCGGCGGACGATCAGCGCCACTGGCTGCCTCGCGGGCGCGTCGCTCCTGGCGCACGCGTGGCGCTCCCGCCTGCGGGCAGCGCCATGCTGATCGGCGACGCAGAGCCTGCGGACCACGTGGGCTTTCGCTGCCGCATGGAGCCCGATCCGCCGGCGTCCCTCGACGCCCACTTCGGTCAGCGGGGCTTCGATGAAGCCGTCACCCTGGAGCGCAGCTTGCCCCCTGGCGAATGGACCTACTTCGCGAATCACTGGCTGCGCTTCCCGCCGGCCTATCACACGGGCTCGGCCAGCGAGCGCTCGACGGGCGTCGTCGAGCTGGCCTGTGAGACGCCGACATCAGGTCGTGACGTGCCGACGCGTGTGGTGACGCGCGGCGCGCTCGAGGCCGCGGCCTTCGGGTCGCGCATGGCACCCAGCCTGGTGCTCGGCGTGGTGTCGACAGGCGGCGGCGAGGGCTAAGCTGGCGCCGCGTCAGCTACCAACTGGTCCGCTTCCAGAACGACTGTGCCTCGCATGCGGACGGTGCGCGATCCGGGAGCTGAAGATGTGTCCATCTATCGCGTGATTGGCGCGCGGGCGCCGAAGCGCCCAAGCGCGCGGGCGCGCGGGCGCACGATCGAAACGTAGGCGGCGATGACCGCTACGACGAGCGTCTCGGCAACGCGATGTCGATGTGGAGCTGATCGTTCGCGTGAGGTCGCCAAGGTCGCCAAAGGCTCCGCCGACCTGCTGCCA
>Ga0210033_1002424_pt1 | contig 15887 bp, 11 predicted proteins | sample CryGeymeta201501_FD_185465 | JGI IMG/M metagenome (GOLD analysis project Ga0210033, IMG submission 185465) | Groundwater microbial communities from Crystal Geyser aquifers in Utah, USA - Crystal Geyser metaG 2015-01 (SPAdes) (version 2) | ecosystem: Environmental > Aquatic > Deep subsurface >... | reverse complement strand
CACGCGCGTCACGGGCGCGCGCAGCGTGACCTGGGATAGCTCCTTCGCGATGTCGGCGCTCGAGGCCGCGGCCCCGCACGTGGACGTGTCGGACGCTCTTTTGCGAGCCGCGGATTTCCTCGAGACGCAGCAGATCGAGACCAGCTTTCCGGGCTACGCCTGGGCCTATCGCGTGGATCCCCAGGGCGGCTTCTGCTTCGCCGGGGTCTGGCATGGCTGGCCCGTCAGCGACTGCACGGCCGAGGCCATCGAGGCTCTGATCGGCGTGTCCGGTCGCGCACCCGACGCCGACGACCTGGAGCGCGGTGTGCGCTTCGTGTTGCAGTGCCAGAACCCCGAGGGCGGCTTCGGCAGCTATGAGGCGCGCAAGACCCAGAGCGGCCTGGAGTGGATGAACCCGGCCGAGATGTTCGGCGACTCGATGACGGAGAAGTCCTACGTCGAGTGCTGCGCTTCCTGCGTTTCGGGGCTCGCGCGTTTTCGCGAGCGCTACCCCGAGCGCCTGGGCTTCGAGATCGACGAGGCCATCGAGCGCGCGCGGGGCTTCTTGCTCTCGGCGCAGCGCGCCGACGGCAGCTTCGACGGCGTGTGGGGCGTGCACACCATCTACGGCACGCTCTTCGGCATCCGCGGTCTGCGCGCCTCGGGGCTGGGCGCCGAGCATGCGGCGATCGTGCGAGCGCGCGACTACCTACTGTCGCTGCAGCGCGACGACGGCGGCTTCGGCGAGCATTGGTCGGGCTGCGTCACGGGCCAGTATCGCGCGCACGACGAGGCCCAGGTGATCCAGACGGCCTGGGCCTTGATGGGCCTGCTGGAGTCCGACGCCGACCGGAGCGCGCTCGATCGCGCGGCGGCCTGGCTCAGCGCGGCGCAGCTTCCTGACGGCGGCTGGCCCAAACAAGACATGGCCGGCGTGTTCTTCCACACCGCGCTCTTGGACTACGTCCTCTATCGCAGCTACTTCCCCGTGTGGGCCTTGGGCCTCTACGAGTCTCGAGTTCGTGCTAAGCACGCGCACGGGCAAGAGGATGGGGCGAGGACGCCGAGCGCCACCGCCGTTTGAGCGGGACGCAGGAGAGAACGATGCGAGCAGCTGGACTTCAGGGCGAGACCTACACCAAGACCGTCGATGACTATCGTCGCCTGCACGACGACGACGGGGAGGGCAGCGTCGACGAGCGCCGCGCCAACTACACGACGCTGGTGAACCAGTATTACGACCTGGCCACGGACTTCTACGAGTTCGGCTGGGGCCAGTCGTTCCACTTTGCCACGCGTCGCGGCAAGGAGACCTTTGCCGAGTCGCTGGCACGCCACGAGCATTTCCTGGCCGACGCGCTGCGCCTGCAGCCAGGCATGGACGTGCTCGACCTGGGCTGTGGCGTGGGCGGACCGATGCGAGAGATCGCGCGCTACTCGGGCGCCAGCATCGTCGGCATCAACAACAACGCCTACCAGATCTCGCGCGGCGAGCGGCACACCCGGCGCCAGAAGATGGAGCGCCTGACCTCGTTCCAGAAGGCCGACTTCATGCAGCTTCCCTTCGAGGATGGGAGCCGCGATGGCGCCTACACCATCGAGGCCAGCTGCCACGCGCCGGACAAGGTCGCGCTCTTCCGCGAGGTCCTGCGCACGCTCAAGCCCGGCGCCTCCTTCGCCGGCTACGAGTGGTGCCTTACCCCGCTCTACGACGCGTCGAGCATGCGGCACCGTCAGATCAAGAAGGACATCGAGGAGGGCGACGGCCTGCCCGACATCGCGCTCACCACCGAGGTGGATCAGGCGCTGGTCGAGGCCGGTTTCGAGCTGATCGAGGCTCGCGACATCGCGCCCGAGTCCGATCCCTTCTCGCCCTGGTATCTGCCGCTGACGGGCAAGGAGCTGACGCTGCGCAGCCTGCCGCGGACGCCCTTGGGTCGCACCGTGACCAACTTCGCCACGCGCGTGATGGAGCGCGTCCGCATCGCGCCCCAGGGCACGAGCGAGGTGTCGAGCTTCCTCAACCGCGCCGCCGATGCGCTGGTCGCGGGCGGCGAGACGGGCACCTTCACGCCCATGTACTTCTTCCACGCGAAGAAGCCCGAGTAGGGAGGCGCGAACGCGAAGTCCCGTAAGGCGAAGCAGCGCCCGCGTATGATAGGGCCGGGGACGGATGCAGCGCGTCCGGCGCGGGCAACACTGCGCCTCTCGCGCCGAGCATCGCGCCGCCGAGGCGTCCGCAGTAAGCGACCGCCGGAAAATAAACTGGCCTTCCTGCGCCGATCCATCCCGGCTCTTCGTTGCTCGTCGCTCACATACCCCCGGTATGCTCGCTCCTCGCGCCTTGCGAGCCGGGCGCCTCGACGCAGGAAGGCGATCAGTTTATTCCCCGCCGGTCGCTAAGGGAGCATTGACACGCACAGGCGCGATGCGTCACCTTGAACACAATCACTACGCCCGGGAGGCACAATCATGGCACGGATACTGCTCGCTCGCTACCTGACTCCGCAGGGTTTGGAGATCCCGCAGCTCGTGACCACGGACGCCACGGGCTGCTTCAAGGCGGGCTACTATCAAGGCTACACGGGCCTATGGGGCGTGCGCGCGATCTGGCCGGGCAATACTGCGTACTCGCGGGCCGCGAGCGACCAGCTCAAGGTGGGCGTCAACACGACTCTGAGCAACTGCTGCACGGTGCCCATCGTCAGCACGCCCGGTTGCGAGTACCCATCGGTCGAGTCGTGCGTGTGTGCCAGCGACTCCTATTGCTGCAACACCAACTGGGACAGCATCTGCGTGGGCGAGGTCAGCTCCCGTGGCTGTGGCACGTGCCGCGATGCCTGCACCAGCGGCAGCGACGCGGGCGCCTTTCAGCAGTCCACCGAGACCTGCGTCTGCACCGGCGATGCCTACTGCTGCGCCACCGCCTGGGACAGCATCTGCGTGAACGAGGTGAGCTCGTTCGGCTGCGGCTTCTGTTCCGCGGGACCGGCTGGGCCTACGGGGGGGCCGCGGCCTCGATGACGGATAGCCGCGGTGGAGCCGTGGTCAGCTCGTCTCCCCAAAGCGCTGAGGCGGTGAGCCGATGACACCGCGCAGCGCGACTTCGCTCGGCCTCACTCTCGCGACGCTCGCGCTAGTCGGCGCTTGCGCCGGCGGCTCCACACCCAGCTTCGCCGACGCGGGGCTCGATGCGCGTTGGATCGGTCGCTGCGATCCAGACCGCGTGCGTCCTCTGTGGGGTCTGAACGGCATCGTTCGTGACTGCATGAGCAACTCGGACTGCGTGGACGGGGTGAACGGGCGCTGCACGCTCCAGGGCCCGTACACTTGGTGCACCTACGACCAGTGCTTCAGCGACGCGGATTGCCCTGCCGGCGCGCGCTGCGCGTGCGGAGTGGAGCAACTGGATGGAAACATGTGTCTTCTCGACGATTGCAGCGGCTGCGCTGCAGACCAGTGCGCGCCCTCCTGGGGCTGCGCCGGTCACGTCGACGGCTCGTCCGGCGGCGTCCAGAGCTTCGAGTGCTACACGCCGGACGACAGCTGTCACACCGACGCTGACTGTCGTCGGGGTGAATTCTGCACGCGTGGACCCTCTGCCAATACCGAAGGCGGGCCGCCGGATCCAAGCTGGCATTGTGCGTCGGTCAGTTGCGGCTTCTGACTACCCGGAGAGCGCGGTGGAGCCGTGGTCAGCTCGTCTGCCGAAAGCGCCGAGGCGGTGAGCCGATGACGACGTGCAGAGCGATTGCCGTCGGCCTCACTCTCGCCACGCTGGCGCTCGGCTGTGGTTGCGGCGGGGCCCCTCCTGCACCAAGCGTGGATGCGGCGCAGCTCGATGCGGCTTGCGCTGATGCGCACACGACGGCGGATGCCACGCTGGCGGTCGATCCTGGTCGAATCGGCATGTGCGACCAAGATCGCGTGCGTCCTCCCGCCGTCGGCTATTCTGACGATGGCTGTGGGAGCGACGCGGACTGCGTTGATGGCTTGAACGGCCGCTGCAACTTCGGAGGTCACGCGCGGGCGGAATGCAGCTACGACCAGTGCTTCTCGAACGCGGACTGCCCCGCCGGTACGCGCTGCGCCTGCGGAGTCGGGCCAGAGGATGCGAACTACTGCCTGGCGGACTACTGCTGCGGGTGCGCCACGGCGGACTGCGGAGTCTCCTGGGCCTGCCTCGGTCTCGGGTTTCCTGACGCGCTCGTGTGCCATACGCCTGCCGACGCCTGTCGCACGGACGCCGACTGTGCTTCGGGAGAATTCTGCACGCGCAATTCCCAATTCAGCAGCGATGGGCCGGATCCGAGCTGGCGTTGTACTGCGCCTTGGTGCGCGACCTGATGACGACCGGCTACGCCGGAACCGTCGTCACTTCGTCTCCCCAAAGCGCCGAGGCGGTGAGCCGATGACACCGCGCAGCGCGCCTTCGCTCGGCCTCACCCGCGCGACGCTCGCGCTGATCGTCGCGGTCGCGCGACTCGCGCTGGGCCCGCACGATGCATTGACCTGCGTCATGCCGGGGTGTTCCATGCCCCCATGCGCCCCCTGCGTCATCTGCTCCTGCCTGCGCTCGCGGGCGTCCTGGTGGGCGGCACGTTGCTCGGGATCTGGGCGCTGCTGAGGCGCGGTGAGTCCGAGCATCTGGCGCTGGCGACCTACGTGGCGGCGGAGCAGACGGCGCCTCGGCTTCAAGACTACGTGGCCGCGAGGCTCACGGTGGTCGAGAGCCTGGCGCGCGAGAAGGCGCAGCGCGACGGCATGGATGACGAGGCCTTCGTGCGCCGCGCGCGCATCCTCGAGCGCTCCTTCCGGGGCATGCTCGCCATCAACTGGATCGACGCGGATGGGGTGATTCGCATCGTCGTCCCCGAGGCCCCCAACCAGAACGCCTTGGGGCGGCAGATTCGGGAGCATCCCCAAGCGGGGCCGTTCTTCCGACAGGCCGAGCTGACGGGGCAGCCCGGCGTCACGACCTCCATCGATCTCTTCCAGGGCAGACGCGGCTTCGCCAGCTACTTCCCGGTAAGGCGCAATGGCCAGACCCTCGGCTACGTCAACGGCGTCTTCGATTGCCACGATCTCGTCCAGAGCAGTCTCCGGGCGGGCATCCTCGACAGCTACCTCGTGCGCGTGCGCGACGCGGGCGGACTCATCTTCGAGTCCCCTGGCTTCCCTGGCGCGAGCGACGCCCGCGCGGAGGTTCAGGCGCGCGTGGCCAATCAGATCTGGCGCATCGAGGTCGAGCCGACGCCAGCGCTTCGCGCGGCTGGGGAATCGCGCTACGCCGAACTGCTCCTGCTCCTGGCGGCGCTCCTCGGCTTCGTGGTGGCGGCGCTGACGCGGGGCTTCCTCGAGCGCCGTCGCAGCGTGGCGCGACTCGCGCTCGAGCGTCGCAAGCTCGAGGCGCAGATGGTCGAGTCGAACAAGCTCGAGGCCATCGGTCGGCTCGCGGGCGGGGTGGCGCACGACTTCAACAACCTGCTGACCGCGATGATCGGCCACGCCCAGCTCGCCCAGCAGACGCCGGGGCTGCCGGAGGGCGTGCGGCAGGACCTCGAGGTGATCGTCGAGGCGGCCCGGCGAGGCGCCACGGTCACGCGCGATCTCCTCACGTTCTCGCGCAAGGACGTGGTGCGGCTGCGCTCCATCGACGTCTCGGAGGAGGTGAAGCGCCTGGCGCCCATGCTTCAGCACCTCTTGCGCGAGGACGTCACGCTGACGCTGGAGCTCGATCCCGAGGCCGGCCGCGTGTTGATGGATCCGTCCCAGCTCGAGCGCGCGCTGATGAACCTGGTCGTGAACGCGGTCGACGCCCAACCGGACGGTGGAGACGTCTGCATTCGCGTCGGGCCCGAGGGGTCCGAGCAGGTGAGTGTGTCCGTCGCGGACGTGGGGGAGGGCATGTCCGAGGACGTCGCGGCGCGCGCCTTCGAGCCCTTCTTCACCACCAAGCAGGTGGGCAAGGGCACGGGTCTCGGCCTGGCCTCCGTGTACGGCATCGTCCGCCAAGCGGGCGGCGACGTCAGCATCGAGACCTCTCCCGGGGCTGGCACCACGGTCTCGCTGCTCCTGCCGCGCACGACCGACACCATGGCCGAGGTCGCGGGCGGCGCGGGCGCGACCAAGCGCAACGCCGGCGAGGAGCTGCTCTTGGTCGAGGACGAGCCCGCCGTACGCCGCCTGGCGCAACGCGTCCTCGAGCGCTCTGGCTATCGAGTCGCGGCCGCGCAGAATGCGGCCGTGGCCTTGGCCCTGGTGAGCGAGGGCGCGACGCCGACGATCCTGGTCACGGACGAGATCATGCCTGGCATGCGCGGCCATCGGCTGGCGGCCAAGCTGCGCGAGACCCTTCCCGAGCTGCGCGTGCTGGTCTGTTCGGGCCACGCCGACGACCTGGTCTCCTATCGGGAGCTCGAGGCGCTCGGAGCAGGTTTCCTGCAGAAGCCCTACACGCCGAAGCAGCTGTGCGACGCCATCGCCGCCCTCCCTGTATCACGCGCTTGAGCGCAGGCTCCGCGGCCCCGTGCGTGCTACATGGCATCCGCGATGAGCGGCGTTCCCTTCGAAGGTCCCGAGAAGAAGGTGGAGCTGGTCCTACGAGGCCAGCCCAGCCTGCGTGAGCTGCCCGAGGCGACCTGGCGACGGGTGGTCGAGGCGGCGGGCGCCTGTGTGCTCTCGTGCATGCGCGGCGACGCCGTCGACGCCTACTTGTTGAGCGAGTCGAGCCTCCTGGTCTGGGACGGCAGGCTGACCATGCTGACCTGTGGTCGCACGCATCTGGTCGACGCGGTCTTCGCCATGCTCGAGATGTTCCCGCCCGAGTCCGTCGCGCTCCTGATGTACGAGCGCAAGAACGAGCACTTCCCCGAGCGACAGCCCAGCACCTTCGTGCAGGATGCGCGCCGGCTGCACGAGCGCTTCCCGGGACGCGCGCTCAGGTTCGGCGCCGAGCACGAGCATCGCGTCATGCTCTTCAGCACGGACGCGCCGTTCACGCCGGCAGCGGACGACGCCACCCTCGAGGTGTTGATGCATGGCATCGATCCGCGCTGGCTCGAGACGGACTTCGCGACCGACACCGCCAAGCAAGAGCTCACGCGTCGCGCCCAGACGCTCCTGCCCGGCTTCCGCGTCGACGAGCACCTCTTCGATCCCGTCGGCTACTCCTTGAACGCGATCCGCGACGACCGGTACTACACGATCCACGTCACGCCTCAGCGCGTCGGGAGCTACGTCAGCTTCGAGACCAACGTGGACTTCCGTCAGGGGCTCGGGCCGCTGCTCGATCGTGTGCTCGCGCTCTTCTCACCCGAGGCCTTCGACGTCGTCACCTTCGTGCCCGAGGCGACGATTGTGGAGCCGGCCGGCGCGCCGCTCGAGATCGCCGGCGCCGTCCTGCGCAAGCACGTCGTCCACGACATGGCCGGCTATCGCGTGTCCTTCCGCCACTTCTTCCATCCCGCGCCCACGGGTCACGAGCCGGCGACGGCCGTCGTGCTCGACGCCTGAGCACGCGCTTCTTCGCCGCCGCGGGCTGAGGCCCAGGCCGCCAGCAAGATGGCCAGTACGCCGAGCTGCAGCGCCGTGCCGTGGCCGAAGGCTTCGCGCGTCCAATCGACCTCGACCATGCTCAGGAACGTACCCGCGAAGCAGAACACGTAGACCAGCGCGAGTGCCCCGCGCACGTCGTCGCGCTGATGGAGGCCGGCCGAGTAGAGCAGCGCGAAGGGCACCATCAAGAGACCCAGGTCGTAGACGTAGAGGTGAGGGCTGAGGCAGAGGGCGAGGGCGAGCGCCGCGGCCAGAGGTCCGGCTGCGCTCGGGGGGCTCGCCGCGAGACGCCACAGGGCCACGACGAGGCCCAGCGTGAACATCACGCCGACGCCCGTGGCGAGGCTGGGAGAGAGGGCGTCGAAGAGCAGCGCCGCGCTGCCCAGCGCGCCGAATTGGCCCCAGGTCGGATAGCCCCCTTGGCGCAGGTAGGCGAAGAGCGCGGGGGCGTGGAGCAGCCAGCGTGAGGTCGCGTCGGGCAGAATCAGATAGCTCGCGCCGAAGAAGGCGCAGGCCACGCCGAGGGCCACGCCGGCTGCCAGGAAGCGCTTCTGGAAGAGCAGGTAGAGACCGAGGCCCAAGGCGAGCTGGGGCTTTACGGCGAAGACCCCCAACCACAGGCCCGCGCGGATCGCCTGTCGCTCGCGCAGGGAGTGCAGCATGCCGACCAGCGCCAGCAGGAAGAGCGCCGTGAGCTGCTGGTAGAGCAGGCTGGCGAAGAGGGGAAAGAAGGCCAGGGCGTAGAAGAAGAGCTTCGCGCTCGAAGGCAGCCCCGGCAGGTCGCGGCGCAGCCAGGCGAGGGCGAGGGCGAGGGCGAGGGCGAGCAGGCTCAGCTCCAGAGCGGCCGCCACAGCGAAGGGCAAGTCGGCCAAAGGCGAGAAGGCGTAGGCCAACAGCGGCGGGCTGACCCAGGGCGACCACTTGCTCTGATGCGGGCGTTCGAGCAGCTCGCGTTGATAGCGCTCCTGCTGCGCGAGATCCGTCAGCACCTCGGCGTGATGGTGCGAGACGGCGTGGCCCGCGGTGTAGAAGGCCGCGAAGTCGCCGCCTGCGAGTGGCGCCTCGGAGAAGCCCAGGCTCGGGCCCAACGCTGGCGCCACCAGACCCGCGAGCAGCAGGCAGATGACGACGGTCAGAGGGTAGACGCGCGCACGCTCGGGCGTGACCCAGCGCCCCACGCTCTCGAGCGCGGCTGTGACGCGGGTCCCGAGCCTACGCCCTCGACTCACTCGCCGTGGTCGTTCACGCGTACGTCGACGTCGATGCCGCCGCGCACACTCTCGGTCACGGTGCAGAAGCTCTCGAAGACGTCCATGCAGCCCTCGAGCTCTTCCTTCGTCCGACCCTCGGGCAGGTTCAGGTTCACCACGATGCGACCGACGCGCAGGCGCTTGTCTTCGTTGCGCGTGATCTCCACGTGCACATCCGTCTCCAGGCCCGTCACCGCGACCTTCAGCTTACGGCGGGCGCAGAAGACCAGGCTCGCGGAGAGGCAGTTGCCCACGGCGGCGGCCAGGTAGCGCACGGCGTTGGGCGCGCGGTCCTCGCCCAGCGGCGCCGGCTCGTCGATCTCCACGCTGGCGTGCTTCTCGTCGTCGAAGAGGACGTCGAAGAGGTAGCCGTCCTTCTGGACGATCTTCATGTCGAATTCATGTACCGGCGTGGTCATCGGCTTCTCCTGGGGTCTGGTCTGAGTTCCGACCATTCTGCGCAAGCGCGGCGAGCGCGTCACTCGTGAAGCGTGTGTTCGCTCCATGCGGAGGCGACTTCAGTAGCCCTGCGCTCGCAGCCAGGCGATCAGATCGGACCAGAACTGAAGGTAGTCGAAGTCGTTGCCCAGTCCGGGCGAGTCGCCGAAGAGGTGCCCGACCTCGTCCATGTGATCCGCCGGGATGCAGCCGAGGAAGCGCCCGAAGTGGGCGTCGATGACGCGCACCATGCCGTCGTTGGGATGGCCGGGGCCGATCTCACCGTCGTTGATGGCCTCGGGCAGGATGAAGAGGGGATCGATGGGATCGAGATCACGACGCCAGCGCGTGATGAAGGCCGGGCTATCCGTCGCGGCGCATTCGGGTCCGCCAGGGTGGTTGTCCGAGCGGCCCGCGATGGAGAAGTAGGGCATGTCCGGATCGGGCGGATACATGGCGTTGAACTCGTCCATGCCCACGCTCGAGAGCTGCCGCAGCGCCGCCGTCACGCTCGTGTCCGCGCCCAGCGCGCTGTAGATGGGCGCGCCGATCAAGCGCACGAAGGCGTCGAGCAGATCGGCGAGGCGCGGATAGTCGGTGATGCCCACCAGCGCGTCGGCGACGGGCGTGCCCGCGTGGGGTGTGGCGATGGTGGTCACGGAGGCCACGAGATCGGGGCGCAGCGCGGCGACCACGCGCGCGTCGAGGCCGCCCTGCGAGTGGCCGATGATGTTCACCTGGGCGTAGCCCGTGTCGTGGACGATGCGTTCGACCTCGGCCAACAGCTGCAGCCCTCGCTCGTCGGAGCCGGCGAAGGGATCGACCGCGGGGGTGAAGACGAGCGTCTCGCCCTCGGCCGCGAGGTGGCTCTTCACGCGGTAGAAGTAGGTGATGAACTCGATGCCGGCGAAGTCCTCGAAGCCGAAGAAGCCGTGGGCGAGCACGATGGGGTAGGGCGGACCGCGCAGCGGCGGGCCCGCGTCGGTCGCGGCGTCGAGGTCGGCGTCGAGGCTCGCGTCGGTCGCTGCGTCCGTCGCGGCGTCGAGGTCGACCGGGGCGTCCAGGCTCGCGTCGCCGAGGGCCGCGTCGAGCTGTGCGTCGAGGCCGCCGTCGACGGAATTCCCGCTCTGCCCGCCGCCGCAGGCGACGCAGGAGAGCGTGAGCAAGAACGATAGAACGCGCTTCACGCCGGCAGCATAGCGCCGCGGCACGGAGGAGATCCACCCAGCCCACAAAGGCACCGCTGCAGCTCCGACGAGCGCGGTGGCAGACCAATGGACCTTCACTCCCGCTCATCTCCGGTCCAACGAGGCGTACGTCCGCTCACTTGCGCGCACGTCGTGCCTGCTGGAGCTCGCGGCCCGCGCGTCAAACGCCGCCCTTCACGGCGCGCGATCCAGAATGTGGAACTCGACGCGCCGATTCTGCGCGCGCGCTTCTTCGCTCGTGCCAGCGGCGATGGGACGCGTCATGCCGTAGCCGTGGGACGTCAGGCGCTCGGGGTTCACGCCCTGTTCGACCAGTCGGTTGCGCACGGAGATGGCGCGGCGCGCGGAGAGGTCGAGGTTGTGCTCGGGCGTGCCTTGATCGTCGGTGTGGCCCTGGATCTCGACCTGCAGGATCTCGGGGTGGCCGTTCAGGGTACGCGCCACCTGCTCGAGCAGGCGGTCACTGCTGGGCAGGATCTCGTCGCTGTCGAGGGCGAAGTGCACCTGCTCGAGCACCACGACCTCGCTCTCCTCCACGCTCACCAGGGGCGCGGGCAGCTCGCAGCGCACGCTCACGTCGCCGCCCGCCTCCGCGATGGTCGCGACGCAGCCCGCCGGGCCGTGCGCCTCCTCCATCAGGTCCATGCGCACGTCACCCGGCGGCAAGCGATAGCTGGTGAACTCTCCGCTCGGTCCCGAGACCATGGCGCTGAGCTCGGGATGATCCGGCAGGCTGATGATGGCGCCCGGGATGCGCGTGAGCGATCCCTCCTCCACCACGAAGCCGTGGACGCGGCCCATCACCGGCGGCACGTAGGGGATCTCCACGCGCTCCTCGCGCTCGCGCTCGATCACCTCAGCGGGTGACATGTCCGGGATCTCGTAGGCGTAGCTGACGGCGAGCCACAGGCGCCAAGGTTCGTTCTGCGGCAGCTCGCGCACGGCGTGGCTGCGCTTGGTGCCCGTCAGGCCGATCTCCATCGCGAGCGTGGCCGAGAGGCCGCGCACGACGGGAAGCACGCGCAGGCCGAGGTTGAGATCCATGGGCCAGCTGCGGGCGTCCGCGTTGTGCAGGCAGGAGTCGCCCTCCGCAGCCGGCAGAAACGCGCAGTTGTAGCCGCGCCGGTTCACGGGCATGGCCCACTGCCACTCCAGCATGGGCGAGACCACGACATCGTGGCGTGGCGTGAGCGGCGCCTCGAAGCCCAGGCCGAGCTCCACGCGGTCTACTCGCGAGATGCCGAGCCCGTAGCGCTCTTCGCTGGTGATCAGGTTGCGCGTCTCCTCGCCGCGTGGCGCGGGTGCGGTGAGCACGTCGTAGCGCGCGCGCTCGCTGCTGCGCACCAGGGGCGCCGTGCCGTCGAAGAGGTAGCCGAGCCCGGCGCGGATCACGAGCGGCAGAGGCTGGCGGCGTTCTCGCAGATCCGCGCTGAGGTTGGCGCGCAGCCCGACGCCCAAGGCACTGAAGCGCGGGCCGAGCCCCGCGGACGTGGGCAGATGCAGAGAGAGATCACCTCCCAGGGTGAGTCCAGGGCGCAGATCCGTGAAGACCTTGGTGCCGAGCACGGAGTCGCCCAGCACGATCATCAGCGCGGGATTGCCGAAGGTGTTGGTGTTGGCCGAGCCGAGCAGGGCGCCATAGACCTCGACGTTGCGGCTGGCGCTGATGCCCAGGCTCAGGCTGCCGCCGATCAGATCGTCCACGTCGCCCGAGTGCAGCCAGCCTTTGGTGTGCATGGCCATGAAGGCGAGCTGGAAGCGAAAGGAGCCGGCCGGGCCGGAGCCGGCGCCCTCGACGTGGATGCCGCCGCTGGGTCCTTGCATCGTCGGCTGCGCCTGGAAGTGTCGCTCGTGGGTCGCGTCGTCTTCGTCGCTGTGCCCGCGGTTCGCGTCGTCCGTGGCGTGAGCGTCGTCATCGCTGGGCGCAGCCGCGTCGTCGCTGTCGAGGCCGTCGTGCTGCGAGGCGTCGTGCTGCGAGGCGTCGTGCTGCGAGGCGTCGTGCTGCGAGGCGTCGTGCTGCGAGGCGTCGTGCTGCGAGGCGTCGTGCTGCGAGCCATCGTAGCCGTCGCCCTGGCGGAGCTCGGTGTCGCCATCGAATTCTTCGTAGGGCGCCTGCTGCGCCGCGGGTTGCTGCGCCGGGGCCGGTTCGTCGTCGAATTCGTCGCCGAACTCGTCCTGTGCCTGGCCGAGCGCGGGCCGCCCGAGGAGCCCCAGCGCGAGCAGGAGGAAGAAGAAGAAGAAGAAGAAGCGCGTGGAGCCGAGTCTGGAGCTAGCCATGGCCGGCGCAATGTAGCCCCGACACCGTGCGGGGTGAAGGGCTGGGAGAATTCTCGGAACCAGGGCTGCGCGCTGCACGACGGGTGGACGTCGACATCGCGCACCGCACGCGGGCCGGGCAAGCCTCGTCCCCTGCGGCGATCCCTTCTTCGCCCTTCTCGGGTAACGCTGGGGCGCTTCGGCGCGTAGGATGGCGGCTCGACCGAGCGCATGGAGGCTGTGTGAAGGTAGTGATCGTCGGCAACGGAGTCGCGGGCATGGAGGCGGCCCTGGTCGTGAAGCAGCGCGAGCCCGACGCGGACCTCTGTCTGGTGTCCGAGGAGTCGGAGCACTTCTTCTCGCGTACGGCCTTGATGTGGGTGGTCTCGGGTCAGCTCGGCCACGCGGACATCGAGCCCCTCGAGCGCGACGTGTACGCACGCCTGGGCATTCGGCGCGTGCGGGCGCGAGCCGTGGGCATCGACGCTGGAGCGCGCTGTTTGAAGCTGGCGGGCGACCTGCCCGATCTACCCTTCGATCGCTTGCTCATCGCCTGCGGGTCGCGTCCGCGTCCCGGACCTTGGCCGGGTTCTGACCTGCGCGGCGTCGGGCACTTCGTCACCATGCAGGATCTCGAGTGGCTCGAGGCGGAGCTGCACGGAGGATCGACCAAGGGTGGACCGCCGAACGCCGGCGGCCATCTGGCCCACACCACGAACGACTCGCCCTACCTGCCGCGGGAGGTCGCGGCCAAGACGCGCGGCGCCCTCGCGCGTCGTTCATGCGTCGTCGGCGGCGGCTTGATCGGCATCGAGGCGGTCGAGGTGATGCACGCGGCGGGGCTTCAGCCGCGCTTCTTCATCCGCGAAGAGTGGTTCTGGCCCATCGCCCTCGACGGCAAAGAGTCCGCGTGGATTGCGGATCGCATGCGCGAGCACGGTGTCGACGTGCACCTCCAAGAAGGCATCGAGGGCTTCGAGGGAGACGACGCGGGCAACGTCGTGGCCGTGAAGACCGATCGGGGTGAGCGCTACGAGGTCGACCTCGGCGTCATCGCCATCGGCGTCATGCCCAACACGGACTGGCTGAAGGGCTCGTCCATCGAGCTCGATCGTCAGGGTGGGGTGGTCGTGGACGAGGGCCTGGAGACCAGCGTGCCCGGCGTGTTCGCCGCGGGCGACTGCGCCTCCGTGCGCTGGTTCGAAGGCAGCCGCAGGCCGGAGCAGCTCTGGTACACGGGGCGTGAGCAGGGTCGCGTCGCGGGCCGACGACTCATGGGCGACGACGCGAGCTACGCGCGCGGCCCCTGGTACAACTCGGCCAAGCTCTTCGACATCGAATACACGACCGTGGGTCTGGTGAACATGAACGTCGAGGGGGAGCAGAACTTCAGCTTCGAGGAGCGCGGCAGCGTGCGCAGCACGACGCGCGTGGTGCTCGCGCACGATCGCGTGATCGGCTTCAACCTGCTCGGGAGGCGCTGGGATCACGAGGTGCTCTTGCGCTTCATCGCCGAGCGTCGCTCCCTCGACTACACGCTCGAGCAGCTGGGCGAGGCCAGCTTCGACACCGAGTTCGTGCCGCCTTTGATCATCCCGCCTGACGCGCGCCGCGCGCCCCTGAGCGGCCCGGCCCCGAGCGGCAACGAGACGCCCATCGCGGCTCCCTTTGGCGGCGCCTCCGCTCTGTTCGCGAAGGCGGTGAGCTGATGGATCTCCAAGGTCAGAACGGCCTGATGGACACCTATCGCAAGCCCTGGCGCAACCGCGGCCTCGGCGGCGTGCTGGTCAGCGTCGGACTCATCCTCTTCTATTTGGTGCTCTATTTCGAGGACAAGCTCGAGAAGTTGATCCACATGAGGCCGCTTACTCAGCTGGCCGAGAGCGTGGGTCTGAGAAACCGCTGGTACCTCTACGGCTTCACCTACTGCGTGCTGATGATCCTCGGTGGCGCGTTCTACCTGCGGAAGCACGGCAACAGCCGCTACAACCAGCTGCGCATCGCCGTGAACGTCACCGTGCAGGTGCTGCTGGGCTTCCTGCTGCCCTTCGTGATGCCCTTGTTCAACGGGCCGGAGCTCTACTTCTCCTACTTCTGGCCGCTGAAGTACGACTACCTCTACCCGCACACGCTGCAGGATCTGCCGCTCTATTTCGCGGCCTACACCGTGCTCGGTTCGCTCGTGCTCGCGCCGGTGATGGCCTACTTCTACGGCAAGCGCTGGTACTGCTCTTGGGTCTGCGGCTGCGGCGGCCTGGCCAACACCTTTGGCGATCCATGGCGACACCTCACCAGCAAGTCCACGCGTGCCTGGCGCTTCGAGAAGCAGGCGATCTACGTCGTGCTCGGCGTCGCGCTCCTGACCACCGCCATGGTCGGCATGGACTTCCTGGTCGGCTCACGGCATCCGACCTTTCATCGCCTGGTCGCCGGAGAGCATTGGGACGACTGGTCGCTGAAGTATCTGTACGGGCTGGTGGTGGGCTCGATCCTCGCGGGCGTAGTCGGCACGGGGCTCTATCCGCTGCTCGGGCCGCGCGTGTGGTGTCGCAACTTCTGCCCTATGGCCGCGTTCCTCGGGCTGGCGCAGAAGTTCGGGCGCTTCCACATCCGGGTGAAGCCGGGCATGTGCATCTCCTGCGGCAACTGCAGCACCTACTGCGAGATGGGCATCGACGTGCGCAGCTACGCGCAGAGCGATCAGAGCTTCACGCGCGCCGCCTGCGTGGGCTGCGGCATGTGCGCGCACGTCTGTCCGCGCGGCGTGCTCAAGCTCGAGAACGTGTCCAAGGGCCAGGCGGACAAGCAGCGTCAGGGTCTGCGCGTCCTGGATCTCTGAGCGCGCGCCAGGTCCGCGAGTACCAGACGCACAAAAGCCCCGGCGTGAACCGAGGCTCTTGCGCGATGACGGCCCAGCGGTTGGGCTGAGCGTCCGCCGGGAAATAAACTGGCCTTCCTGCGCCGATCCATCCCCGCTCGCCGCGTTGCTCGTCGCTCACATACCCCCGGTATGCTCGCTCCTCGCGCCTTCTACGCGGGGCGCCTCGACGCAGGAAGGCGATCAGTTTATTTCGCGGCGGACACTAAGTGTTGGGCTTCAGCGGCAGGGTCCGCGGCCGTGGCCGGCGGAGTCGGCGTTGCCGCCGGAGTCGCTGTCGGAGACGCCGCGACGAGCGCAGACGCCATGACCGGCGCG